>Ga0074195_1000686_pt1 | contig 60085 bp, 44 predicted proteins | sample EPASupsiteHSE623_FD_64525 | JGI IMG/M metagenome (GOLD analysis project Ga0074195, IMG submission 64525) | Bioremediated contaminated groundwater from EPA Superfund site, New Mexico - Sample HSE6-23 | ecosystem: Environmental > Aquatic > Deep subsurface > Groundwater > Contaminated ...
GGCTGAAATTTTCCGTATTCTCAAGGAGACGACGGAGAAGGTCAGAAAGGACGCGCCTTCGATAGGGCAGGCCAGGATTCTCCTCGCCTACATGGACCAGCGCCTGGCTCGGGCGATCCAGATGAGACGCGAGGAACTCGTGCTGGCCGAGGTCGTCGACGCAGGGTTCACGATCTGGCGGGCTCGCCATCCCCTCTTAGGCAAGCGAGCCGTGCCCATCGATGTCGACGTGCCCGATCTGACCCGTACCCTCATCGTCACCGGACCCAACACGGGCGGCAAGACCGTCACGCTCAAGACCATCGGGCTTTTCGCCCTCATGCACCAGTTCGGGCTGGGGCTCCCGGCGGCCTTGGGCACGAAACTGCCCATCTTCGACGCCGTCCTGGCCGACATCGGCGACGAACAGTCCATCGACCAGTCCCTGTCCACCTTTTCCGGCCATATGAAGGTCATCGCCGATGTCGTGAAAAACGTCAGCTCCAGGAGCCTCGTCCTCCTCGACGAGCTGGGCGCCGGCACCGACCCCGAGGAGGGCTGCGCCATAGCCATGGGCCTCCTCGACTTTTTCATCGAGAAGGGCTGTCTCACCATGGCGACCACGCATCACGGCATCCTCAAGAACTATGGATACACCAGGCCGGGCTGCCTGAACGCCTGCATGGAATTCGATTCGACTCTCCTCGCGCCGACCTACCGCATTGTCATGGGCATCCCCGGGGAAAGCCGCGCCCTCGAGATCGCCGCGCAGACAGGGCTGGCGGCCGATATCGTGACGAGGGCGCGGCGCTACCTCAGCGACGAACGGACCGATGTCGGGGAAATGATCAAGGGCCTGAACGAGAAGCACAGGGAACTCGATTCGCTCGAAAGGGAACACAAGAAGCGGCTCAAGGCCGTCACCGAGGATAAGCGGAAGGCCGATCTCGCCGTGCTTCGGGTGCGCCAGCGGGAATCGGAGCTGCGCCGCAACGGTCTTTCCGACCTCAGGAACCTTCTTTCGGAAAGCAGAAAAACCCTAGAAAACCTCGTGCGCGAGCTTCGGGAATCGGGAGCGAATACCGACAAGACGAAGGACGTCAAGAAATTCCTCGCCGATCTGGCGGAATCCGTAGAGAAACAGTATGGGGTCATGGAGAGCGAAGAGCTGGAGGCTAAGGCCGAGCTCAAGGCGCGGGTTCAGCCAATCGGCGCTGACGCTGCGCCCGGTGAGACTTCTTCCGGAAAGAAGACGCGCGCCGTCTTCGCCGAGGGCGAAGAGGTGATGTACGGGCCTTACAGAAAGAGGGCTCGACTGATAAGGAAGGCATCGGGCGGCAAATGCGTCATCGAGATCGGCTCCATGCGCCTCACGGTCGCCAAAACCGACCTCGCGCCCGTCGAGGAAAAGAAATCCGACAGGCCCGTCTACGATGTTGAGCTGTCTCCCGCGGGCCCTGAGGGGTCGGCGCGCGCGAGTTTCGAGCTCGATCTGCGCGGATTCCGCCTCCTCGAGGCTATCGGCGCCGTGGAACGGCAGATCGATGCGGCCAGCCTCCAGGGCTTGAGCCTGTTTTCCATAATTCATGGCACGGGGGAGGGGGTTCTGGGCAAGGGCATCCACGACTATCTCAGGTCCAGCCCCGCCGTCGAAGATTATCATTTCGCCAGGCCGGAAGAGGGAGGATACGGCAAGACGATCGTCAGACTAAAGGCGTAGTTGACAGTTATTTCGTTGCTATGCTATCGTTTTGCGTCATTTGTTGGGTTTATATAAGGAGATCCTATGTCCGGTCATAGTAAATGGGCGACCATAAAGCACAAAAAGGGACTGGCCGACGCCAAGCGCGGTCAGATGTTTACCAAGTTCATCAAGGAAATTTCCATAGCCGCCAGGATGGGCGGCGGCGACCCGGACATGAATCCACGTTTGCGCACTTCAATCCTGAAGGCGAGAGCCGCGAACATGCCCAAGGACAATATCGACCGCGCCATAAAGAAGGGCGCGGGAGAGCTTGAGGGCGTCAACTACGAAGAGCTCGTCTACGAAGCCTACGCTCCCGGCGGCGGCGCGATGCTCATCGAAGTCCTCACCGAGAACAAGAACCGCGCGGCGGCCGAAATCCGCAATCTTCTCACCCGATCCGGCGCCAATCTCGGGACTTCCGGCTCCGTTTCCTACCTTTTCAAGCGCAAGGGCGTCCTGACCTACGACGCCGAAGTCTATTCCGAAGACCAGATCATGGAAGCGGCCCTCGAAGCCGGCGCCGACGACATCGTCAGCGAGGAAGGGACCGTCTCCGTCTATACCGATCCCGCCACCTTCGAAGACGTGCTCAACGCCATGAACGCCAAGAATTTCGCGACGCTCGGCGCCGAAATCTCGATGATCCCCGATGTGTATCTGGCCCTCGATGCCGAAGCGGCGGGCAAAGTGCAGAAAATCATTGACAGGCTCGAAGAGAACGAAGACGTCCAGAACGTCTATCACAACATGGAACTTCCCGAATCAGAAGAGTGAGGGATGACAAGGCCGGGACTATGATGTCGGCGCGGATCCGCAGCGAGCGGATCATCATCGGCATCGATCCCGGTCTCGCCTCGCTGGGCTATGGCCTTATCGTCGAGGGCAAAAACGGCCAGATCAGGCATCTTGCCCACGGCTGCGTCAAGACATCTTCAGAAATGCCGTCAGCCGAAAGGCTCCAGATCATCTTCAACGAAATACATTCCATTCTTACCCTCTACAAACCCGACGTGGGTGGCATCGAGGATTTGTATTTCTTCCGCAACGTCAGCTCAGCCCTGCCCGTGGCCGAGGCCAGGGGCGTCATCAAGCTGGCCTTCATCCTGGCCTCCGTGCCCCTTGCCGAGTTCACTCCCAACGCCATCAAGAAAGCCGTGACGGGGACGGCGAGGGCCGACAAGGCTCAGGTTCAGGAGATGGTGAGGCTGCTCCTCGGGCTCGAGAAAATACCCTCGCCGGATCATGCCGCCGACGCACTGGCCGCCGCCATATGCAGACTGCATTCCGAAGGTCCCGTAGGCATTCCCCTTTCCTGAGATAGTCCCGACATTAAGCCGGCTCGCCGTCTCCCGCTCTGGCGCAGGCGGCGCGAAACCTGCTATACTTCCCCCAATGTTCAACAGAATACTGGGTCTTCTTTCTGGCCGCTCGGCCGGTTCCATATTCGTCCTCACCGGCGGCATCGAATGGGATATCGCCGTTCCCGCGCGCGCCTCGGGGCTTTTCGGGCCGGCAGGCGAGCAGACCGAGGTTTTCGTCTGGCTTCATCATTACGAGGACGGCATGAAACTCTTCGGCTTTCCGTCTGAACACGAGCGCGCGATATTCCTCGATCTCATGAAGGTGGAAGGCATCGGGCCCAAGCAGGCGCTCAAGATTCTTTCGGGGATTTCCCCGACTGATCTGGCCGCGGCCCTCGACGCGGGCAATCTCTCGGCCCTCCAGAAAATTTCCGGCGTCGGGCCCAAGATGGCCCAAAAGATGGTCCTGGCCCTCAAGGGACGGCTCGTCGACCTAAGCGCCGAAGGGGAGGCCGCCAAGGCTTCTTCGCCCTGGGGCGACGTGGTGAGCGCGCTCGCCGACATGGGCTTCGACAGGAAATCGGTGGAGGCTTCGGTGCGGAAGCTTTCGGCCGACATTCCCTCGGGCACCGAAACATCGCCATCCGGCGAGCGTGAACTCTTCAGGCGCGCCCTTCTCGACCTTTCCGCCGGGGGCTCCAAATGAGGAAGACATCGGCTGAGAATCCGGATATCGACATGAAAAGCGGCGCCATGGATCCCAATTTCGATCCCGCCGAAGATGAGCGCGAAGCGACTCTGCGGCCTCATGTCCTCTCGGAATTCCAGGGGCAGGCGCGCATAAAGGAAAACCTTTCGATATTCATCAGGGCGGCCACCGAACGCGGCGAACCCCTGGACCATCTTTTTCTCATGGGACCCCCCGGGCTCGGAAAGACCACGCTCGCCCTCGTCGTGGCCTCCGAGATGGGCTCGGATTTCAAGCCCACCAGCGCTCCCGCCCTGGAAAAGCCCAAAGACCTCGCGGGCATCCTGACGACGCTGCGGCCGGGATCCGTCTTTTTCATCGATGAAATCCACAGGCTCAAGCCCGCTATTGAAGAGATGCTCTATATCGCCATGGAGGATTTCGAGCTGGACTGGATCATCGGCCAGGGACCTTCCGCGAGGACGGTACGCGTGCCTGTGCCGCCCTTTACCCTGATCGGCGCGACGACGAAGGCCGGCATGGTTTCGGCCCCTCTGGCGAGCCGCTTCGGTATTTCCCTGAGGTTTGACTATTACAGCGCCGAGGAACTGGAACTCGTCATCAACCGCTCCGCCTCGATACTGGCCATAAAAATCGGCAGGGAAGCCGTGAGGCTTCTGGCGTCCACGAGCCGCGGCACCCCACGCATCGCGAACAGGCTCCTTCGCCGCATGAGGGATTTCGCCCAGGTGGCCGGCAAGGATTCCATCGATATCGAGGTCGTGAGGGAGGGGCTTTCCCGCCTCGAAGTGGACGAACTCGGCCTCGAACGTCTCGACAGGGATATCCTGAGGGCAATAATCTCGAAATATGCCGGTGGACCCGTGGGGGCGGAGACTCTGGCCATAACGGTCGGAGAGGGCGTCGACAGCCTCGAAGATTACTACGAACCCTTCCTCATTCAGGCGGGACTCTTGGCGAGAACGCCGCGGGGACGCATAGCGACGCCGTTCGCATATAAACATCTAGGCATGGAGTACAGCAGTGAGAACGGAAGACTTCAATTTTAACCTTCCCGAAAAGTCGATAGCCCAGTATCCGACCGAAAAGCGGGGCGAGTCGCGGCTTCTGGTCCTGGACCGCGCCAGCGGAAGACGTACGCATTCGATGGTGTCCGACGTGGCGAGCTTCCTCGAACCGGGTACCCTCATGGTATTCAACGATTCCAAGGTCAGGAAGGCGAGGCTTTACGGCACGGCGCTCGACACCGGCGCCAAGGTGGAATTCCTCCTTCTCTCTCCTGTAGGCGGACAAATAGGCCCCGCGGTTTCAGCGACTTCCTGGATCGCCATGGCCAGCAAGGCCAGACGACAAAAAATCGGAAGAACATATCTTTTCCCGGGCGGAATAAAGGGCAGCGTCGTCGGGGAAAAAGCCGACGAAAAAATAATCGAGTTCGACCTTCCCGTGGGGGACGCATACCTGGACCTCAATGGCCATATCCCTCTTCCTCCCTACATAAAGAGAGACGACGAGACGGCCGACTCCGACAGGTACCAGACAGTCTATGCCAGAACGACGGGCTCGGCGGCATGCCCCACCGCCGGACTTCATTTTACCGAGTCTATCCTCGCTTCAATAGCGGCTGCCGGTATCCAGATGGAATGGGTTACCCTTCATGTGGGGCTTGGGACCTTCCTGCCCGTTCGCGCGGAACAGATCGAGCAGCACAGGATGCACGAGGAATGGTACTCCGTATCCGAAAAGACGTCGGCCGCGGTCAACGCCGCGAAGAGGGAGGGACGCAAGATCCTCGCCGTCGGAACGACGAGCCTGAGGACGCTGGAATCCGCGTGGGGTTGCGAAGGCCTGCGCGCCGGCGCCTCAAGCACGAGCATATTCATCTATCCCGGATATCGTTTCAACGTAATAGATCAACTCTTCACGAATTTCCACACGCCCATGTCCACGCTGCTCATGCTCGTATCGGCTTTCGCCGGAAGGGAAAGCATCCTGGACACCTATGCCGAGGCCATCGAGAAAGGATACAGGTTCTTCAGCTACGGCGACGCCATGCTTATCCGCTGATCATTATTCGAGACTCGTCTGGAGACCCGTCTCCAGACGAGTCTATAGGCGGGTCTCCAGACGAGTTTCCAGATGAGTCTCCAAGGCTAGGAATATCTGTCTAGTGACATCGTCCATGGATTTTTCCGCGTCTATCACCGCGATGTTCCATCCGGCGGCCTTCGCGTCGGCCAGCGCTTCCTCATATGCCGCGCTCACCTGCTTCTGGATGTGCAGTTTTTCATAAATCTCCAGCTGATCCCTGGCGCTGACCCTGCGCATGGCTGTTTCCGGATCGATTTTGAAGAAAATTGTGAGTCCGGGAATGGGGAATACCTCGTTGAGACGCCTCGGAAGATCCTTGCCGCAGGCGATGCCCTGATAGGCGAGGCTGGACAGGGAATAACGGTCGCAGACGACGATTTTCCCCCCCTTGGTCGCGCTGAGAATGCCTTCTTCCCCAAAAACATGCTGATAACGATCCGCGGCAAAGAGATAGGCCACCGTGCCTGGTTCGGCCTTGATGTCTCCCCTGAGGACGCGTCGGATGAGGACGCCTTCGGGGCGAGACGTTGGTTCCGCGGTGATCATATGGGGAATGGCGTTCTTCTCCATCATCGAAGAAAGCCTTCGCATCTGCGTCGTCGTCCCGGAACCGTCTATGCCTTCAAAAACGATGAAGTTTTTTATGGCCGTTACTGTGTCATAGCTTTGCATGATGTGTTAGTATATAGGGCGCAGCCCATATTTTCTATGCAGGAATTGATCGGATGGCACGAAAAAGCGCTAAATTGGCCTGGGCCGTCATAATCGCGGTTCTGGTCGCAGGAATACTCGCGGTGTACACCGTACCACGTGTGCGGAAGTATGCCGATAGGCGCATCGAAACCGTCATCAGTTCTCTTCAGGATACCGTTTTTTCGATCACGGGCCTCAGACTGGGTTATGGATACGCCGCGCTTTCCTCATCCAGCCGCGTATCCATCCACGATATAGAGCTTTTCCAGGAAACCGCCGACGATTATTCCGTTCTGCGCCGCAAAGTGATTTCGGCGGGAGACCTGGAGCTGCGCATCGACCTATGGGCCGCGATTTTCGGAAAGCCGGCCGACATCATCAGGGAAATACGGGTCTCCGCCATAAGCATCGACCTGGAATTTCCCGACGATTTCAGCATTTACGACAACATCAGCAAGTACCTGGCCGATCAGCCGGCCGGCGAAATGCCGCGTCTCTCCATCGACCTTAGCGATATCTCCATCGGCATCCGCGATGGCGAGAGAGGTAAATACGGCGCGTCCATATCTTCGCTCCAGGTATCCACGATCTCCGGTCTCCTGGAATTGGTCGCTCCTTCAGCGATTGTTTTCGCCTCCGTTCCCGCCGCCGAGGCGCAGGAAGTTTTCCTGCAGGTGACGATGGCCAGGGTATCCATGCCGAGCGATTCTTCCGGACTTACGGCTTCTCTGGGGCTTTCGGCGCGCTATGGAACCATGACGCTGGCCGAACAGAAGATAGCCATCGCGAAATCGGGCGAAAAGTTCGAACTGAAGCTGGGGAACGGAAACGGTCTCGAAGGGGTTCTGCGGTATACGCCCGGGCAGGAAGCGCTGGATGGCGAAATTAGGCTGAAGGAGTATAGACCCGAAGCCGACCTGTCCGGATTCGATGCCGTCCTCAAGGATTTGTTCGGGCTTAAATATCAAGGTGAAGTCCTTTTTTCCTACGGAAAAGACGGGTTGTCCTATGAAGGTCGTCTGCAGGCCGCCGGGGAAGCGGGTAAGCGCGTGGGCGGGCTGTCGGCGGAAGGGGCCGAGCTGGAAGCCGTCGGGAAGGGAAACGCGGAGGGACTGGAAGAACTGCGGCTCAGGGGCAGGGCGGGCGACTATACGCTGGCGTATGAAGGCCCGCTGGACTATCGGGGGCTGAATATTACCGGCGCAGTGTCCCTCTCCGCCGGTGATGAAACCGTTCGGGGAGAACTCAAGGGCGAGAACGGAAGCTACGCGCTGTCGGTTGGGGATGCCGTCCTGAAGGGCTTTAAGATAAGCGACTTGATGGCCGGAGTAGAGAAGCGGGGCGATATCTACAGCCTGAGGCTCAAGGGTGAGCTGGAGAAGGACGGCCAGTCCGTATCTCTTGATGGTACTGGAAAATACGGAACGGAACTGAGCTTCAAAATCAAGCTTGCGTACCAGGACAGGTCTTACCTCCTGGAAGGAACCTATGGGAAGGGGCTGGTAAGCCTGAACGGCGGTTACGGGCTTAGCGGTGAGGTGCGATTCCTCGATGAAGGAGCCTTCAGCGGAAGCATCAAGGCCCAGGGTCTGCCATTGGCCGTGGATGGCGGCGTTCTTTACCTGGATCTGTCGCTGCGCGGCAATTATGCGGCGAACGGGATCTGGAAGGTTGAAGGCGATGAATTCCGGGTGCGGTACGAAGGGAAGGGAGAAATCCCGGCAATAGGGCTGAAGGGCTTGAAACTCGACGCGGGAAAGCTGTCCGTGAAAACTTTATCCCTGCAGGGCAATGGCTACGGCCTTTCCGGCGGCCTAAGGGGAAGTTACGGAGAAAAGGCCTTGGAGGGTTCAGCCTCCCTTGTCGGGGAAGGAATGCTTGGCGGCGGAACGGCTCGTTATGAGCTGAGTCTGGGCTACGGCGAAGGCAGCGGAAAGCTGAAGCTTCAGGTGGACGGCTATGATCTAGGGCTTATCGGCGTGGATGGCTACCGGGCAAAAGCCCTGCTCGAGGGATCCGGGGAACTGTCGCTCGAGGAACTGCTCCGCGGTGAGTACGGGAGGCTGGACGGCTGGGTGCTGAAGGGCAAAGCCGGCCTCGCGGGCAGCGCCGGCCTCGCGAGCAGCGCCGTGTCGATTTCCGATCAGAGGCTGGAGCTGAGCAAAGCCGGCAAAGAGCTTTCGCTGAAGATTGGGAACGGGAGAGGTTTTGACGCGATCCTGCGATATGCGCTTGGCGAAGAATCCGTGACCGGAGCGGTCACGCTGAAAGGGTATAAGCCGGAGGGCGATGTCCTGGGACTGGCGGGCGCGCTGAAGGAGCTTCTCGCGCTGCGCTACGATGGCGGAGCCTCGTTTGCGTACGATAAAAGCGGATTGAGGTACGAGGGCGACGTTTTCGTGAAGGGCGAGACAGGGCAGAAAGTGAGCGGCCTACCGGTGGCGGGCGCGAGCGTGGAGCTTGCCGGAAAGGGAAATGAGCGGGGATTTGGGGAAATAGCCGTCAAGGGAATACTTGGCGATTACAGGATTGGCTATGAAGGTTCGTTCGGCTATGAGGGACTGGCGGCGGCCGGCGAGATCTCGCTCTCGAAAGACGGGGAAGCGCTGCGTGGGACGGTAAAGGGCGAGCGAGGAACCTATGACGTGACCGTCGGGGCGGGTCTCCTTGGTGGAGTTGAGCTTAAAAATCTGACGGCGGGTATTAAAAGCGAAGCCGATAGATACGGGCTCAGGCTGAAGACGGAAATAGGAGCGGGCAGAGTCGAGGGCGATGGATTTATCCTGAAGGGGAATTCCGACTACGAATGGCGGATGAACCTCCAGGACTTGGATATGCTGGGTATATTGAGTGTCGCGCGGGGCTTCGGGGTCCAGCTGTCCGCGGACGGAATCGGGCAGGCGTCGCTGAGCGGAAACCTGAGCATCAAGGGAGACAAGGGAAAGAGTTCATGGGCGGCTTTCGGAATGGAAGGATCGCTCGATATCGATGGCACGAAGATCCTCCTGACAGGTTCCGGATCGGGCGATGAAAGCTGGTATGAAATACGCGGTCTTGAAGCGGAGGTTGCCGGGGAGACGGTCAGCATCAACGGAAAAGGCGAGTTTGGAGCCCTGACAAAGTTCGCCGGGAACCTCGGTTACCGAGGAGTGAACTACAGGCTGGAGGGAACCTATTCAAAAGGCCTGGCGACCCTAAAGGGCGAATACGGGCTCGATGCCGAAGTTGTGATCGGTAAAGATGGAACGCTGAAGGGCAGCCTGAAAGCCCGCGCCTTCCCCTTGGCTCTGGATGAGGGCCGTATGTATGGTGACCTGTCGCTGCGGGGATTCTATGGGGCGGACAAGGCTTGGCGGCTGGAAGGCGACGAGATTGCCCTGCGTTATGAGGGGAATGGAGCATTTCCGGCCCTCTGGATGAATGGGCTGAAAGTCAGCGGCGGCGTGGTGGACGTGGCTGCCCTGACGCTGAGGGGGGAGGGCTACGGGCTCTCTGGAAGCCTTAGCGGAAGTTTTGGGGCAAAGGGTATTGAAGGCCGCGGTCATTTTATCGGCGAAGGTTCCTTGGGCAGCGGGCTGGCTCAGTACAATCTGGATCTGGGGTATGGGGAAGGTCAAGGCAGGCTTAAAATCGGCCTGAGCGGCTATGATCTGGGAATTGTCGGCCTCAAGGGCTTCCGGGCTCATGCTTCGCTGGAAGGATCGGGAGAGCTGTCGCCCGAGGAACTGCTTCGCGGAGAGTTGGGAAAGCTGGATGGCTGGGTGCTGAGAGGAAAAGCCGGGCTCGAAGGCGATGCCTTGACGTTGAACGATCAGGACATCGAGATAAGTAAGGCCGCCGACCTTCTTTCATTGAAGGTGGGAAACGGCAAGGGATTCGAAGGGCTGCTGCGGTACAGCCTGGACGGGAAAGAGCTTGAGGGCCAAGTATTGCTTGCCGCGTACAGACCCGAGGGCGATATCGCGACGCGGATCCCTCTGCTGCGGGATCTTTCCGGGCTTCTGTTCGAGGGGGGAGCCGCCCTTTCCTATGGCGAAAGCGGATTATCCTATGAAGGCCAGATCCTGGCCCTCGGGGAAGCCGGTCGGCTGGTGGGCGGCGTATCGGCGGATGGCGCGAGGTTTGAGGCTGCCGGAAAAGGGGATGGGATCGGGCTCGCCAAAGTGGCCTTACGAGGCGTTCTAGGGACCTATGAGCTCAGCTACGATGGTTTGTTACGCTATGAGGGATTGAAAGTCGCCGGCGGCCTGTCCTTCTCGGCAGGGGCCGATATCGTTCAGGGGAATCTGAAGGGCGAGAAGGGCATATACGAGCTTACGATCGGGCAAGCTTCGATAATGGGCATCGGAATCAGGGGCTTGGCGGCCGGGCTTGAGAGAAAAGCCGATAGCTACGGTCTCACCTTGAGCGGGGAACTGGAAAAGGACGGCGAGACGGTACGGGTCAAGGCGACGGGTGAATACGGAACGGATCTGAAGTTCGCCGCGGAGCTTGGCTATCGAGACGTCGCCTACGGCCTGGATGGAACCTTCGGAAACGATCAGTTGACCTTGAAGGGTGGATACGGCCTCGTAGGCAAGCTGGTCATCGGCGAAGGAAAGGCGATAGAGGGAAGCCTGAGCGCCAGGGATTTGCCGCTGGCTGTGGACGGCGGCATGGTGTATGGAAATCTGTCGCTCAGGGGCGCCTACGGGAAGGATAGATCCTGGTGGGTGGAAGGCGATGAAGTCGGCCTCCGCTACGAGGGAAAGGAAAAATATCCGATCCTCGGAATGAAGGGTTTGAGAATCGGCGGCGGAAAGGCGGAGGTGGACTCCCTCACGCTGGAGGGAGAGGGCTATGGTCTCTCCGGAAGCCTGAAGGGGAGCTACGGTGGGGAAGGAACCGAGGCTTTTGAGGGCAGCGGCATCTTCATCGGTGAAAAAGCCCTGGGCGGCGGCTCGGCCATATATGAGCTTAGCTTCGGCTATGGCGAAGGCCGCGGCAGAATTCGGCTTGGCGTCGATGGCTACGATCTGGGTTTCGCGGGGCTGAAGGGATACAGGGCGAATGCCTCTCTCGCCGGATCCGGCGACCTCTCTTGGGCGGAGCTCGTCAAGGGCGAGCTTGGGAAGCTGGACACATGGGTGATGAGGGGCAAAGCAGGGCTCTTCGGCGATGCCATGACGCTCTCCGAACAGGGATTGGAGCTGCGCAAAATCGGCGATCTGCTCACCCTGAGCGTCGGAAACAAGAATGGATTTGAGGGAGCGGTGAGTTATGCCCTCGGTGCGAAATCAGCAGGCGGCGAAATCCTCCTGGATGGATATTCGCCCGAAAAAGATCTCATCGGTCTGGATGGGATCCTGAAAGATCTCCTTGGCCTGAAGTATGGCGGCAAGGCGGTATTCGCCTATGGCGAGAGCGGCCTGACCTACGCTGGCGACATTGTCGTGCAGGGGGAAGCCGGCCGCAAAATAGGCGGACAGTCCGTGGAAGGCATGCTCATGGAGGTTATCGGAAAGGGAGACTTGACCGGCCTTGGCGAGCTGACGCTGAAGGGTTCTTTCGAAGGATATACACTTGGCTACGGGGGATCGCTTTCCTATGAGGGTATGAAAGTTGCGGGCGCTCTATCTCTGTCGAAGGGGGAGGAAGCCGTTCTTGGATTTGTGAAGGGAGAAAAAGGAGCGTATGAGCTCTCGGTGGGAGATGGCACGCTGGGGGGCATCAGGCTTCAGGGCTTGCTGGCCGCGGTTGAGGAAAAGGAAGAGCGTTACGATATAAGATTGAACGGGGAGCTTGCGGGAGGGAAGATCGAGGCTGAAGGCTCTTTATTGAAAGGGAAGAAAGGCTACGAAGGGCGCATGAGTCTTCAGGATACCGAAATCATGGGCCTGCTGCGTCTCGCTGAGGTTTTTGGGCTCAAGGTTCCCGAAGTCGGGCTTAAAAAAGCTCTTGTCAGCGGAGGATTCAGCCTCAGCGGGGACTATGAGAAGGTAGCCTGGGCCGTCGGGAATTTGAGAGGGGATCTGGAGCTCGATAGCGGCAAGGTCGTTGTAAAAGGTTCCGGGATAGGGGACGGAAGTAAGTTTGAGATCAAGGATCTGATTCTCGAGACGGGAGCGGAAAATATCAGCGTGAAAGGCTCAGGCGAATATGGCGCCGGCATAAAGTTCGCCGGAGACGTCGGATTCCGGGGGATGAATTATGGGGTGGAAGGAGCCTATGAAAATGGCCTGGTAAAGCTTAAAGGTGATTATGGGCTCGAGGGGGAGGCGCAGATAGGCGACGACGGCACGTACAAGGGCAGCCTTAAGGCCAAGGGCTTCCCGTTGACGATGTCTGACGGCCTGGTCTATGGAGATCTTTCGCTTCGCGGCACCTTTGGCGCCGACAAAGTCTGGCGGATCGACGGAGACGATATCGGTCTACGCTATGAATATGAAGGCGAGTATGAGTATCCGACGCTTGGCATGAAAGGAGTAAAGATCAGCGAAGGCAGGCTGGATGTCGGCACGCTGACGGTTACGGGAAAGGACTATGGACTTTCAGGGTATCTGAACATCGGGTATAAAAACTTGCTGACGAAACCCGCTATCGCTTTGGATGGATCGCTGAGAAACTCGAAGAACGTCGTTGAGACCTACAATGTAAGCGCGACGTATGTCGATGGAATCGTCGACGCGAAAATCGGCATCGCGGGCTTCCCGCTTGAGCGATATGTCAAAAAAGACATAAAGGGCGCGATAGAGGGAACCATCAGCATTCTGGGACCATTGGATCAGGCGGCGCTGAAGCTGGATCAGCTGGACTTGAAAATCCTTCCTCCCGCCAAGCTGGACGTCAAGCTGATCGGGGGAGAATATAGGAACATTCCCATCAAGATGACGGCTTCCGGATCGCTTGAAAAAGGACTTCTCAAGATTGTTTCGCCCAAGATTGATTACCTGAATCACCAGGCGGAAAACATAAGCGCGGCGATATTGCCGGCGGAAGGCAGGATAAATCTCAGCTTTGACTACAGGACGGTGCTGGGGAGCGAACGTCTGGAGACCAGCGTCGTCGCCGAGGCTCGAATACACGGCGCATCAGCCGACGCATCCGCTAACGCGAGCGCGGAAGACAAGGGTTTTTCCGCCGAATTCTCCGGAAAGCTATTAAATGCCAAATATCGTGAAACTTTAGTGGATCGCTGGGAGTTTTCTGGTACATACGGGAACGGAAATCTTTCCTTTGACGGCGACAGGGGAGGGCTGATGGCGAACATTGGCGCCGATGGAGCCTTCGACGTAGTGATGAAGGATAGATTTCCCGTTTCCGCAACCATAAAGGGGACCATGTCGAGCAATATCGTGACAGCATCCATGGAAAATCTCGAGATCGATCTGAAGAAATTCAGTTCGGTTCTGCCGACGGGGAAAATCTCCTTGCTCGATGGAGTCCTGACAGGCGACCTTATGCTCAAAGGTCCGCTCTCCGACCCGGAGATAAACGGCGCGCTCACCCTGAAAAAAGCCAAGATTCTGTCCAGGGAATTGGTGCTGGGCGAGCTGGGTCCATTCTCCACGACACTCAACTTTACCGGCAAGAATATCGAAATGGCTCCAGCGACGGTGCCTCTTGAAAAGGGAGTCGTGGAGGTCTCGGCGTCGGGCCTTCTGGATCAGTGGGCTCTGACCGACCTCAAGTTCAATGTCGTGTCGCAGAAAGACAGCGTGGTCAACGTGTCGACCAAGATCGCCGGCATAACGGTCGTGGATGCCAAGGCGCAGGTGGACATGGTCCTTTCGATAGAAAACGATGTCCTCGTCGCCGAAGGCTCCGTGTATCTCGAGAGGGGACAGGTCATGATCGATCCGCAGGGATTCCAGCCGGAAAACGCCGCCCCCGTCGATCCCGACGCCCTGGCCTTCAGGATCAAGGCGGCGATGACCTTCGGCAAGCAGCTCGAAGTTTACCTTCCCGACAACAAGATTCCTCTCGTCCGAGGCTATACGTCTCCAGGCAGCTATCTGACGCTTCAATACGACTCCGCCTCCCAGGATTTCTCCCTGGACGGAAAAATCGACCTCAGGACGGGGTATGTGCTCTATTATCTGAGAAGCTTCTTCCTCAAGAGCGGAAGCATCTATTTCTCCGAAAACAGCACGAAATTCAACCCCCTCATCACGGTCGCCGCGGAATTGAGGGAGTCGAACGCCCTCGGAACCGTCAAGATCATGCTGAACGCCGAAAATTCGCCTCTGGAGCATTTGAATCCCACCCTCAGTTCGGTGCCCTTCTACAGCGAAACCCAGCTGATCGCGATGATGTCGGGCGGGGTCCTGGCCGCTGACACTTCGGAAACGCTCAATATCAGGGAAGCCGCGATAGCCTCCTCGGAATTCATACCCCAGTTCAATATTTTTAAGTCGTTCGAAAGGAAAGTGCAGACCGCGTTGGGCCTGGATATCGTGTTCATACGTTCGTCCTTCATGCAGCGCTGGCTTCTCGACCTTACGAAGCCGGCCACCGAGGCGAATCCCGAGGATCCTCTGGCGCGCTATCTGGATCAGAGCGAGCTCTATGTCGGGAAATACATAACCGATTCGGCCTTCCTTCATGCCGGCCTGAAGTTCCGCGAGGACCCCCTTGTGAGTTCGTCTCGTTTACGTCTAGACTCCGAATTCGGCATCGAACTGGATTCGCCGATGGGTCTTATCAATTGGAGCATCACGCCTTCCATAGACGAAGGCTCTCTCGTCACCGGGCAGGAATTGAGCCTGAGCTGGCGATATGTGTATTAGATTACCTAAGGGAACATACATGAGAAAAACTTTGCTGGCTTTTGCCCTGATCCTGGCTTTCGGTATGGTGGGCGCGCAGGAATCCTCGGAAGAATGGTTCTGGGACAAGTCCATCCAGTCCGTGCAGTGGGACGGAATAAAGAAAGCGAACAGGAACGAACTGGACGCCCTCCTCCGCAATTACATAGGCAAGCCGTTCACGCCCGATCTTTGGCTTGAGATGCAGTCGAGGCTGTATGAACTCGAATGGTTCGAAACGATAGAACCCCTCGCCGTGCGGATCGAGGACTCGAAGGAACAGCTCATCCTTCGTTTCGTGGTAAAGGAAAAAGCCTCGGTACTCTCCGTGCGGGTGAGCGGCAACTCAGGGGTCAGATCCTCCGACATTCTGGGAGCGATCGGCACCAAATCCGGTGATATATACAATCCCGCAAAAGCCAACCTCGACGATGTGGCCATCAAGAAACTCTATAACGAAAAGGGTTATCCGGACGCCCTTGTCACTCATGAAGCGACGGCTTCCTCTGATCCTTCCCTTATGATCCTGACCTTCAAGGCGGTCGAAGGCGTCCAAGTCTCCCTCCGAACGATCAAATTCACGGGCAACACTTCGATGTCAGCCAAGACGCTCAAAGGGCAGATGACGCTCAAGGAAGCGGCTCTTTTCCAGAGCGGAGCTTTCCAGGAAACGAAGCTTGAGGAGAGCAAGAAAGCAGTCATCGACTATTACCAGTCCAAGGGCTTTGTGGACGCCAAGATCATCGACGTATTCAAGGAATATGAAAAAGACGCCGCTACGGGCAAAAACTGGCTGATACTTACCTTGGCCCTCTCCGAAGGCAGACAGTGGAAATACGGCGGCATGGCTTTCGAGGGAAACAAGGTCTTCGCCGAGGACAAGCTGAAAGGCCTCGTCACCCTGAAGCAGGGCTCCGTTCTCAACTACAAGAAGCTTCAGCAGGAAAAGCAGAAGATTGACGATCTTTATTATGAATCAGGATACATCTTCAACCAGATCAATCTGGCGGAAACGAGGGACGAGAACGCCGGTACCATCCTGTTCACGATAACCGTGACCGAACGCGACAGGGCTCACATCGAAAACCTGAGCTTCAAGGGCAACGAGAAGACCAAGGAATTCGTCCTGGCCAGGGAAGTGCCGCTGGAGGCGGGGGATATTTTCTCCAAAGCGAAAATTATTGACGGCCTTCGGAATCTGTATAATCTTCAGTATTTCTCCGCGGTGGAGCCCGAAATCCATCAGGGAAGCGCCGAAAACCTGATGGACCTTGTCGTCAACGTCGAGGAGATGAGCACGGCTGAAATCCAGTTCGGCGTCACGCTGAGCGGCCTGGGCCAGAGCGACTCCTTCCCCCTCTCCGGCTACGTCAAATGGAATGACAGGAACCTGGGCGGCAACGGCCAGAATCTCCAGGCCAATGTGACGCTCTCGCCGACGGAACAGTCGGTGGAAACCTCGTTCAGCGAAAGCTGGCTCTTCAATAAGAGAATCTCGCGCGGCCTGAGCCTTAAAGTGGGGCATAGCACCGAAACGACGGGACAGGATATTCTCGGCCCCGTATTCACTGACCAGGATATCCCCGATCCTTTCGTGGCGATCGGCAGCGGCACCAACGAATGGAGCGGCTCCCTTTCCTCGGTCCCCGACCAGTATCTCATGCCCTATGAAAACTGGGATTTCAGCCTTGGCTTCAATCTCGGCTACACCCTCAAGACGAGGGTTGGCGACATCGGCGCTACAGGCGGCCTGTCCTCAGGTCTGGGCATGATCAATTACGACGAGGATAAGTATAGGCCTTACGAAGCCGAGTTCCGCGAGACCAACCAGGACTGGCTCCTCACCAACAGGATCTATGGCCGCGCTTACCTGAACAATCTGGACTACTGGTACAATCCCTCCACGGGCTATTACGCCAGTCAGCGTATGACCGTCACCGGATTCCTTCCCTTCGAGCGACAGCACTATATAAAGTCAGAAACCCGCCTGGACGGCTATGCGACGCTTTTCTCCATTCCTCTCAGCGAAACCTGGAATTTTAAATGGGTTCTGATGGCCCATTCCGGATTCCAGGCCCTCATGGCCGAGCCTTGGGCCGACTTCAGGGTCACGAAGGATTGGGTGAGTCTCGACGGAACCTTCAACGTGCGCGGTTGGGACGATCTCTACGGCTCGAAAGGCACGATGCTCTGGGAGAATTCCCTGGAGTTGAGAATGCCGGTGATAGACCAGATGCTCTGGATGGATCTTTTCGTGGACGCTGGCGCCATGAAGACGAGGAACGGCATGGTCGATATGACCTTGTCGACGCCTGCCGCCACCGGATCCAGCAGCCTTTCGTGGGAGAATTTCGCGTTCAGCACGGGGCTGGGATTCAGGTTTACCATTCCCCAGTTCCCCTTCAGATTCTATTTCGCGAAGCGCTTCACCTTCGACGGTTCGGATATAACCTGGAAGACCACGGGCACGGACTTCGATTTCGTGCTGAGCATAACGCAGCCGCTCTACTGATCGGGGACTGGCTGCCGCTCAGGACCGGCTGTCGCTTTGGAACAGGCATCGCCGGGGTATCGGCGAGGATGCATGGAGGTAAGGACATGAATAAGATAGCGAAAGCGGGAACGATATGCGTGATTTTTCTCATATTGATGACGGCCCCTGTCGTGTCGCAGCAGATAACGCGCGTAGCCGTCGTAGACCTTTCTCGGGTCCTGTCGGCTTTTCCCGCTGACACCGCCGCCCTCAAGAACTTCGAGGCGAAAAAGGCGGAAATCCAGGCAGAAGTGGACAGGAGAGCGGCTGAAATCAAGAATCTGCAGAGTAAAAAGGCCGATTCCGATACCTTCGGCGACGGAGACCGCGCTTTCGACCTATCACGCGAGATCGAACAGAAAACGGAAGCTTTGAAGGAATATGTCAGCGCCAGGCAGAATGAGCTGGACCTTCTCGCCAAGGCGCTGAGCTCGAGCGCTTCATTCGTGCAGAAGCTCGGCTCGACGATCGCCAAAGTGGCCGAAGCTGAAGGGTATTCCCTGGTGCTGAATCTCAAGCCCCAGGATCAGAACGCGAGCGTGGTGTTGTGGAACAGCGCTTCCATCGATATCACCGACAAGGTCATACAGGCGATTCCCGCTTCTCGGTGAAGCGCTCAGTCTTCCTGGTTCTGGCTGTCCGCCAGGGCTGAAGTCAGGGAGCGGAATCGTTCCTCGTTTTCGGCCGAAAGCATGCTCAGCTCCTTGTGGGCATCCAGAAGGAAGCTGACACTAAGCGCCTCCTGTGCCGCGAGTTCCGTTTTTTCCGCGGGCTCCGGGCAGGATTCGTCGGAGAACTCCAGCATTTTCGTCATTCCCATGGTTCTGAACAGGCTCATGCACTGCGCGTTGGCGTGATGTATCACAGGCTGGCCAATTCCGAGATTATGGGCCGTCTTGGCCAGGTAAACGATGAGACCCAGGAAGGTCGAGTCCATATAGAGGCAGTCGGAAAAATCGAAACGAAGAGAGCGCAGGCTCGAGTCCGGTCCCAGAAAGGCCTGAAGCTTGGCCTTGAGTTCAGGGCAAAGCGTTGCCGTGATATGACCGACAGGGATGATGACGAGACTCGTATCCTTTAAACCGAAAAAAATCTGCTCTGCTGTCATAACCTTCTTCTTTCGTTCCGTTCCAGTCCGCTGGAAGCGTTTTTTCGCCTTGTAGAGTAACCGTCCGATACGTATAATTCAAGCCTATGCCCGAACGCCTTGCAATGCTGGATCAATACCGCAGAATTAAAGCGCGTTATCGCGACGCCATCCTCTTTTTTCGCCTCGGTGATTTTTACGAGATGTTTTTCGAGGACGCGATCGTAGCCAGCTCCCTCCTCGATCTCACGCTCACGAAGAGGCAGGGGCAGCCCATGTGCGGGATTCCCTATCACGCGTATAAGCCCTACATCGCGAGGCTGCTCAAGGCGGGCAAGAAAGTAGCCATCTGCGAACAGCTTACGGCGCCAGGTTCCAAGGGAATAATTGAACGCGACGTCATCGAAGTCGTGACGCCCGGGACGACCATCGAGGAAGATTTCATCGATCACGCGTCCAATAATTATCTCGCAAGCCTCTGCAGCCTCGAGGGGCGGATGTGCATCGCCTGTCTCGATGTGTCCACCGGCGAATTCAGGGCTTATTCCAGCATGGAGGAGGGCGGGGGCGGCTCCGGAGCAGGGGCTGGAGCCGAATTCCTTCGATCGGAGCTGTACAGACTGGCGCCGAGGGAAATCATCATCCAGCAGTCTTTATACGAGCGCCCCGAAATGGGAGCGATCATCCGGGAGATGGAAGGAATCCTCGTGGAACGCCGCCCGGACTGGAGTTTCGACAGAGTGAAAGCCTTGGGGGAACTCAAGGAACGTTTCGGCGTAGCCTCCCTGAAAGGCTTCGGCTTTTCCGACGAAGCGCCGGAACTAGCCGCCGCGGGGATTCTTCTGGAATACCTGGACGAGAACGCCAAGACGCGAAGTCCCCATATCAGATCCCTTCTTCCCTATGACAGGGACGATCATCTTTCGCTGGATGAAGCCACTCGCAGGAACCTGGAACTCGTAAGGAACCTCTCCGATTCGGGGAAGCGGGATACGTTGCTTTCAGTGCTGGACAAGACAAAGTGCGCCGGGGGATTCAGGCTGCTGAGGCAATGGATACTCCAGCCGCTGCGGCGGAAAGGGCTCATCGAGGCCCGTCTGGATGCCGTGGAATACCTGTACCGGGATCAGCTTCTCCTCAACGATCTGCGCAGGCGACTGGGCGCCGTCCTGGATTCCGAACGTCTCATCGCGCGTCTCGCCATGGATAAAGCCCATGCCAAGGACCTGCTGGCCCTCGGGGATTCTCTGCGGGCTTCGCTCTCCATAGGCGACCTGCTGAAAGACAGGAGCGCGCCAGCTCTCCTCACCGAGGGCCTGGACGAGGAGGTGGAGAAAAGCTGCGCGCTGGTCTCAGGCATCATCGATCGTTCGATCAAGGAAGATCCTTCGATTCTCCTCACCGAGGGCAATCTCATGATGGATGGATACAGCGCGGAACTGGATCATCTCCGCTCCGTCAAGAAGGATTCCACCCAGATTCTCGAGGAATATCTCGAGGAGGAAAAGAACGGATCGGGCATCCAGAATCTTCGGATACGCTACAATAAAATCATCGGATACTATCTTGAAGTGTCCAAGGGCAAGATCGACGCCGTGCCGGCGCACTTCATCCGGCGCCAGTCCCTCGTCGCGGGCGAGCGCTATACGACCGATCGCCTGGCCGAAATAGAGAGCGAAATCAACGGCGCCACGGAGAAAATCGCCGAGCTGGAAAAAAGACTCTTCCTTGAAGTCAGGGAAAGCCTGAAAATCCATATAGAGTCGATGGAACGCCTGGCGCGCGTCATCGCCGCCACCGATTGTTTCGCCTCGTTCGCCGAAACGGCCACGGAGGGAGCCTATTGCAGGCCCGAACTTCTCGAAGAGTCGGTCATATCGATCAAGCAGGGGCGCCATCCCGTCGTGGAGGCCTGCCTTCCCGCGGGCGATTTTGTGCCGAACGACCTGGAGCTGGATACGGAAGGCGCCTGCTTCGCTCTCATCACCGGACCCAACATGGCGGGAAAGTCCACGATTCTCAGGCAGACCGCCCTCATCACCCTCATGGCCCATATCGGTTCCTTCGTGCCGGCGGAAACGGCCAGAATTGGGATCACGGACAAGATTTTCTGCCGCGTGGGCGCCCAGGACAATCTCGCGAGGGGAGAGAGCACCTTCCTCGTGGAGATGCATGAAACGGCCTATATCCTCAATACGGCGACTCCCCGAAGCCTTGTCATCATGGACGAGGTGGGCAGGGGAACCGGGACGCTCGACGGCGTCTCCATCGCCTGGGCGGTGAGCGAGCAGCTTCTGGACGCCGTGTGCTGCAGGACGCTTTTCGCTACCCATTACCACGAACTCACCTCGATAAGCCATCCCCATCTGGTCAATCTCAGCATGGCCGTCCTCGAAAACGAGGGCGAAATCGTCTTTTTAAAGCGGCTAAAGGAAGGAGCGGCGGCCGGGTCCTACGGACTGCATGTCGCGAGGCTGGCCGGCATTCCCGAAGAAGTCCTCGCCCGGGCCAAGGCGCTGCAGAAGAGGTTCGTCAGTTTCGAGCGGAGCCTCTCGCCGCTGGCGGAAGCCGAACCCCCTGCCGTCGCGTCCCCTCGGATAAGGGAGCGGCAGCCCTCGCGCGAACTGTTCTCGGCCGACGACATGGCGATCGCGAAACTCAGGGGCATCGATCCGGATCGCATGACCCCTCTGGAAGCCCTTCAGTTTCTTTCCGAACTCAGCGCGACGCTCCGCTGAAGCAAAGCGTTCCGTTGAAGCAAAACGCTTTATCGGACGCGTCCATAGGCTGATGAATGTAAAGCCTGTAAATGTCTTTAAAGCCTTGGCCTCGACCGTCGCCGGGTGGGTCGTCCCCCATTATTGCGCCGTATGCGGCGAGCGCGTGGACGCGTCTATCGCGACAGACGCGTCAGACGCGTCAGACGCGACAGACGCGGCGGAGGAGGAGGGGAACCCCACTCTTTCGATACCCCTTTGCGCGCGCTGCGGGGCGAAACTGACGCGGATAGGCGGCCGTCGCTGCAGGGTATGCGGCCAGGAGCTTTATTCCGAGCAGGATATCTGTTATGGATGCAGAGATATCGAGCGATCCTGTCCCGAAATCTACCCGCTCTTCAAATATTCCGGGCTGCCGGCCGTTCTCATGAGAGAATACAAGTCCTCGAAACGACGCTCCCTCGCGCCGTTCTGGGCTAGCCTTCTCTCCGAGGTAATCGATTCCCGCTGGCCCGGCAGAACCATAGTTCCCGTGCCTCCTCGCCCCGAGAAGATAAGGCGGAGGGAATGGGACCAGGTGGAGGCAATCGTCGCTGCGCTGGAGAAGAGGGGCTATCGCGTCGAACGTATCCTTGAGCGGCATGCCGGCGCACAGCAGAAAAAGCTGAACAAGGCCATGAGGAAGACGAATGCCGAGAAGGCATATTCGGTCATTCCCGCCAGAGTCTCCCGAATGCCGGCCGATCTCATTCTCATGGACGATGTCTACACGACGGGCGCCACGATCGAAGCGTGCGCCAAAGCCCTGCGCGAAAACGGAGCCGTAAATGTCTGCGCCCTCGTCATCGCCGCGGATTGACGTCCTTCCCCAAAAGGTCTTTAGGCTTTATGCGGGCGTCACGGCCGCCCTGGCGATATCCTTCTGGCTATTGACTAACCCATTGTAGAATACTACTATAACGGCATGTAAAAAGCGCATGATTCTTTTTAGAAATAAGGAGAGTCGTTCTACGACTCTTTTTTTTTGGTTTGATCTCCAGCATGCTGAGAGTTCAAATCTATCCGTTGCCGGACAATATCCGGAACAAATGCAGGCGAGGCGGCGTGGCGGACGACAAAGATTTGGAACCAAGGATCGAAGAGATCCTGGGGAACGCGGGATTGCATCTCCTTGATTTTTCGCTTTTCAAGCACAAGGGGGGCATCAAGGTTAAGGCGGTCGTATATTCGCCTTCTGGGACGGGGACGGATGAATGCGCGAAGGCGCACAGACTCATTCTCCCCCAAATTCAGCTCGCTTTCGATGCGCAAACTCCAGATATTGAAATTTCGAGCCCAGGCATAGACAGGATCATCAAATCGTCGAGGGAGTGGAAAGCTTTCGTCGGCAAGGCGGTCAAAGTGCTGCTACATGGCCGTGAAGAATGGATCACCGGGGAGCTGACCGGGTATTCCGAAGGGAAAATCAGTTTTTCCGTCGCGGGAGAACCAGTCACCATCGACATTTCATCCATCGCGAAAGCGCGCTTGGATTCTTCGCATAAGGGAGAGTAAGCAATGGCATCTGACATGGCGGAAGCCATTCGACAGCTGATCAGCGAGAAGGGCATTTCCGAGGAACTCATCGTCAATACGCTGCAGGAAGCCCTGCTCGCGGCATATAAGAAGAAATTCGGAACGAGCGAAAACGCCATCATTCGCTTCCGGGACAACTATGAAGGCGTGGATATCTACGCCAAGAAAGTCATCGTGGCCGATGACGACCTGGAGGACGAGGTTCTCCAGATGACGCTGGAAGAGGCTCATGATTACGCAGAGGACGCCGAGGTCGGCGATATTCTCGAAATGCCCGTCGATCCCCAGGAATTTGATCTCCAGTCCGTCATGGTGGCGAAACAGACGACCAGGCAGAACTTCCGCGATATCTCGCGCGACACCCTCTACGCCGAATACAAATCGAAGCAGGGCGAGCTGATAATCGGCTACTTCCAGCGCGAAAGGAACAATGTCATCTATGTCGACCTGGGCAAGGTCGAGGGCATTTTCCCCAAGAAATATCAGTCCCCCAGGGAAGCCTACCACGTCGGCGACCGCATCAAAGCCCTTATTTACGAAGTGGACAAGGGAAAGAACGGTCTTCAGATCATTCTTTCCAGGAGCCATGCCGAGTTCGTGACCAAGCTTCTCGAGCTGGAAATACCGGAAATCTACGACAAGACGATAGAGATTTTCAAAATAGTCCGCGAGCCCGGCTACAGGACAAAGGTGGCCGTATTCTCCAAGAGGGACGATGTGGATCCGGTGGGCGCCTGCGTCGGCCCCAAGGGAATGCGCAGCCAGCTCATAAGCCAGGAGCTCGAAGGGGAGAAGATAGACTTCGTCAAATATGATGTCGATTCCCGTCAGTTCATCAAGAACGCCCTGTCGCCCGCGGAAGTGAAGACCGTCCATATCATGGACGAGGCCAAGCACACGGCGCTGGCCATCGTGGCCGACAAGGAACTCTCGATAGCGATCGGCAAGATGGGGCAGAACGTGAAGCTCGCCAATCGCCTCTGCGACTGGAATATCGATGTGAAGACCGAAGAGCAGTATCTGCAGGACGGCAGGAACATCGAACTCAAGCGCGCGGCCGACAGCCTGTTCTCCGACACCAATGAGCAGATCGAAGAGGAAGCGGAAGAATCCGTTCTCCTGTCCGACCTGCCTGGCATGAAGCCCGAGTGGCTTTCGGCTATGGACGCCGCCGGAGTGAGCCTTGTCGAGGACTTCCTTGAAAAGGACGATGAGGAACTCGCAAGAGTATCCGGTCTGTCCATCGAGGAAATCCAGATGATCCAGGGCATCATCGAGGAAAATATCGAGATCGTCCAGGAAGAGACCGAGGATTCAGCCGAAACGGCATCCGATGAATATACCTGCCCGGATTGCGGCACGGCGGTCACTCCCGACATGAAGAATTGCCCATCGTGTGGCGTTGAACTGAGTTTTGAATATAATAGCGACGACCAGCAAGCGTAAAAGGTAGGATATGACGGATAATACCGAGAACTCTCAGAAGAAAGTCCATCTCATCAAACAGCCGAAACCGGCCCAAGGCGAGGTACCCGCGACGCAGGTTCCTGTTTCGCACGAAAAGCCAGAAGAAGAAGCCCAGGCCGAGAGGAAGAAGGTTGTCGTGGTGAAGAAAAAGATCGTGCTGAAGAAGGTGCAGGCTAAAGTCGTCGCCCATCACGATCTTGAAGGCGGAGAGCAGCCTGCTGAGGTCGTTCAGGTTCCAACTGTTCAGGTCCAGCATGAAAAGACCGCCGCTCAGCCATCTGAGAAGTTGTCGACTCACGTTCACCATACGGCCGAGCAGGCAACAAGTCCTGCCGCTCCTCCGAGCATGGCGCGGCCCGAAGCCGGGCTTTCGCGCGACGAAGGTTCGAGCGCGGACCAGAAAAAAGCTCCCGTATCCGTTCTCGCCGCCTTAGGCGAAGCGGCCGCGACCGCATCGACCGCCGCGTCGGTTTCTCCCGCGGCAGCGACGGAAAATGCGCCATCCTCGCCTTCCGCCCATGACGCTTCCGCAGCGCCGGCGGCAAGCAGGCCGGCTGATGCTTCCGCGTCCTCTCCTGCCGGTCAGCCGGCACGACGCGACCCCCCTATGAGACCAGCTCAGCCGGCCAGACCGGCTTCATCAGCCAATCAGACTCCTCCGCAGCCAGGCTCGTCCCCGAGCGGCTATCGCGGAAGCTATCAAAGCAACCCGGCAAGACCTCACGGGACTGCCGGAACCGTCGGCGGCTACCCCGCCAACCGAACTCCGGGCGATTCACCCAGGCCTTCCGGCTATCAGGGCAGAAGTGGCGGATATCAGGGACCCTCGGGCTCAGGTGGATACCAAGGTCCCGGCGGTTACCAGGGGCAGGGCGGCCAGAGTTCGGGCGGCTACCAGGGCGGTTACAGGGGGAATTCCTCTCAACCCTACGATCCCAACAGGCCGAGGCCTCAGGGCTACCAAGGCTCGGGCGGCTACCAAGGTACAGGCGGTGGCTATCAGGGCCAGGGCGGCGGCCAGAGTTCGGGCGGCTATCAGGGCGGCTATAGAGGGAATTCATCCCAGCCTTACGATCCCAACCGACCGAGGCCTCAGGGCTACCAAGGTTCAGGCGGCTACCAGGGTTCTGGAGGCGGCTACCAGGGCACCGGCGGCGGCTATCAAGGGCAAAGGCCCTATCAGGGTTCCGGAGGATACCAAGGATCCGGAGGCTATCAGGGATCTGGTGGTTACCAAGGCCCTCCGGGAAGCTTTCCCGGGGCAAGACCTCAGTATCCATCTTCGGCCCCGGGCGGATACCCGCGCGGTCCCCGTCCTCAAGGCCCAGGCGGCCCCGGCGCTCCCGGCGGCTATCGTCCCGGCTACCCCGCGCAGGGCAGACCGGCGGGCAGGGGCGGCAATATGTCGGGCGGACCGAGAGGCGGCGGCTATGGCGGCGCCCGCGGTCCTGCCAATGGTCCTTCTCCCCTCGAAAGCAGCAAGACAGCCCAGCGCAAACCGGCTCCGAGAAGAAAGCCGGGCTTCGTCCGACGCGAGGATGTGGAACTAGAGAAGGAACTTCAGCTCAAGAAGAAGGCCGAGGCTCGCGCCATCGCCATTCCCAAGTCCATCGACATCATGGAAAATATCTCCGTCAGCGATCTGGCGAAGAAAATGAATATTAAGCCGGCCGAGCTCATCGGCAAGCTCATGGCGCTCGGCGTCATGGCTACGATCAACCAGAAAATTGACGCCGAAACGGCGACGATCCTCGCCAGCGAATACAACTGCGAAGTCAAGATCGTCAGCCTCTATGACGAGACGGTCATCGAAAAGGAAGCCGAGAATCCCGACGACCTCCGTGCCCGTCCGCCCATCGTCACCGTCATGGGACATGTCGACCATGGAAAGACGAAACTGCTGGACGCCATCAGGAAAACCGATGTCGTGGCCCACGAATACGGCGGGATAACCCAGCATATCGGCGCATACCAGGTGGTTACGGCCAAAGGCAACAAGATCACCTTCCTGGACACGCCGGGACACGCCGCGTTCACGAAGATGCGCGCCCGTGGCGCCCAGATTACCGATATCGTCATCCTTGTGGTTTCGGCCGTCGAAGGCGTCATGCCCCAGACGAAGGAAGCCCTCGATCACGCCAAGGCCGCCAAGGTTCCCATCATTGTGGCCATCAACAAGATCGACTTGCCCGAATCCAATCCGGACAGGGTCAAGACTCAGCTTTCCGAGATGGGCCTGATTCCCGAGCAGTGGGGTGGCACGACACAGTTCTGCGAGATTTCCGCCCTTCAGAAAAAAGGTATTCCCGAACTGCTCGACGCCATACTGCTGCAAGCCGAGATACTCGAACTGCAGGCCAGCTACAAGCGCCTGGCGGAAGCCAAGATTGTCGAATCACGCATCGATCAGGGCAGAGGCATTGTCGCCACCATCATCGTGGCCACGGGAACCCTGCGCATCGGCGATTCCTTCGTGGCAGGCATCTACCCCGGAAGGGTAAGGGCCATGTTCGACGACAAGGGCAACCGCGTCGAAGAAGCGACGCCCTCCACGCCGGTCGAGGTTCTGGGTTTCGAAGGCATACCCAACGCCGGCGATCCCTTCGAGGTCGTTGAAGAGGAAAAATACGCCCGCGCCATCTCCGACAAGCGCCAGGAACTCAAGAAGTACGAAGAAGGAAAGAACGTCAAGAAAGTCACCCTGGACAACCTCTACGAGACGATTTCGGCCGGAGAGGTCCAGGAACTCAAGGTGATCATAAAGGGCGACGTCCAGGGCTCCGTCGAGGCGCTCAAGGGCATGCTGGAGAAGCTTTCCACCAAGGAAGTGCGCCTGAATGTCCTGCGCGCGGCCGCCGGCGCCATCTCGGACGACGACGTCATGATGGCTTCCGCCTCGGATGCCATCATCATAGGCTTCAACGTACGGCCGATCGCTTCGGCCAAACTGCTCGCCGACAGGGAAAAAGTCGATATCAGAAAGTACAACATCATCTACAGGGCCCAAGAGGATATCCTCAAGGCCATGGAAGGCATGCTGTCTCCCGAGCTCAAGGAACAGGAAATCGGCAAGGCCGAAGTGCGGAACATATTCAAGGTCCCGAAGATCGGCATCATCGCCGGTTGTTACATGCTTGAGGGCGCCGTGCACAGAAACAGCCAGGTGCGCGTCATCCGCGACGCCATCGAAATTTTCCAGGGTAAGATCAATTCGCTCAGAAGGTTCAAGGACGACGCCAAGGAAGTGGTCGCCGGCTACGAGTGCGGTATTGGAATCGAAAACTGCAACGACCTCAAGGAAGGCGACATGCTCGAGATCTACGAAACGGTCGAAGTGGCGCGTACCCTTGGGAAAGCTGAAGGCAATGGATCAGATAAGGCTTAGGCGGCTCGAAGAGCTACTGCGCGAGGAAATCGCGGCGCTCATCTCATCGGGCGAAATCAGGGATCCGCGCGTCGGGTCCCTGGTCTCCGTCACTCGCGTGGAAGCCAACCGAGACGGCTCCACCGCGAAGGTCTGGGTGAGCTGCATCACGGAAGACGATAAGGAACTCTACGCCGCCGTCGATGGACTCACCAGCGCGGCGGGTTTCATACAGTCCCAGATAGCGCGAAGGGTGAGGCTCCGCCTCACTCCCGTCCTTCATTTCGTGGCCGACCTGGGCATCAGGGAAGGCTTCGAGATGACCGAAAAGATAAAGGGTCTCCTCAAGGAATGACAGCATCCGGCTTCCTTCTCTTCGACAAGCCAGCGGGCAGGACATCCTTCGCCGCGCTTGGCGGATTCAGGAAAATTTTTCCCGGGGCCCGCGTGGGCCATACGGGTACGCTCGACAACTTCGCCACGGGACTGCTCGTGGTGGTGGTGGGAAGCTATAGCCACCTCACGCCCTGGTTCACGGGCCTCGACAAAGAATATGAAGCCGAAATTCGGTTTGGCCTGGGAACAGACACGCTTGATCCAGGCGGCGCCGTAACCGCCACGGGAGAGATTCCTTCCCTTACCGCCCTGGAAGCCTCCCTTGGCCCGTTCAGGGGCCTTATAGAGCAGATCCCTCCTGAATACTCCGCCATACATGTTCAAGGGAAAAGGGCGTCTGACATGGCGCGGAAAGGCGAGGCCGTAAAGCTTCAGGCAAGGCCGATCACCATCCACTCCCTGGATCTCGTCGATTATAAGGACGGCAAAGCGTCCGTGAAAGTTCATTGTTCATCCGGTACCTATATCCGCTCCCTCGCGAGGGACATAGCCGCGGCCTGCGGTACCTGCGCCCATGTCAGCGCGCTGAGAAGGACGAAAGTCGGGGCTTTTTCGGTAAGTGACGCCATTCAGTCGCCCGAAGAGGCCAGCGTCCAGACGCTCCATAGCTTCACTCCCGAGACGGCCGGACTCCTGGGGCTGGGAACCATCAGCATCGCCAGGGAAGCGGAAGCCGCCTTCACGAACGGCCTTCCGGCCCTCCTTGTAGAACTCGGGGCTGGCCTTTCGCGCGACGGCGATCTGGCGGCCTTCTCCGGCGATGGGAGAATCTTGGGCGTCATGGAGCGTCGTTCGGGCCTTCTCGCCTATAAATTCGTCATGCCGAAGGGAGCGGGCGCCCGATGAACATCCAGACCTGGTCAGAGTTCGCCGCCTCCAAAGGCCATGAGCCGCTTTCCGTGACGATAGGCGTATTCGATGGCGTTCATCGAGGGCATCAAAGGCTGCTGGATGCCGTTCTGGCCAAAAAACCGGCCATGAAAAGCGCTGTCATCACCTTCGCCAACAATCCCAAGAAGATACTTCATCCTCAGTCTTTCAGGGGAAGCATCTTCAGCCTCCGGCAGAAGACCGACGCTTTCGCCAGGGCGAGTTTCGATCTTTGCGTACTGATTGACTTTTCCCAGAATTTCGGTACACTTTCAGGCGCGGAATTCCTTTCGCTGCTTGCGAATGCGGGGGTAAAATTCGTCTGTGTCGGCCCGAATTTCAGATGCGGCTACAAGATGGATACGAACGCGCAGGCCCTCGCTGAAATCTGCGGGACGCTCGGAATGGAAGCGCGGATAGCCGAGCCGGTCATGTATGGCGGACATCCCGTGAGCTCGAGCAGGATAAGGAACGCGATTCTCGAAGGCAGGCTTGGCGAGGCCGCCGACATGCTGGGAAGGCCCCATATCGTCGATATCGAAACGGTGGATACAAGCGTTTCCGGCGGTTTCGTTTTAAAGCCGGTGGAAGACGCGGTGCTTCCGCCCGCAGGCGTCTACAGGATCATCATGGATCCGGATACGGGGAATACGATGATTTCTGCCCGCATCGAGAACGGGGAGATCATCACGGGAACTTTTGAACAACGCGACGTGAAACGCGCCGCGATAATAAACTTGGTATCACAAGAGTGGTAAGGAGAAATAGAAGATGGCATTGACCAAAGAGGACAAGGCCCAGGTCGTACTCGAGTACGGCACCAACGAGAAGAATACCGGATCGATCGAGACGCAGGTAGCCCTGCTCACCAAAAGGATCACCGACCTCACCGATCATTTCAAGACTCATAAAAAGGATACAAACTCCAGGCGCGGCCTGCTGAAAGTTGTCGGTCAGCGACGCAAGCTGCTCAAATATCTTCAGAGGACCAACCTCGAAGGTTACAGAGCGCTCGTCGAGAAGCTTCAGATCAGGAAGTGATTGTGGATGAGTTACAGGAAATCAGGCCCGGCCGCAGTTTATGCGCACGGGCCTTTTCCTGTTGTTCCGGCCTTGCCCGGAACCTGCGGTCTAGGCCGTAAAAAGGAAGAAAAATGGTACATTCAGTAAGTTGCCAGATCGGCAACGAAACCCTGGTCCTGGAGACCGGCCGCATGGCGAAACAAGCCGGCGGCGCGGTGTTCGCGACCTACGGCGGTTCGGCCGTCCTCGCGACCGCCTGCTGCTCCGAAAAAGTGACGGAAGGCCTGGATTTCGTTCCCCTCACCGTCGAGTACAACGAAAAATATTATGCCGCCGGCAAGATTCCCGGCGGTTTCATCAAGAGGGAATCCCGTCCCAAGGACAAGGAAATCCTCGTATCGCGAATCATAGACAGGCCCATGCGCCCGCTCTTCGACAAGGCCTTCGGCAGGGAAATCCAGGTCGTTCCGACCTGCCTTTCGACGGATAACGTCAATCCTCCGGACATCGTGGCGATCAACGCGGCCAGCGCGGCAGTCCATATCTCCGACATTCCCTTCGCCGGTCCTATCGCGGCCGTCCGCGTGGCTCTCGTCGATGACAAGTACGTCGTCAACCCCACCTTCGAGCAGTGCGAGACCGCCAAACTCGAGATCACCGTCTCGGGCACAGCGGCGGGCATCACCATGGTCGAGGGCGGATCCCACGAAGTCTCCGAAGAGGAGATGATCGGGGCCATCGAGTGCGCCAAGGAACCCATCGCCAAGATCTGCGCCATGATCGTGGAACTCCGCGGCCTCGCCGGCAAGGATAAGCTCCCCCTCGCGCCCCTCAAGGTCACCCTGAACAAGGAAGAAGAGATCCGCGCTTTCGCTGCGCCGCTCCTCTCCGCGGCCCTCTTCGTGAAAGTGAAGCAGGAGCGCTACCTGGCCGTGCGCGCCGCCATCAAGCAGACCCAGGAAACCTTCGCCGAAGTTCTCGACTGCGAGGTGCAGCAGAAGCTCTTCTCCGCCCTCATGGAGGACCTCCAGTACCATATTCTCAGGAACGGCATCCTCGACAAGGGACTGCGCGTCGATGGCCGCGGTCTAGAGGACGTGCGCCCGATCACCTGCGAAATCAACGTTCTCCCGAGAACCCACGGTTCGGCCCTCTTCACGCGCGGTGAAACCCAGGCTCTCGCCGTCACCACGCTCGGAACCATTCTCGACGAGCAGATCCTGGACGACATCGAAGGTGATCGTCGCGACCGCTTCATGCTGCACTACAACTTCCCCCCCTTCTCGGTAGGCGAAACCGGACGTCTGGGAACGGGAAGACGAGAAATCGGCCACGGCAGCCTCGCGCGCCGCGCCATTGAGGTCATGCTTCCGCCCAAAGATAAGTTCCCGTACACCATCCGCGTCGTCTCCGAGGTCCTGGAATCCAACGGTTCCTCTTCCATGGCGACCGTCTGCGGTTCCTCCCTCTCCCTGATGAGCGCCGGCGTTCCGATGCGCAAACCCGTGGCGGGCATCGCCATGGGACTTATCACCGACGAGACCCGCTTCGCCGTGCTCACCGACATCCTCGGCGACGAGGACCATCTCGGCGACATGGATTTCAAGGTAGCCGGAACGAAGGACGGCATCACCGCCTTCCAGATGGACATCAAGATTTCCTCGGTCAGCACCGAAATCCTCACCAAGGCTCTCGCCCAGGCGAAGCGCGGTAGGATGCATATTCTCGGCATCATGGAGAAGACGCTCTCCGTGCCCTCTGAAGACATCTCCGCATACGCTCCCAAGGTCGTCAGCGTCAAGGTAGACCAGGAAAAGATCGGCGCCATCATCGGGCCGGGCGGCAAGAACATCAAGGGAATGTCCGAGAAGTACGACGTCCAGATCAACATCGACGAGGAAGGCACCGTCACCATCTACGGCAAGAATCAGAAAGCCGCCTATGACGCGCGCGACGCCGTCCTCAGCATGGTCGAGGAACCGGAGATCGGGAAGATCTACGACGGCACCGTCAAGCGGGTCATGGAATTCGGCGCCTTCATCGAGATCATGCCGGGCAAGGAAGGACTCTGCCATATATCGAAACTCGCCAAGGGCCGGGTGGAACGCGTAAGCGATGTGGTCAAGGAAGGCGACGCGGTAAAGGTCAAGCTCATGGAAATCGATCACATGGGAAGACTCAACCTCGCCATGCTCGAAGCTCTCGACGAGAACGGACAGCTGCCGCCCCAGAGCCGCGACGACAGGCCGCCGAGAGACGACCGCGGTCCCAGGGAGCCTCGCAGGTTTGACGACCGGAGGGATTCGTCCCGCAGACGCTGAATCTGACGTTTTTATGATACAACCCAAAATCCTGTCGGCCGGAGCGGCCCTGCTCTCCGAGAGCCGGCGGGATTCTCCCAGTTTTACCGTCTCGATCTGGTTTCCCTACGGATCCAGGAATGAAGCCCCGATGAATCGGGGCTTCGTTCATTTCGTCGAGCACATGCTCTTCAAGGGCACGAAACGGCACGACGCTTTCTCCCTCTGGCGGGCCATAGAACGCACCGGCGGCTACGCCAACGGCTTCACCGAGCGCGACTGCATCTGCGTTTACTGCTGCGTTCCCTCCAGGGACTGGCGCCTTGCCGCGGAACTCATCGCGGAAGTGGCTTTTTCCTCCACCTTTCCCGTACAGGAGTTCGAAAAGGAAAAGCAGGTCATCCTTTCGGAAATCCTGCAGATAGAGGACGACGTCGAGGAGACCGCCTTCGATGCCTTCCTCGCCCATTTCTGGCCTGACCATCCCGCCGCCAAGCCCATCGGGGGCAGCTGCGCCGAGGTGGAAGCCATAGACCGCGGCCGGCTCTTCGACTTCTACCGCGGCCTGTTCACTGTTTCGAACGCGATAATCGCTGCATCGGGCGATTTTGACGAGGCCGGACTCGCGGAATTCATGGATGAGGCGATAGCCAAGGCCGCGGTCTCGGACGGAGCATCGGCTGACGCCGCAGCTGGAAGAGCCGTAGCTGGAACCTCGGCTGAAGCCGTCAGCGCGGTATTCTCGCTCGCGTATCCTGGGACTCCCGCCGCCAGGGCTTTCCGGGGTTACACCAAGGCCCCCAGTTCGCAGATCTATTATTTCGACGCTCTCCAGCTCGACGCCCCCCTCGCCATGAAGGATTTTTTCTGCCTGAGCGCTATAAACGGCATCCTGGGCGAAGCTTCCACCTCCAGGCTTTTTCAGAAGGTGAGGGAAAAATTGGGTCTGGCCTATACGGTACAGTCCTCCCTGTCCTTTTCCCGCACAGAGGCGCTCGTGGCCATTCAAGTGGTGATGGGAGACAATAAGTTCGTGGAATGCGTGAACGCGGTGGACGAAGAGACGAAGGCGCTCTTTGCATCGACGCTCTCAGACGAGGAGCTGACCGAAGCCGCATCGAGGCTGGCCGGCAGCTTTGTCCTCTCCCTCGAGGATCCGGAATCCAGGATCAGAAGGCTGGCCAGCTGGTATATGACGCTGGGAAAGATCCCCGATATGGAGGAAGAGCGACAAATGTACCTCAACGTGGAAAGGGACGATGTCCTGGCCTTGCTGACGCGGCTCGCTTCGGCCCGCAGGGGACGATACGCCTACGGCAGCATAAAGCCCAGAACGGCTCGAACGCTCGGCCTGGAGGAGATATAAGATGGATTCGATCCGCGTACCGGTTATCCTCGAGGAGGGAGCCCGGCTCCCCGAATACAAAACCAGGGGATCGGCCGGCGCCGACCTCTATGCGAACATAGCCGAGACTCTTCGGCTCATGCCCATGGAAAGACGGGCCGTTCCGACGGGGCTTCGCATGGAGCTTCCCCCCGGGTATGAGGCCCAGGTCAGGCCGAGGTCAGGGCTGGCGCTGGAGAAGGGCGTCACCTGCCTCAACAGCCCTGGCACGATCGATTCGGACTATCGAGGGGAGATCAAGGTGATTCTCGTCAATCTGGGGAACGCGGAAGCGCGCATCGAACCAGGCGACAGGATAGCGCAGCTCGTGATCGCAAGGTATACTGAGGCTGCCTTCGAGCCAGAAAGGGCGATCGGAAAATCCGATCGCGGCGATGGGGGATTCGGCTCGACAGGCGCGTAGCCAGTAAGGTCCCAGGAGGTCTTCGTTGATGGCAAGGAGGACGGATGCGGCAATATCGCGCGGATTTCCTTTCACCGCGCTCTTTTATATCGTCCGCGAGTTCTGCCTTTCCTTCGCGATATCCTTTCTTTTCTTCTTTGTCGTCTTTTTCATAAACCAGATACTTCTCCTGGCCGAGGATATCCTTGCCAAGAGCGCCCCCCTGGACCAGACCCTTCTTCTACTTCTCTATTCCCTTCCATCGGTCGTCGCCATCGCCGCACCATTCTCGGCCCTGGCCGGCGCTCTCATGACATCAGCCAGGATGAATACCGACAATGAAATACTCGCTTTTTCCGCGGTCGGGATTTCGCCGGCCGCGCTCTACGCTCCCTTCCTGATTATGGGCCTCGTAGCCTCCCTTCTTTCCTTCGCGGCCAACGATTATTTCCTTCCTCGCAGCGCCGTGGCTTTTCGCAAGGTCTATGGCCAGCTCGTCGCGCGTTCCGCTTCCATCGAGTTGACGCCTTATTCGGTAAAACGCTATTCGCAGGCCGTTGTCGTGACGGGAGCGGGAAAAAGCGGCGATATCGGGGATATCCTCCTTTTCGAGTCGGGCGGGAAAACGGCCGACAAGGTCATGGCGGCGGGAAGGGCCAGCATCGTCATAGACCCGAGCGGAAACGGCGCGATCATAAAAATGACCGACGTACTGGAGCACTCCGTCGTCCTGACCGAGGACAGCAAATTTTCGGTTTCCCGTGCCGACACGTTGTTCTACCGTTTCGTGCTCAAGGAACCGATAGTCGGTTTTTCCGGTAACAGCCCTTCTGAGATGAGCTCCGGAGATTTGCTGGCCAATCTGCGAAAGAAAAAAAGCACCCTAGAGGCGCGGAAAAGGGATGTGGCTAAGCAGAGCGCCGAAGCCAGAGCCCGCATGATGGATGACTATCGACAGAAAGATCCCTTACCCGGAAACCGGCCGGATTCCCCGGAAAACGAAAAGAGACTCCAGCGGTCCATCACCGTCCTTCGACAAACCCAGACTTCGCCCCCTTCGGACCGGTCGCTTCAGATCTATGAACTCGAATACAACAAGAAGTTCGCCATTCCCGCGGCGGCTTTTTTCTTTTCGCTTCTGGCCTTTCCTCTCGGACTCGGGACGAGAAGAGCCGGAAGAACGGCCGGCTTCGGCATGGCGCTGCTCTTGTCCACGCTTTACTGGGGCCTTCTCTTCGCCGGCCAGACCGCCGGACTGCGCAGCCGCATCCCGCCGGCCCTCGCCATGTGGGCGCCCAACGCCCTTGTCCTGGTTGCCGCTATCCTGGCCTGGATGATACGCCACAAAGGCCAGAGGCGAAGCATATGAGAACCGGTCCCAGACTCCTGCGACGCCTTATCTTCAGGCAGACCATGCTGCGCTTTTTAGGCGGGGAGGCTTTTCTAGTCGGGATAATGATGCTCGCCGACCTCTTCTCCTCCATGTGGCGTCTCCTGGCCATGGACGCTCCCATCGGCAGTATCCTCGTCTGGCTGGCCGCCGGAATTCCCGCACACGTCACGGAAGTGCTTCCCATCGCCTACCTTTTCGGCATCACGCTGAGCCTCGCCGAGATGCATGCCGACGGGGAACTGCTCGTCGTCTGGGGCTCGGGCATCAGCGTGCAGAGTCTGAGCCTTCCTATCCTGGCTTTTTCCGCCATCATGGCGGGAACCATGTTCGTCGCGAACGATATGGTTACGATTCCGGCCTCGGCTGAGCGCGACCGTCTCTTCAGGACGATGACAGGGCAAAAGGGGCAGGGCAGCCAGATATCGGACATCACGATCATGGCCGACGGAGGCTCCTTCGTTTACAGGGTGGGATACTACGATCCCACGGCCAGAAGAATCGTGGATGTGGATATTATCGAAAGGAATGCTTCGGGCGAGTTCCTCGCGAGAATTCAGTCTCCACGCGCCGATTGGACGGGGGAGAGCTGGAAATTCCAGGAAGCGAGGATTTTTTTCAGGCAGGCATCGGGTGGATGGACGGAGAAGACCGAGGCCGAGTATTCCCGCCCTGACCTGAACGAGGGACCCGATTCCTTCGGAATATTGAGGGAAAAGCCTCCCCTCATGAAGACTGCCGAACTCGCGTCCTATATCAGGGTGCTCCGGGATTCCGGACTGCCCTCCGTCGAGGCGCGAACCGAATACCACAAGCGATTTTCCCTGATCTTCACGCCTTTCATCGTCTATGGGCTTTCCATCGCCTTCGCCGGGCTTTTCAGGAAGAACTCGCTGCTGATGAGCCTCCTTTTCAGCCTCAGCACCGCCACGGTATATTATGTCGCGCAGATGCTCGGCGCCCTTTCCTCCAAGACCGGCTGGGTTTCGCCCGGTTTCGGCATCTGGAGCGTTACCGTCGCCTTCATCGTCGTTTCGACGCTGGGCTATCTGAAAGCCAAAACATAAAGGATCGCGAATGATCAATTCCGGAATATTCATAGAAGGACACAGGGACTCGGGTTCGCGGGCGAGAACCGGCGAGATCCATCTTCCTCATGGAATCGTCCAGACTCCCGCTTTCATGCCCGTGGGCACCAACGCGACGGTGAAGGCCGTTCCTCCGGAAGACCTGCAGGCCATGGGCTTCAAGATAATCCTCGCCAACACCTACCACCTCTATCTCAGGCCAGGCCACGAACTCATCAAGGCCGCCGGGGGACTGCATGGCTTTTCGGGCTGGAAGGGCAACTTCCTCACCGACTCGGGCGGTTTCCAGGTGTTTTCGCTCTCCCCGCTCAGGAAGATTACCGAGGAAGGCGTGAAATTCCGCTCGCACATTGACGGCTCGAGCCATTTCCTGAGCCCGGAAAAGGTGGTGGAAGTCCAGACGGCCTTCAATTCGGATATACAGATGCAGCTGGATATCTGTTCGCCCTGGGGCGAGGATGAAAAGAAAGCGAAGAAGGACATGAACCTCACCCATGCCTGGGCGCGCCGCGCCAAGGCGGCATGGGAGAAGGCGAGGGACGAGGATGGCTACCAGGGGAAGCTCTTCGGCATCGTCCAAGGCAATTTCTACAAAAACCTCAGGCAGGAAAGCGTCGAGCGGATCGCCGAGCTGGATCTCCCCGGCATCGCCATAGGCGGACTCTCAGTGGGCGAGCCCAAGGAAGTCTTCAACGAAATGCTGGAGCATACGGCGGCGCTCCTCCCCTCAGACAAACCGCGCTACCTGATGGGCATAGGAACGCCCGATTACATACTGGAGGCAGTCCGCAACGGCATAGACATCTTCGATTGCGTGTACCCCACCAGAACCGCGCGCAACGGCCTTTTATTCACTTCAGCCGGACAGATCGTCATCAAGAAAGCGGTCTATGAGCACGACTTCTCCCCCATAGATCCCGAGTGCTCCTGCCCGGTCTGCCTCAACCATTCGAGGGCATATCTGCGCCATCTGTACCGGAACGGGGAAATTCTCTATTCGATACTTGCTACGAGACATAATCTCCATTTCCTCGGCGACCTCGTACGCAGCATCAGGCTCGCCATCCTTCAGGATCGGTTTGAGGCTTTCCGCGCCGAATTCCTCAAGCGATACGCAGGACAGAAGAATGTCGAGGATGAGAATTAATCGGAGCGTCGCTGTCCTTCTGCTGGCGTTCTGGCCCATCTTCGGTAACGGACAGGCGCAGGAATTGCCGTCGGCGGCTTCTCCTCCCATCGTGGATATTTCCAGCCTTCTGCCTCCCGTCAGAGGCCTCGATTTCAACGAGCCCCGCGAGGAGGTAGGTAGGACGGGGACTATCCTGCCCGACGAGGCGGCCGTGGATGGGCTTTCCCTCATAGCGGGGGCGCTGGCCTGGCTAGGGACGCCCTACCAGCTCGGCGGCTCCTCGCGTTCCGGTGTCGACTGTTCGGGTTTCGTCTCCAGGGTGCTCTACGCGGCCGTGCCGAAGCTAGGGCCCTTCCCGAGGCGCAGCGACGAGTTCTCGGCCGTCGGCGAGAAATCCGCGACGATCGAACCCGGCGATATCCTGCTGTTCGCCTACGATCAGGCGATCTACCACGTGGGCTTCGCCCTGAGCGCGAGCACCTTCATCCATTCAGCGTCGGAGGGGGCGAGGACGGGCGTCATCATCTCCAGCCTCTATGAGGGCAACTGGAGCGCAAGGCTCTACGGAGTCCGCCGACTTAAAATATGAAAAAAGCCGCTTTTAAGCGGCTTTTTTATTGGATCGGTTCAGGCCAGCGGCTTCGCGGCAATCAAAGATCAGCCACCTCGATGCTCTCGATGAGGTACTGGAACTTTCTGTCGTGTATCGCGAAGGTCAGGCGCTCTCCCACTTTATGGTTGAAAAGCTTCTTGCCGAGGGGCGAGAGGTAGGAAATGATGTCCTTGGCCGGGTCGGATTCCCAGGGGCCGAGGATCGTATAATATTCCTTTTCGCCGGTCAGTTCGTTGGTGAGGGTCGCCTTCGTGCCGAAGGATATCTTTGTGGTCGTGATCGTGGATTTGTCGAAGATCTGGGCTTTTTCCAGCTCATTCTTTAGCTTCCCGACCTTGGCGTTCAGCTCGTCCTGCTTCTCCTTGGAAGCCTTGTATTCGGCGTTCTCCCGCAGATCCCCAAGGGACAGGGCGAAGGCGATTTCCTTCTGGTTCAGCGGCACGTCCACTTCCATGATCGACTGGAGGAGCTTCTGCTTTTCCGAATATTTTTCCGAGGTGACGATAAGTCCGCGCGAAACGGTGAGCTTTTCCTCCTCGCCGAAGAAGCGGAGGTTGGGATACTTTTCGGAAATCTTGTGCTTGATGCTCAGCTTGATCGCGGGATCCACTTCCTTGATGTCCATGAGGAGGGCGTAGACGCGCTCCGTGGTCTCGATGTTGGTCTCGAGGAGGAACTTCTCGAGGACGTTTTCCTTGAAGAGGATGTTCTGGACCAGCCTGTTGACCTTGCGGTTTTCGGAGGTGTCCTTGTGGTTGTCGATTTCCTTGAACGTGATGTCGAGAATGTGGAGCAGAGTGAGGAGAATCTTCTCGTACACGATGCCGAGCTCTGCGAACCAGGGCTCCTCGCGCAGATCCTTGATGAGCCAGATGAAGGCTTCCCGGTAGTCCTTGTAGTTCTCGACGATGTCCATGCCCATCTTCTTGAGCTTGGCTGAATGTCCCGCTGTCTTGAGCGCGTCGAGCATGCGCATGGAACGGGCATAGGGCAGCAGCTTGATATAGATTTCCGGCCAGCTGGGGATGAAGTTCTTGATGTGCAGGATATAGGCGTTCCTGAGATCGCTGTCCTTGAGGTTCAGGTATATGGCCAGGGGATTATCTATCTGGGCGAAAAGATCGGCGAACTTTATCTGGACGCCCTGCTGGAGTCTCGGGTACTTGGTCGCGAGTTCCTTCAGGAGGAGGTAGGAAGCGATGACGTGCTCATCCACCGACTGGTATGATTTGAGGAAACTCTGGAAATAGGTGAGCATCTCCGAGAAATAATCGGAATCGAAATCGTTGGTCTCGATGTAATCCCTGAAATACACGACGCGGTCGAAATAATTCTTCTCGGCCTTGAACTGGATGTAAACCTTTTCCTCGTAGGAAAGCGGCCTGTCCCTGACGATGAAGGTCGAGATGTCGTCGGCGGCGTTGCCGAAGGAAGCGTCGGTCTTGAGAATTTCCTTGGCCTTGGCGCTCCAGCTGTTCCATTCGCTGGCGGTGAGGACGGCGGGCACGAGTTCCGCCTTTACGCGCTTCAGTTCGGCCTTGTTGTCGAAGCTCTTTATGATGTTCTTGAGCGTCCAGACGATGTCGGTCTTGACCTTTTCGCGAAGCTTGTCCTTGGGCCAGATGGCCTTGAGCACCCAAATATGATCCTTGGAAAGGGGCATGAGGCTGTCGATGGCCATCTTCAGGGACATCTTATGCCCTCTGGACTTCGCGAAATCGATGGTGACCTCGTCTCCCTTGACCACCGCGATGCGGCCGATGTTCCAGGTCCTGTGGAAGACGAAGTTGCCCACGTCGAAGACGATGTGCTTTTCGAAATCGTCCATCGCTTCATGCAGGGCGCGGTATGATTGGTTGATATTGGAGAGCTTGAGATAGTCCTGGAGCCTGGAGTGCCCGGCGTACTTGCCCGAATAGCACTCGATGAGCTCCTTGCGCATGGCGGGATTTTTCTCGTCGTAATCGATGACCAGCTTCAGGATATCGAGGGCAGTGCTCCATTCCTTTTTGGCCTTGTAGTTCGCGTAGAGATCCATGAGCAGCATGGCGGCCTTGTCCGGGGAGATCACGGAGGCGATTTTTTTCTGGACATGGAAGAAATAATCGATGTCCTCGGGACAATAATCGACGAGCTTGAGCCATATCTCGCGAACGTTGGTGGGCAGACCCTTGTTGATGTAGCGCAGGAGGGCTTTCTTGTAGAAGTCGATCGCGTCCTCGCGAAGACCGAGCTTGTCTTTGCGCTCGGCGATCAACTTGACGATGTCCGCTTCCTCGTAGTCTATCTTGATGAGCCTTTCCCAAGTCGCATAACGCTCTTCGATCTTGTCGTCGCTCTCATAGCATTCCGCGAGGCGGGCGAGGGCGATCCTGTTCTCGCCATAGTCGAGAATCCTCAGGCATACGAACTCGACGATGTTCGTGCGCTTGCCTTCCGCGAAAAGATCCATGAGCTGGGTAAGGTAGGATTCATCGGAAGGCTGCTTTCGCAGGGCGATGATGCCGGCCACATAGAGAGCGATGACGCTGCTTTTCGTCTGCGTGAGATGTTCGTCGCAAACCTGGAAAAGTTCATCTACGGCAGAGCTTGCTTCGGCCTCTTCGATAAGTGCATCCAGCTCTTTCAGGCTGTTGACGGAATAGTTCTGGAGCGTCGATCTCGTCCATTTCTCTTCGTTGAGCATTTCTTGCACTTTGCCAGCAAGCTGGGTTTCTGCCATAGCGTTCTCCTCTCTATGATACATACTGCTTGAAGATATCCTCATCGAGCAGCCGGATTTTCAGCAATATTTTTTCGCTCCGCGCCTTTTCGGCGCCGGACGCCTCGTAATGATCCAGAATCCAGAAATATCGGTTCAGAAGGCGAGGCTTCAGCGTGGCGCTCATCGCGGGATTCTCGCGGAGATCGTTCTCCAGCTGGAACATGGAAGAATTGAGCCGCGAACTTTCCGAAGGCCCGAGTTCTCGCTTTACCCCGAACAGACCGGTGAGTTCGCCGTAGACCGGAATCCATTCGGGAACTTCCTTTTCCGGAAATCCCTTTCCCTTCGCTATTTCGACGAGTTTATGGATCGTATCGGATTCCAGCAACTCGAGGTCTATCTTGTCGGGGCCGATAAAAAAGGCCTCCCGGAAAAGAACCTTGGATTGGCGATGCTCTCCCGAAAGGGCATGGCAGTCGGCCAGTTCAGCCAGATAGCGCGCCTCATCCTTCCTGCACTTCACCGCCCGCTCGAGGTGCTGCTGCGCCGTCTCGTAATCGCCCAGGGCTTTCCGGCATCTTCCCAGGCGGAAATCGAATTCGGAGCCGAGGGCCGCCTTTTCCTCATCGGGAATGGCCAGGAAAAAATCCAGCGCCACGCTGAAAGCCATACGCCTGAAAGCGTATTTCGCCATCTCGAAATCGCCGGTGATCCGCGAGAGGAAAGACTGGAAGGTCTTCCACCTCGCCATGATCTGGTCGCCTTTCAGAAGAGGCGTCTCCAGTTGGCCCGCCTCATCGATTCGTTCGCGCCAGAACTGTGCGCACTTCATGGAAAAAAGGACCTCGCCGTTGTCAAAATCCTCATAAAGCGCTTCGTCGAAAAACCGCGACGCGTTGCCGAGATCGGCGTTCTTGAGGCATTCATATCCCAGTGCCAGAAGCGAAGGGACGCGATCTAGATTTACCATGTACATCCAGTTCCGAACATCACTATCTTTTCATACTAACCCATCGTTGCGGAAAGAGTCAATCGTTGACAGGATTTCCATGCTTTCGCTGAAGGATGGATGAATTCACGGAAAGAAAACCGGTGGAAAATTTAGGGCCATGATGTTACTATTCAGATATGAATTTTCCTTTGATCGCTCCCTCCATCCTTTCCGCCGATTTTACGGATATTTCTTCCGGCCTTGAGGCCGTGAAGCGTTCCGGAGCCGACTGGATTCACCTGGACGTAATGGATGGGCGTTTCGTGCCGCCCATCACCTTCGGCGCGAAGATGGTATCCGATATCCGCGCCCGAACGACCCTCCCGCTCGATGTCCATCTCATGACGGAAGAGCCGGAACGGATGATCCCGGAATTCGCGGAAGCCGGCGCCGACATCATTACCTTCCACGCGGAGGCATGCGTCCATGCGCACCGCGCGATCCAGACCATTCGAGAGTGCGGAAAAAAGGCAGGTCTTTCGATCGTTCCATCCACCCCGCTGTCGTCCATTGTCGAGTTGCTTCCTTTCGTCGATCTTGTCCTCGTAATGACGGTCAATCCGGGTTATGGGGGACAGAAGCTCCTTCCTTTCTGCCTGGAGAAAATCAAGCGTCTGAAGGACACGCGTTCTTCCATGAAGCTGGAGTTCCTGATCTCGGCCGATGGGGGCATAGGCCCTTCGACTATCGCCGAAGTCGCCGATGCCGGTCCCGAGGTCCTTGTCATAGGCTCGGCGTTTTTCAATGCCGAAGACAGGGATTCCGTCGTTCGCGACATGAGGAACGCATACAGGAAGAGGGCCGTCTGTTGAGTCTCGTCCCATTCGCGAGCGCGGAGGCGTCGAAAGCTTTCCTCAAGAGGGCGAAGCGATGAGAGCCGTAATACAGAGAATATCCTCGGCGAGCGTGACGATAGGAAAGGCCGATAGCGTCGTTGTCGCCGGAGCCATCGACCAGGGCCTTCTCGTGTATCTCGGCGTGGGCAAGGACGATTCCGAAAAGGACGCCGAATACCTGGCGGAAAAGGTCGCCCATCTCCGCATATTCATGGACGATGAGGAAAAAATGAATCTATCCCTCGTCGATCTCGGCTATGGGGTTTTGGCGGTTTCCCAGTTCACCCTCTATGCGGACGCGAGGAAGGGAAGGCGTCCGTCTTACTCGGACGCGGCCGGAAACGATGAGGCTCTCAGGCTCTACGAACATTTCTGCCGATCGCTCTCGGCCGGGGGAATCCATGTCGAGACGGGGCGTTTCGGGGAAATCATGCGCGTCGCTTACGTGAACGAGGGTCCCATTACCATTCTCCTCGATTCCAAAAAACTGTTCTAGGAAATTCCCGAGGCGAGGTCGCCGGAATAAAAAAGGGTTGTCCGTTTCCGGGCAACCCTTTTTTATTTGCTACATGGAGCCATTAAGTCTCATTATTTCTTGGACGTTCCCTTGGGCCTGCCGACATGGCGTTTCGTGGAAACCGCCGCGGCGGTTTTCTTGGCTTTCACAGCCGCTTTGGCGGGGGCTTTCGCGGCTGTTTTGGTTGCTGTCTTGACAGCGGCCTTGACCGTCTTCTTGACGGCGGGCGTCTTGGCTGACAGAGCTTTTACGGCCGCCGGCTTTCGTCCCCGAGTCGATTTGACTTTCTGGATCGCGCCTTTCTTGGCGGGGGCTTTCGCCGCCGGTTTGGCGCCGGCCTTGGAGGCTTTCGCGGTCTTGAGGGTTTTTGATGCCTTGGCTAAGGCCATGGCCTTTTCGGCCTTGGCGGCCGGTCTGCCGCGTTTTGCCTTGACGTCGGCCGCTTTCACGGCGACTTTTTTGGCGGTGGCGGTCGCCTTTTTAGCCGGCGCTTTCACAGCCTTGGCGGCTTTGGCCGCGGCTTTTTCCTCGATAACAGCCTGAGCCGCCGCGAGGCGGGCGATGGGCACGCGGAAAGGCGAGCAGGAAACGTAGTTCATTCCCGCCGCGTGGCAGAATTTGACAGATTTGGCTTCGCCGCCGTGTTCGCCGCAGATGCCTACCTTGAGATTCTTGCGCGTTGAGCGGCCGCCGGCTATGCCCATTTTCACGAGCTTGCCTACGCCTGCCTGATCGATGCTGACGAAGGGATCGTTCGCGAAGATCTCTTTTCCGCCTTCCTTCTCCGCCTTTACGTAGTCGGGGAGGAATCGGCCGGCGTCGTCGCGCGAGAGGCCTAAGGTCATCTGGGTGAGGTCGTTCGTCCCGAAGGAGAAGAATTCCGCTTCCTCGGCGATCTCGTCGGCGAGGAGGGCGGCACGGGGAATCTCGATCATCGTGCCGACCATGTAGGTGATCTTGGATTTTGCCTTGGCGATGATAGGATCGGCCACTCCCCTCGTCTGATCGGCGAGGATCTTGAACTCTTTCCTGTCGATGGTGAGGGGTATCATGATCTCAGGGAGCACTTTGATGCCCTTCTTCTCCATGTTGACGGCGGCCTGGATGATGGCGGTCACCTGCATGTCGAGAATCTCGGGGTAGGTGATGCAGAGGCGGCAGCCGCGGTGGCCGAGCATGGGGTTGGATTCGTGGAGCTGGTCGCAGCGCATCTTGATGAATTCGGGGGTCTTGCCGGTGATCTTGGCGAGCTTGTCGACGCCCGCGTCGTCCTTGGGGGTAAACTCGTGAAGGGGAGGGTCGATGAGGCGGATGGTGACGGGTTTGCCGTTCATGGCCTCGAAGATGCCCTCGAAATCGCCCTGCTGGAAGGGAAGGAGCTTGGCGAGCGCCTTCTTGCGGGTTTCGACATCGTCGGCGATGATCATTTCCTGGATGGCAAGCTGACGCTTTTCCGAATTGGCCGGGACTTTGAAATCTTTGAAGAACATGTGTTCGGTACGGCAGAGGCCGATGCCTTCGGCGCCGAGCTCGACAGCCTTCTGAGCGTCGTGGGGAGTGTCGGCGTTGGTGCGGACCTTGAGGGTGCGGATTTCGTCGCACCAGCCAAGCAGCGTCTTGAATTCCTTGGTCTGTTCGGGCTTTTTCAGAGGGAGAGCGCTGATGAATACGTCGCCGGTGGTGCCGTTGATGGTCACTTCATCGCCCTGCTTGAGAATCTTGCCGCCGACTTTTACGGTCTTGGCCTTCTCGTCGATATCGAGGGCTTCGCAGCCTACGATGCAGCACTTGCCCCATCCGCGGGCCACGACGGCCGCGTGGGAAGTCTTGCCGCCGGTCGCGGTGAGGATTCCCTGGGCGGCGAACATGCCGCCGACGTCTTCGGGGCTGGTTTCGCGGCGGATGAGAATGGTCTTCTCGCCGGCCAGAGCCATGGTTTCGGCGTCGGCGGCGTTGAACACGAGCTTGCCCGCGGCGGCGCCCGGGACGGCGTCGATGCCGGTGGCGAGCTTCAGTTCCTTGAGCTTAGCGGCGCCGGTGGCGGCGACGTCGATGATGGGATAGAAGACGCCCTCGATCTGCTCGGGTGTTATGCGGGAAATGGCTTCCGCCTTGGTGATGAGTCCTTCGTTGACCATATCCACCGCGATCTTGAAGGCCGCGGAGGGAAGGCGCTTGCCGGTGCGGCACTGAAGCATGTAGAGCTTCTCGTCTTCAATCGTGAACTCGAGATCCTGCATTTCCTTGAAGTTCTTCTCGAGGGTCTTGCGGACCTTGAGCAGCTGCTTGTAAGCCTTGGGAAGCTTGGTGCCGAGTTCGGCGAGCTTCATGGGCGTGCGGATTCCGGCGACGACATCTTCGCCCTGGGCGTTGATGAGGCAGTCGCCGTAGAAGACGTTCTCGCCGGAGTTGGGGTCGCGGGTAAAGCAGACGCCGGTGCCGGAGTTGTCGCCCTTGTTGCCGAACACCATCTGCACGACATTCACGGCGGTGCCCTTGAGGTCCGTGATTTTCTCGACGCGGCGGTAGGTTACGGACTTGTCCGCTTCCCATGAATTGAAGACGGCGTCGATGGCGCCCCAGAGCTGTTCCATCGGATCCTGGGGGAAATCATCTTTCTTGTTTTTCTTATAGAATGCCTTGAATTCCTCGCAGAGCTCCTTGAGGTTGTCGGCGCTGAGTTCGGTGTCGTTCTTGAATCCGAGCTTGCTCTTCATCTCGCTGAGCATTTCTTCCATGGGCTCTTTGGAAAGTCCCATGGCCGTGGTGGAATACATCTGGATGAAGCGGCGGTAGCTGTCGTAGGCGAAACGGGGATTTTTCGTGACGGCGGCGAGACCCTGGACGGATTCGTCGTTGAGGCCGAGGTTGAGGATAGTCTCGAGCATGCCGGGCATGGAACGGGCCGCGCCCGAACGGACGGAGACAAGGAGGGGATCCTTGGAATCGCCGAGTTTCTTGCCGGCCATTTTTTCCAGCTTTATGACGGCGGCTTTCACTTCATCGACGATCGCCTTCGGGAGTTTGCGTCCGGCCTTGAAATATTCCTCACAGGAGGGAATGCTGATCGTAAAGCCGGCGGGAACGGGAAGACCGATCTTGGTCATCTCCATGAGTCCGGCGCCTTTGCCGCCGAGAATGTCTTTGCTCATTCCGGCGCCCTCTGCGATACCGCTTCCAAACGCGTACACGAATTTCTTTTTAGCCATTAGGCATGTCCTCCGAAAGGAAAATGAATCGCGAAGCAATGCTTCGCATGAAAAGCGATTTGCTTTGTTCAAATCACACTGGAGTAAACTAATAGAAAGAATGCTCTATGTCAAGAAAGCGCGGATGGCGTTATGCGATCCAGCCCTTCGCCATTGACTTAAACAGCTCCGTCGGGTACATGATATTTACGTGAAGCATATATTTTTCCACGTCGACCTCGACGCTTTTTTCGCTTCGGTGGAGCAATGCGACCATCCCGAATATAAGGGAAAACCGACGATAGTCGGCGCGGCGCCGGGACATCGGGGCGTCGTTTCGACCTGTTCCTACGAGGCCAGAGCGTTCGGCCTGCATTCCGCCATGCCCATCTCCCAGGCCTTCAAGCTTTGTCCCCAAGGCATTTTTCTCCCGGTACGAATGCGACGATATTCGGAGGTTTCCCGACAAATAATGAAAATCCTGACGGGCTTCACGCCCGACACCATGCAGATTTCCATAGACGAAGCCATGCTCGACATGACGGGAACCCAACGTCTATGGGGCGAATCCGAGAGCGCGTCGGCGAGGATAAAGAAAAATATTTTCGATGAAACGGGGCTGACCGTTTCAATCGGCGTCAGCGCCAACCGATATGTGGCGAAAATCGCTTCGGGAATCAGGAAACCCGATGGATTCGTCCTTGTTCCCGAGGGTTCCGAATCGGAGTTCATGAGCTCGCTCCCCCTGGAAAAATTATGGGGGGCCGGCGAGAAGACCAGAAAATCCCTCAAGGATATCGGAATTACCTCGATTGCCGGACTTCAGAAAATTTCGCTTTCCATTCTGGAGTCGAAATTCGGAAAGGCCGGCGCGGCATTTCTCTGCGCCGCGGCGAGGGGCGAGGATCCCGGAATTTTCTCGGGCGAGACAAAATCTTCATCGATGAGCGGCGAGCGCACGTTCGAGAGGGATACAACGGACAGGGAAGCGGTGTGCGACGTACTGCGCATGCTCGCCGACGACCTGGCGGCCCGGATGTGCGTTGAAGGAACCTGGTCCTGCACGCTGGACCTCAAGCTCCGTTTCGGCGATTTCTCGTCGATCTCCCGGCAGTGCACGAAGGCCGAACCTTATTCCTCGGCCGACGAAATCTACGGCGACGCGATCATGCTTCTTGACAGGAATTGGGACGGAAAAAATCCCCTGCGTCTCGTAGGCGCGGGGCTGCACAGACTCCAGAAAGGCGCCTGTCTCCAGGGCCAGCTTTTCGAACCCCAAGACGGCAAATCCGAGGAAGTGCGCAGGGTAGTGCAGGAAATAGGCAGGAAAGGCGCCGGCACACTTGTCCGGGCGAAATTCCTACCAGGAAAGCCTCATTGACGGGGGAATTTCGCTCGCGACGATGTCTTTCATCTGCCCTTCGAAGATCGCCGTATTGCCTTCCTGCCGCACCGCTACGGCCGGATGCTGGGATGCCGCTTCCTTGATGGGGGAGGGGAGTTCGACGGCGAATTTGAAGGTATAGGAGGCAAAGGCTTCCTGGGCGATCTGCTTCATGTCGGCATCGAAGGTAGGAAGGCTCTCCCCCACGGTGAAGACGATATGGTGTCCTCCCGAGTCCTGACTGTGCTTCGCCAGCTCTCCCTTTGGATCCAGATATCGCATGAAGGCGTCCAGGCTGTCGAAGGATATCACGGTCTTTATGAGGAGGTCCGTGCCATCCTTCCTGCTAGACCAGGCATCCAGCGCCAATCCCTTCACGCCCCTGAGGCTGTTCTCTACATCGGCCCTCGTCAGCGGGACGGGAAGCATGGCCTTGTTGGCCTCCAGTTCCCCGAAAGAAACAAGTTCCTCGGAAAGCCTGTATTCGGCCGAAACTTTTCCCGAACCATTCTCCGAAATCTTTACCTTCGTATCGATGCCAACGCAGGAAGTCATCAGAATCATCATGGCGAGGCAGCCAAGGACGGCCCTGCAGTTTTTGGAAATCATCGTGTCCCCTTTCATATTGTCAGTCATATACCTCGGAATGAATTTGCGCTTCATAGATGTTCACGGGAAAACCGTCCTCCACGAACCTCACCGCCTCGTTGAGAACCTTCTCCCCGAAGGTCTGGGAGTTGGAGACGATGGCCGCGCCGATTTCGGCGAAGCCGAGCGAATCCTGGAGATCGACTTCAGCGCAGGAAAGCCGGAACTTCCTCTGCATCCTGCTTTTCATTCCGGAAATCACCTTGCGCTTGTCTTTGATGCTCGTGGTTTCCGGCAGCTCCACGATAAGCAGAAGCATGGATACGACCATATCGGAATAATAGTATCACGCACCCGCATTCTTGACACCCCCTTATGGCGTGGATATTGTGCTGAGTTATGAAACGCAGACTAATCACTTCGGCGCTGCCCTATGTGAACAATGTCCCCCATCTGGGGAACCTCATACAAGTACTTTCGGCCGACGTGTTCGCCAGATTCTGCCGCCTGAGGGGCTACGATACCCTTTATATCTGCGGAACCGACGAATACGGCACGGCCACCGAGACGAAGGCTCAGGAAGAAGGCATTACTCCCCGCGAGCTCTGCGACAGATTCCACGCCCTCCATCGCGACATCTATTCGTGGTTCGGCATCTCCTTCGACAAGTTCGGGCGCACATCGGCGCCCGAGCAGACCGCCATAACGCAATCGATCTTCCTCGATCTCGAAAAGAACGGCTACATAAAAAGCCAGACCATAGAGCAGCTGTACTGCGATTCCTGCGGCAGGTTCCTGGCCGACCGCTACGTCAAGGGAACCTGTCCCTCCTGCGGCTACGACGGCGCCCGGGGCGACCAGTGCGAGCACTGCGGCAAGCTTCTCGAGCCGACAGAGCTCGTCAATCCCAAGTGTTCCAGCTGCGGCGCCACGCCCCATCTCAAGGCCACGACCCATCTCTACATCGACCTGCCGGCCATTAAGCCCAAGCTCGAGCCCTGGATCAGGGAAGCGAGCGAGAAGGGATTCTGGTCCAACAACGCCATCCAGATGACACAAGCCTGGCTTAGGGACGGCCTCAAGGCCCGCGCCATCACCCGGGACCTGAAATGGGGCATTCCCGTTCCCCTGAAAGGCTACGAAGACAAGGTCTTCTACGTCTGGTTCGACGCCCCCATCGGCTACATTTCGATGACGGCTGGGCTAGCGGCCGAAAAAGGCTTCGACTGGAAATCCTGGTGGCAGAATCCCGAGAACGTCGACCTGTTCCAGTTCATCGGAAAGGACAACATCCCCTTCCATACGGTCATCTTCCCCTCCAGCCTCCTGGGCTCAGGACGGGACTGGACGATGCTTCACCACATGTCATCGAGCGAGTACCTGAACTATGAATCCGGCAAGTTCTCTAAGTCCAAGGGAATCGGCGTTTTCGGCACCGACGTCATGGAGACCGGCATCCCGGCCGACGTGTGGCGCTTCTATATTTTCTGGAACAGACCCGAGACTTCGGACTACACCTTCACCTGGTCTGACTTCCTGGAAAAAGTGAACGGCGAACTCATCGGCAACCTCGGCAACCTGGCCAACCGAACCCTGACCTTCGTCTCGCGCTACTACGAGGGAGCGATCCCCGCCGGCAGACCCGACGCGGAGTTCTGGGAAAGGGCGAGGGAAATCGAGGCGAGAATCACCGCTTCCCTGGAGAGGGCTGACCTGCGCGAAGCCTTCCGCGCCATCTTCGAGCTGTCAGATATCGCGAACAAGCGTTTCCAGGACGGCGCGCCGTGGAAGACCAGGATTTCCGACCCGGAGGCGGCGGCCTCCCTCGTGTCGGACCTCTGCTACATCCTCAGGGACATCGCCCTGCTCACCGAGCCCTACATGCCCCACGCCGCAGAAAAGCTCGCGGCGATGCTTGGGCAGAAACTGGGCCAAGGCGGCCTCGACTGGTCCGTCCTCGGCAGGACGGAGGGGCTTTCGGAAGTGAAGACTCCCGAGGTGCTTTTCGCCAAGCTGGATGAAAAATATATCGCGACCCTGCGCGAGCGCTATTCGGGCTCGCAGAAGGAAAGAGCCGACAGGGATCTGGCGGCTGGCGACGTAAAGGCGCCAGCGGGCGACGCGAAGGCGCCGGTCTCTGCCTCTGCCTCTGCCGTGAAAGCCCCGGCTCCCGACGCCAAGCCCGCGTCCGCGGCCAGCGCGCCTACGGCAAACGCTCTCGCCGCCAAGGAAGCACCGGCTCCCAAGCCTATCCCCTACGCGGATTTGCCCGTAGAGCAGCGCTTTCTCAAGCTCGTTGCCCTCAAAGTGGCGAAAATCGTCAAGATAGAACGCCATCCCAAGGCGGACAAGCTCTATATAGAAACCCTCGACGACGGCTCTGGCGTCGAACGCGTGATCGTGTCCGGCCTCGTGCCTTTCTATAAAGAAGAGGAGCTCCTCGGCAAGCACATCATCCTCGTCGACAACCTGAAGCCCGCGAAGCTGCGAGGCGTGGAGTCGAAGGGAATGCTTCTCGCTGCATCGCTTTCCGGCCCGGACGGAAAGGAAGCGGTGGAGGTGTTGAGCGCTCCCTGGGCCGCGCCGGGAACGCCTGTCTCGCTTGAAGGAATGAAAGCCGACGGCCCCGCCGATGCTCAGATCGACGTGGACAGCTTCTTCTCCGTACCGCTGGCGGCCAAGTTCGGTTATGCCCAGGCAGGTTCCGCCCGGCTCAGCGTCGACGGCAATCCGCTCAAGCTCCAGACCGTGCTCGACGGCGAGATCGGTTGATTTTGGAAGAAAAAACCTTGCCTGAGGCAGATGGCGACAGCGGCGATAGCGGCGACGAGACCTCCGCGAGCCCGAACCCGAGCCCGTGCCCCAGCCTGAGCCGGAGTTTCATGCAGACCACCTTCTGGGCCCGTTTCAAGGAAAGGACGGGCTGGAAGGTCTATATTTTCCCGAGCGGTACAACCGAAGGGAATCGCGCGGCCGCAGCGGAGAGAAAAGGCGAGGGCGATATCGTCGTTCTTGTCCGCCCGCTGAGGCTTGGATTCAGCTTTGCCTATGTTCCTCACGCTCCGGCTCTGACTCCCGAGATTACCGATCCTTCCGCTTATCTCGAATCCCTTGCCGCGACGATAGCGGCCGCCATAAAGGAAAAGATACTCTTTCTGCGTTTCGACCTCGCTTGGGATCGAGAAGGCGCCGCGGGCAGGCTCCTTCTCGAGGCTATAGGGAAGGGCGAGGGGAGACTGAGGCGGGGTACGGCGGTCCAGGTGCCTGACACCGTCCTTCTCGACCTGAGAAGACCGGAGGAAGAAATCCTTTCCGGGATGAAGCCGAAATGGCGCTACAACATCAAGCTGTCGGAAAAGAAGGGCGTGGAGATAAGCAGGGAAGGCGCCGCGGCGCTGGACGTCTTCTATACGCTCTATCTGGAAACGGCGAAGCGGGACGGCATAGCCATCCACCCGCTGGCTTACTATGAAAACCTTTTCGTCACCGCCCGGGACGTTGAAAAATCGTCGGATTCGCTTTCTCCCAAGCTATCGATTTGGGTGGCGCGACATGAGGGAGAGGCGCTGGCCTCTATCATCACCCTCTTCCAGGGCGAACACGCGACCTATCTGTACGGCGCTTCCTCGGGCGAAAAGCGTAACCTGATGCCCGCTTACGGTCTCCAGTGGAAGGCCATCCAGGCCGCCAAAGCGGAAGGCTGTGTCGACTACGATTTTTTCGGGATTCCTCCCGACGAAGATCCCCGCCATCCGATGGCGGGACTCTATTTCTTCAAGACAGGGTTCGGCGGAAAGATCGTGCACCGGGTCGGATGCGTGGATTACCCCGTGCTGCCCCTTGGATACGACCTCTTCAGAAAAGCGGAAACCTTGCGTCTCTTCTGGTTCAAGAAGATCAAGAAAATGCTCAAGGGATCAGCCAGAAGGCCCTGAAATCTCCGGATCGCTTTCGCCGAACACGATTCCCTCGAAGATGAAAAGCTGCGTATCCGCTTCCTGCCAGGCCCCGGGGGGAAGCCCCGCCTTGAGGCATACATGGTTCAGGAATTCCAGGCGATTCCATCCATTTTCCGTGGCGACTTGCGGAAGAAGGACTCCCGACCTTCCTCTCGCGATGATATAGATTCCATGGTCTCCCACGATGATTTCTTCGGCGCTGGCGATTTTTCGCGGAATGCCCAATACGGTGATCTCTATCGTGATGTCGGCGATTTCCGCGCGGCTGACCGGGTCGAAGCGGGGATCCTCAAAGGCGGCGGCCAGGGCCATCTCGCTTATGGTCTCGTCGAGCGGCAATTCGCTTCGCATGCGGCCGATACAGCCGCGGAGCTGTCCGTTTTCATGCAGCGTCACGAAGGCTCCTGCGGACCCAGCGGCTCCAGTTGACCCTGCGGCTCCCGTGCGCCGACGGAGGTCTTTCTCTGAGGCGGGCATCGCCTGAGCCCTATGAAACAGGCGCGCTTCGATGCTCTCCCTGGCGATGGCGCATAACGCGCGCTTCTCATCGAGCGATAAGGCTAGATCCATGGCTACATCCTCGCAAAGCCCATTGCCGCGTAGCCGACGATAGGTTCGCCCGCTTCGGCGAGAACTGCCGAGCTGTTCAGTCCGTAGAGGAGCGGCCTGGTTCCCGATGAAAGCGCCGAACGCATATATCCGGCTATTATCCTGCCTCCGCAGAAAGAAGGAGCCGAATCGCAGAAGGCGCGCAACTCATCCATCGCCCTTTTTTCGATGGATTCCACGATGGCGCCGCTCTGCCTGAGACAGGCCTCCGCGTCCTCGTCGACGGCCAGATTGGTGGTGAGCACGAAAAGGGTAGATTCCAGACGTCCGCCCAGTATGAATCGCAGATTGGAGAAAAGCCCATCGAGCGTCTGGTCGTCGGCGCCGGAGACGATGATGGGCAGGATAAGGGCCTTGGGAAAACAATGCGCGGCGAAGATAAGCTGCATTTCGATCGAGTGTTCTTCGAAATGGGGAATATCGCTGAGGCTGAGGCTTGTGCTACAATGGAGCAGTTGCCTGACCGCGATCCTGTCGACCTTAAAAGTACAGGTGGGAACGGAGAAATCATGCGCTTCCGGCATGAAGATGCCCGGCTCGAAGCTTCGATGCGAAGGACTCACGATAACGATAGTCTCGATATCGCCGCCCGCGGCCGCCTTCCATGCTCTTGCGGCCATAGCGCCGGAATAATCGATGCTCCCGTGGGGGCTGACGATCGCGGCGCAGCGATCTGTCTGGGGAGACGCTTCGTTCAGCAGGGTGCCTATTTTCTGCGCAAGTTCCTGCGGAGATGCGGGATAGAAGAGGCCGGATACGACGGCAGTGCGCGTGAACCGCGATGTATCCCTTCGGGAGGCATCGGTTTTATTTTTCATATCTTTGAGTATAAGCGCAGATTCATTAAATTCAATGCGATTGAGGGAAAAAACGGAGTAATGCGGTGATGCGAATTCTTATCGTGGACGATGAAAAACAGCTTGCCTTTTCGCTAAAGGATTATTTTGGACCGGATGGAATCGAAGCCGACATCGCGTTGGACGGCAAGACAGGGCGGCAGAAACTCGAGGAGCAGGCGTATGACGCCCTCGTCTCCGATCTGAGGATGCCCGGACTTGACGGCATGCAGCTGCTTCATTGGGTGAAGGAAGAAGGACCGAACATTCCCGTCATCATGATATCGGCCCATGGGGAAATCCGGGACGCCGTCGAGGCGATGAAGACCGGCGCCTATGACTATCTCGTCAAGCCTTTCGACCCTGACGAGCTTCTCATACGCATAAAGAAAGCGGTGGAGAATCATCGCCTCACGCTCTCGCTCCGGGCGGGAAAGAGCGGGAAAAAGGCCACGGGAGAGATGATCGGCGAGAGCCAGAAGATGAAGGAGATCGTAAGGATCCTGGGTAAGGCGGCTCCTTCTGGCGCGACGATTCTCCTCACGGGGGAGAGCGGAACCGGCAAGGAAGTGGCCGCCCGTCTCGTCCACAACCTTTCCAAACGCGAAGGACCTTTCGTTCCCATCAATATGGGCGCTTTTCCCGAGCACCTTCTGGAGAGCGAGCTTTTCGGCTATGAAAAAGGCGCCTTTACCGGCGCGGATTCCCGGAAACAGGGTCTCTTTGAAAGCGCCCAGGGCGGAACCCTCTTTCTCGACGAGATCGCCGAATTGCCCCTCCACCTGCAGGTGAAGCTGCTCCGCGTCCTGCAGGAACGCAAGGTACAGCGGCTGGGCTCGCTTAAGGGCACGCCCATCGAGGTACGGGTCGTGGCCGCCACGAATCGCGATCTCGAAAAGGAAGTCAAGGAAGGTCGTTTCAGGGAGGATCTTTATTATCGCATCAACGTGATCAGGGTGAGGCTGCCTCCGCTGCGGGAACGTCGGGAAGATATTCCCCTGCTCGCGGGAGCCTTCCTATCGCGCTTTTCGTCTGACATGGGAAGAAAGGTGGAAGGCATCGGGAGCGAGGCCATGGATTTTCTCATTCGCTACGATTTTCCCGGAAACATCCGCGAACTGGAGAACGCGATCGAGCGAGCCTGCATCCTCACCGAATCCGACCTGCTTCAGTCCCGCGATTTCGAGTTCATAGCGCCCAGGGAAGCGAGACCCGGTCTTCGGGGCGAAGGCGCTGAAATGGCTGCCGAGGAGATGGGCGGCATTGGCGCGGCGAGGACCCTCGAGGCGATGGAAAAGCAGGCCATTATTGAGGCATTGAGCCGCAACGCGAACCATAGGGAGAAGACGGCGGCCGAGTTGGGGATTACGAGGCGCACCTTACTCAACAAGATTAAAGAATACGACCTGGACAAAGGAAACTGATGAAAGCTCTATTCGGACCCGCAAAATTCTATCGCAGCGCGCTCGTGGTGGTCGTTCCCATCATGATCCAAACCCTCCTGACCGGACTTGTCTCCCTTGTCGACAATTTTATGGTGGCCGCCTTAGGCGACTCCAAGATGGCGGGAGTGAATGTATCCAACCAGATCAACTTCATCTATCTCGTCATCATCAATACGATATGCGCCGCAGGTGGCATTTACCTGTCCCAGCACAGGGGAGCCGGGCACAAGGAAGGGATGCGCCAGGCTTTCAGATTCAAGCTCATCCTGGCCCTCGGCATTTCCGCCCTGTATACCCTCATTTGCCTGTTCTTTGCGGAACCCCTGATACGGATGATGCTGGGCGGCAATTCGGAAGGGGAAGAAATCGTCAGGGAGGGCGCGAAATACCTTCGGGCGGTAGCCCCCAGCTTCATACCGATAGGCCTTTCCTCGGCGATGAGCACTTCCTTCCGCGACACGGGCGTCACAAAGGTGCCGCTCCTGGTCTCTGTCTGCGCGGCCCTCGTCAACACATTCTTCAACTGGGTGCTGATCTATGGCAATCTCGGCGCGGCGAGACTGGAAGTAACCGGGGCTGCCATAGCCACGGTAATCGCGCGCGTCGTGGAGGCTCTTGCTTTCGCCGCGATGATTTGGCGTAAGAAGCCGGGGTTCGGATTCAAGCCTTCGGCGCTGCTCCGTATTGACCGAAGACTCTTCGGGGAAGTGCTTTCGAAATCGGGCATGATGCTTTTCTCGGAAACCGCCTGGGTCGTTTCGGAGACCATCATCACCGCTCTCTACAACGGGAGAGGCGGGGCCGAGACGGTGGCGGGCATGGCCGCGGGCTGGACCATAGCGAACATCATGTTCCTCGTGTTCCCGGCAATCCATGCAGCGACGGGCATCATCGTCGGATCCACCCTGGGTTCGGGGAAGCTGGACGAGGCCAGGGAGAAGGCCCGATGGATACAGTCAGGGTCGGTCATCCTCGGCCTGGCGGCCTGCCTCGTGGCTAGCGCTTCGACCCTTGGCATTCCCCTGGTCTTCGGCAATCTTTCCGAAGAGGCCAAAAAAGTTACAATAGGGCTAGTCTTCGTCATCGCCGCCTACCTTCCGCTCTGGTGCCTCCTCAACGCCCAGTTCGCCGTGTCCCGGGCTGGCGGCGACACCCTCATGGGAGTATGGGTCGACGTGGGCATCAGCTACGCGATATTCATCCCGGCGGCCATCATAATCTCGCGTATCAGCTCCTGGGGGCCTGTCCTTCTTTACGGCGTGGCGAAACTGTCGGACTTCCCGAAAGCCTTCTTGGCGATGTGGTGGCTGAAAAAGGAACATTGGGTGAAAAACCTCGCGGTTGAAAAAACGGTCGCGCCGGAGTAGTCCATCTCGCTATCCCTGGTGCGCACGAAATGCGCACCAGGGGAAAGTATGGATGCGCAAATATTGCGCTTCTGTAAAAAAAGCGGCGATAATTGCCTGTAAATAATTTTAAAAACTAAATTATTCTATATATATAATAGAATTATAGTTATAAATATCGATTGGCACGATTCCTGCTCTAAATATTGCGAGGAAGGAGAACCCGCAATGAAAAAGAAATGGATAGCAGGAATTATGGCCGCGGTTTTAATAGCGAGCGCCGCGATGCTGCTTTTAAGCACCCGAACAGGCGAAAAAGCAAACGTATCTAAAAGTGATTACGAATTTATCTCGGCATCGAGGGGCACCCTTGAAACCGTAGTGACGAGCTCAGGCACACTGGCGCCTGTCTCGAGCGTCAGCGTCCTCTCGCAGATGAGCGGCAGAGTCGAGAAAGTTTTCGCGGACTACAATGATACCGTCAAGAAGGGACAGATCCTCGTCACGCTCAACACCGACATGCTCGAGCTTGAGCAGAAGGAAGCGCAGGCTGACCTCAACATAGCCCAAGCCAACTACAATCTCGCGGCCCTCGATTATCAGAACAATTCCACGCTGGCAGCCAAAGGCCTCGTGTCCGAATACGATCTGAAATCAAGCAGGACAACGCTCGATGTGAAGAAGGCAACGCTTAGTTCAGCCCAGTCCGCGCTGAAGGTCATCGAGACCCAGCTCACCCAGTACGCGCAGATCAAGTCTCCCATAGACGGCATCGTCCTCGAGAAGGACGTCGATGTAGGGCAGAGCGTCGTGGAAGGGTCGAGTTCCAACGCGACCGCGCTATTCACCCTGGCCGAAGATCTCTCCAAAATGGAGATAAAAGCAGAAGTGGACGAGCTCGACATCGGCTCCATCAAAGTCGGGCAGGCGGTGCGCTTCACCGTGGAGGCCAATTCCGGAAAGACCTACTCGGGATCGGTGGGGACCATAAGGCTCGTGCCAGAAACGACGGACAACGTCGTGAACTATTACGTGATCATAAAAGCCGACAACGCGGACGGCACGCTTCTGCCCGGCATGACGGCCAACGTGGAATTCATAAAGGAAACCAGGGAGAACGCTCTCCTTGTCCAAAATTCCGCGCTGCGTTACCAGCCGTCCAGCCTCGGCGCTCAGGAAATACAGCGCATGGTCTACGCGGCCGGCCTCGCGGATCTCTCCGAAGACGCGAAAAAGGCCGCGCTCGCCGAATACGACGCCGCGCTGAAGGCCACCGACCTCGCCAAGAACGCAAGCTCAACCACGACGAGCGGTCTCTCCAGCATACTGGCAGGCGGCGGTCAGGGTGGCCCCGGCGGTCCCGGTGGATTCGGAAACAAGAAAACGGCAGCTGCGGGGACGGAGTCAGCGTCGGACGCGGCCGCCTCGGCGACGGCGGATTCAACCGTGGCGAAAAAAGCGCTCTGGTATTTGGACAGCCAGGGGAAACTCGCCGTGAGAATGGTGGGCGTAGGGTCGACCGATGGCGCGCGTACGGAAATAATCGGCGCCGACGATCTGGAAGGGATGAAGATCATCCTTCGCGAAAAGGCGGAGTAGGCATATGGCAATCATCGAGCTGCGCGGCATCCAACGCCGCTACGAGTTGGGCGACATAACCGTAAAGGCTATCAGAGGCCTGGACCTGGACGTCGATTCGGGCGAGTTCGTCTCCATCATGGGACCTTCGGGCTCGGGAAAATCGACGCTCATGAACATACTCGGCTGCCTGGACAAACCCACGGCGGGAAGCTACTTCCTCGACGGTGAGGATATCGCCGCGGCAGACGATACTACCTTCGCGGATATACGCAACAGAAAGATAGGTTTCGTGTTCCAGGGCTTCAATCTTCTCGCCAGGACCACGGCGCTGGAGAATGTCCAGCTGCCCCTCCTTTATAGGCGCGGCGGTCTCGACGGCGATCCCGCCAAGAGAGGCGTGGAAGTGCTCGAAGCCGTGGGACTGGGCTCCAGGCTTCACCACCTGCCTTCCCAGCTTTCGGGCGGACAGCAGCAGAGGGTGGCCATAGCGCGGGCGATGATCAATAACCCGGCCTTCGTGCTGGCCGATGAGCCCACGGGCAATCTGGATTCGGAGATGACGCTCGAAGTCATGTCGCTGTTCCAGGAGCTGAACGCCAAGGGAATAACGATCGTGATGGTGACGCATGAGCCCGAAGTGGCGGCTTATACGAACAGAATCATCACCATGAGGGACGGCGCCATCATTTCCGACACTGCCGTGGAAAAGCCAGGGAACGCGGCGGCCGACCTGGCGGCTAAAAGAACAAGGGGGGCGGCATGAGCATAGGAAAACTACTTTCTCTTTCAACGAGGAGCATCCTCAGGAACAGGATGCGGAGCCTGCTCACCTCGCTGGGAATCATCATCGGCGTCTGCTCGGTGATCGTGATGGTCGCGGTAGGCCAGGGATCCCAGGCTCAGATAGCCAAGAACATAGCGTCGATGGGCACCAACCTCCTCATGGTGATGCCGCCCCGCGGTCCCCGCGAAGCCAACAGAATCAGCGAGAGCGATATCGAGAAAATAATGGCCGAAGCGAGCTATATCTCAGCGATCTCCGGTTCGGTGCAGAGCAACGACACCGAAGTGGTAGGAGGCTCAGGCAACTGGCCCACCACCGTCAGGGGCGTGCAGACCGGATACACGACCATTAAGCAGTGGACCATGGCGCAAGGCGAGTTCTTCACCGAAAGCGACGAAACATCCAGGAACAAGGTGGCCGTCATCGGCAGCACGGTGGCCAATGAGCTTTTCGCCGACACGGACCCGGTGGGACAGAGGCTGAGGATAGGGTCCACGATCTTCACGGTGATAGGCGTTCTCGAATCCAAAGGGAGCAGCAGCATGGGCGAGGACCAGGACGATGTCGTGATGGTGCCGCTCTCCACGGCGCTGGCGCGGCTCCAAAAGAGCAAGTACCTGAATTCCATAGAGATAAACGAGCCCCCCCAACGACTCCTTTCACCCCCCCCCC
>Ga0074195_1000687_pt1 | contig 59995 bp, 68 predicted proteins | sample EPASupsiteHSE623_FD_64525 | JGI IMG/M metagenome (GOLD analysis project Ga0074195, IMG submission 64525) | Bioremediated contaminated groundwater from EPA Superfund site, New Mexico - Sample HSE6-23 | ecosystem: Environmental > Aquatic > Deep subsurface > Groundwater > Contaminated ...
CCAGTTTCACTGGCACGAAATTCGGCGGCGGCGGAAAAAAATTGGAATCGGAAAGCGAGGGCGGGCAAAAATTCCTTCCCCCCAACCCCCTTCCTTTTTGCCCGCCCGAGCGATTGGATTTTAAAATTCGGAATTCGGATTTTCGTCAAAAAATGTTCGAACTTCGTCCAAAAAACACCGCCAAGTTGAATGAAAAACAAAAAACGCCGAAAGGCGCTTTTTGCGTGGACCCGGCGGGACTTGCACCCGCTTCACTGGGTGCTAACGCCAGTATGCTACTGTATACAACACGGGCCCGGATCCACAACTTAATTTTAAACAAAAAGAACTCCTTGTTCAAGAGCTCTTTTTGTTAGCACCCAGTTTTAGCCCGTAATGCATACAAGCTACTAGCGTTTGATTTATTATCGCAGATTTATTGAATATGTCAACCTCGATTGTGCACAAAGGAAACAGGTAAACAATACTTGACATATTGTAAAGTATAGATTACATTATAAATATAACGATAATGTATAACAATATGTCATACAAAACCTTCAAATGGGTGAGGATCTTCATGGCTATGTTCATAGCCGCAACGGTCTCGATTGCCGTAACCATCGAGAATGCGTATTTGGCTTTAGCCGCTGTAATCGTCGGCATGATTTCCATGCTTCTGATAAAAAGGAACGTCAAAGAAGTCCTGGTCGATGAAATGGTAAAGAGCATAGCGGGGAAGTCGGCTCTGATGGCATACAGCATCACCGTTCCGGTTCTCGCATTACTGTCCCTCGTCTTCATGTTCTCCAACCTCAAAGAAAGGGGTTCGGACATGTACAACCTGGGAATAATATTAAGCTATATCGCTTTGGCTCAGATGTTCATCTATTCCTTCTTCTATTACTATTACCAGAGGAAATATGGCCGGGATGGAGAATAAAATCAGGGTGCTGAGAGCCGAGAAGGGGATGACCCAGGAAGATCTGGCCGAGAAGGCGGGAGTGACCCGCCAGACCATCATTGCGATAGAAAAAGGGAAATACGTCCCTTCTCTCGAACTGGCTTTCAAGATCTGCAAGGTTTTCAACAAGAAGATTGAAGAGGTTTTCAATTATTGACCGAAGGCGGGCTTTGGGATAAAATTAAGGCATGGAGACCAAAGAGTTGAAAAAGAAAATAGCCCCGGTTCTGAAGAAGAACGACGTCAAGAGATTGTCGGTTTTCGGCTCGGTTGCGAGAGGAGAGGAAAAGAAGGGGAGCGATATAGATTTGCTTGTTAAATTCAACGGACAAAAGGGCCTGATCGACCTCATCGGTCTTAAAATAGAGCTGGAGGGCAAGCTGAACCGAAAAGTGGACATCAACACATACGATGCGGTCAATCCTTCGCTGAGAGAGAGGATAAGAAACGATGAAATCGTAGTCTATGGCTAAAGACAACGATATTTTTCTCGGACACATATCGGAAAGCATAAAAGCGATAAAGAAGTACACCAGGGGCGTAAGCAAAGCATCTTTTTCTTCTTCTGAGGAAAAGCAGGATTCCGTTATAAGGAGATTGGAGATAATAGGGGAAGCGGTGAGGAATCTCGATAAGGACTTTAAGAAAAAATACGACAAGATAGAATGGGCCGAAATAGCGGGAATGAGGGATGTTTTAATCCATGATTATTTCGGGGTAGATGTCAATTTGGTTTGGACTACAGTAAAGAAAGATATTCCTAAATTAGAAAAATACATTAAGGAAATATTCAATGAATAAATTCAGCCAGAAAACTGAAGAAAATATTCTCATCGTCACGGCGTTCCTCGTCCTGATTTCTTCGATGATTCACGCCATGCTTTCGGCGGGACTGGCGATCGCAAGCCTCCTGACTATCCTCGGGTATAATTTCCTGACAAAAAAAGCATGATTTTCGTTACAGGAAATCACCAGAAACTTAAAGAGTTTGAGGAGATTTTGGGAGCTAAGCTCAATCATTCCGATTTGGACTTGGAAGAAATCCAGTCAGTCAGCGTCGAAGAAGTGGCCGGATACAAGGCCAGGCAGGCATACAACCTTTTGAAAGAGCCGGTCATTGTCGAAGACACCGGCCTTTATTTCGAAGATTTGAACGGTTTGCCCGGAGCGCTGATAAAGCACTTCGTCAAGAAATTATCATTAGATAAGATATGTTCTCTATTGGGAGAAGACAGGAAGGCCAAGGCGGTAACCTGTATCTGTTATTTCGACGGCGAAGAAACCAAAACTTTCATCGGGGAGACGAAAGGGGAGATAGCGGACAAGCCGAGAGGGACTAACGGTTTCGGCTGGGATCCGATATTCATCCCTGAAGGATACGAAAAAACATTCGCCGAACTCAGCGACGAAGAAAAGACATCCAAGTTCATGCGCAAGGAGGCCATAAAGAAGTTGAAGGCATTTCTTGACAACGAAGGTTAAAGAGACGATAATCGAATCAGTATTTCCCGAAGATTTGGGAAACGGAGGAATGGATATGGAAGCAAGGGCTATGAGGAGAGAGGAGAGAAAGGAAAGCAAGGTCGGGAGGTTGATAACACATGTTCTATGGTGATTATAAGGTTACAGCAACAGATGTTGCGATTATGGCAGCGATTATGCTCTTAATTATCGTCGCACAATTGTTCGGATCTTCAGTCGCCCCAGGGGTTTAACCCCTCTTTCTTTTTGACAAATTGAAAGAAAGGAGGGATAAATAAGGTAGGAGGATTTTGTATGGACATGGCAGGGAAGTATGCTCTTATGATTGTTGTGGTATTGGCGGTAGTGATTGCGGGAACTCTCGCGTTCTGCGTAATCGTTTGGCCCGAAAGGACCTGCGGATTTTTAGCTCTTTTTAGCGGATGGCCCTGAGCCGTCTTTTTTTGATTTGACAAAATAATAATATGTTGTATAATCTAAAAAGATGACAGTGATTGTCAAGAAAAGCGAGAGGATAGGCAGGATCCTCCGTGAAGTGGAAAAAATTGTTCCGCTCGATTCCGTAGCAGGAATCAGGATGAACAGACTGCTTGTAAAGACAGAAGAACAAAGTTTTGACGGCGCAGCCGGAACCATCCTGTTCAGGAATGGAAGCACCGTTGAAAAGCTCCTTTTCCTATTCGGAAGCACCGCCGCAAATGTGGTTTCGTACAGGAGTGGACAACTGGAGGTGTGTATCTCCTAGGCCTACCAATTTTGAAAGAAAATCTTTCGAAAGCGGCGGGCTTTTTTCATTTGCATTTTTATCACTTCCAGTGTATGATTGATAAAAATAAGGTTATAGAATATGGACGGAATCAATTTCACAAACAAAGCTCAGAAGGTTGTGATGCACGCCCAGAACCTGGCGAGGGAGATGGGCCAGCAGCACGTGGACGCTCTCCACGTCCTTTTCGCCACGCTTTCGGGAGAAGACAACATAGTTTTGAGCTATTTAAACAAAATCAATGTTGATATAGACGACCTGGTAAGGAAGACGAGAGGCGCTTTGAATCAAATACCTCCGGCAACCAATGCCCAGAGCCTGGGCCAGGTCTATCTCACTCAGGACATGGTCAATGTCACGGAAAAGGCCAAAGAAGAAGCTTTCAATATGGGAGACGAATTCATCTCTCTGGAGCATCTTTTTTTAGGCATGCTCGGGATAAGGAGCCTTGCCGGCGATGTTCTATCCAAGGCAAACTATCTGAAGGCCTTCGGAGGAGAGGGGAACAAGGAGAAACTCGATTATTATTCCGCCCAGAAGATTTTCAGTAATCTGAGGGGAGGGGAAAGGATAACCTCCCCCAACCCCGAGGCCAGATACAAGGTTTTGGAAAACTATACCAGGAATCTGACCAATCTGGCCAAGAAAGGCAAGCTCGACCCGGTCGTGGGCAGAGACGATGAAATCAGGAGGCTGATGCAGATTTTGTCCAGAAGGACCAAGAATAATCCCGCCTTGATCGGGGAGCCCGGAGTGGGTAAGACCGCTATAGTCGAAGGCCTGGCCCAGAGGATAGTCAAGGGCGAGGTCCCCGAGAGTCTCAAAGACAAGGAAGTCATTTCGCTCGATTTAGGAGCGATGATTGCCGGAACCAAGTTCAGGGGAGAATTCGAAGACAGGGTGAAAATGCTTTTGAAAGAAGTGAGGAAGGCCGAAGGCAGATACCTCATGTTCATAGACGAGCTGCATACTTTGATCGGGGCCGGTTCGGCCGAGGGAGCGGTTGACGCCTCCAATCTTTTGAAGCCGGCTCTGGCCAAAGGAGAATTGAGGGCCATCGGGGCGACTACTCTCAAGGAATACCAGAAATACATTGAAAACGATGCGGCGCTGGAGAGAAGGTTCCAGCCCATCTACGTCGTCGAGCCGACAATAGAAGACACTATTTCCATATTGAGGGGAATCAAGGAGAAATACGAACTGCACCACGGATTGAAGATAAAGGATTCGGCCCTTGTCGCGGCCGCTGAACTTTCGGCAAGGTACATTACCGACAGATTTTTGCCCGACAAAGCCGTCGATTTAATGGACGAGGCGTCTTCCGCCTTGAGGTTGGAGATAGAATCCAATCCGATTGAGCTCGAAGATCTGAAAAAAGAAATCCAGAAGCTGGAAATCGAAAGGGAGGCGATCAAGAAGGAATTGCAGAACGCTTCTCCGAAGGAAAAAGAATTGTTGGAAAAGAGAGAAAAGGTGATTAACAGGGAATTGGCCGAGCTGTACGATAAGGCCAACACTTTTTCGGCGAGATGGAAAACCGAAAAGGAAACCATCTACAACATCAAGAATTTGAAAGAAAGCATCGAGAAGGAAAAATATATCCTGGAGAAATTATTGAAAGAAGGCGACTTGCAGAAAGTGGCGGAGATAAAGTACGGGACTTTGCCCGAGCTGTTCGCCAAGCTGAAGAAACAGGAAGATAAATTGGTAAGATTGCAGAAACAGAACCCCATTTTGAAGCAGGAGATAGGCCCGGAAGAGATTTCAAGGGTGGTTTCGCGCTGGACAGGAATCCCGGTAATGAGACTCCTCGAATCAGAGGCCTTCAAGCTGGAAAACATGGAGAAGGAACTGGGAAAGAGGATAATCGACCAGGAGGAAGCCATCAAGGCGGTTTCTAATGCCATCAGGAGGTCAAGAGCGGGAATCTCTGAGGAATCAAGGCCTTTGGGTTCGTTCATGTTCCTCGGTCCGACCGGAGTGGGAAAAACAGAGACGGCCAAGGCCTTGGCAGAGTTCCTTTTCAATGACGAAAACGCCATGATCAGGGTGGACATGTCTGAATACATGGAGAAGTTCGATGTCTCTAAGATGATCGGAAGTCCTCCCGGATACGTCGGATACGAAGAAGGAGGGCAACTGACCGAGAAGGTTAGGAGGAGGCCATACAGCGTCATTTTGTTGGACGAGATCGAGAAAGCCCATCCCGAGGTCTTCAATATCTTATTGCAGGTCTTGGAAGATGGGAGGCTTTCCGATTCCAAAGGAAGAGTGGTTTCTTTCAAGAACACCATATTGATAATGACTTCGAATGTGGGGTCGGAGATAATCGCCAAGGAAGCTCCTTTGGGATTCATCGATGATGGAAAAGTGAGCCAGAAAGAGGGATTGAAGGACAAGATTCAGGCCTCTTTGAGAGAGAAGTTCAAGCCCGAATTCATCAACAGGATTGATGAGATAGTCATCTTCGATTATCTGGGAGCGGAAGAGATAAAGAAGATCGTCGACCTTGAATTGAACAAAGTACAGAAGAGATTGGGAAAGAAGGATATCCGAATCATCGTTACCGAGAAGGCCAAGCAGTCGCTCGCCAAACAGGGATTCGACCCGAACCTTGGAGCGAGGCCTTTGAAGAGGATAATCCAGAAGTTGATATTGAACCCTCTGGCTTTGAAGATAGTGGGGGAGGAGATAAGGGAAGGTGACCTGATCAATATCGATGCGGAGAAGGACGAAATCACTCTGAAGACGATTTCGACAAGAAAGAAGCTGTTGAAGCCGGCAAAAGTAGGGGCGACAAAGTAATCAAATGTCCGAATCCTATTCTTGACCTATATGCTCGACCGAATAGCAGTTTTTTAAGATTGATATTGACATAAATAAATATTTTAGCATAATATTTATGCTAGGCTTTTTAACCTAGAGAGGTGTTCATTGTGGAGTTGAGCAAGAAAGAGCTTGAAAAAATGTACGGAGAGGGGAGTGTCGGCAGATTCAGCGAGGGGCTTGCTGTAGTCAAAAAAGGCCTTTATTGCATTTACATCAAAGAAGACGGTACTCCGGCATTTGGCGGTCAAGAGTTTGAAACCGCTCGTCCCTTCAAGAACGGCATAGCTTTGGTGAGCAAGAGCGGGCGCGGGGATGTGGGCTACCGTCATATTTCCATAAGAGACGGAAAGCCCATATATAGCGAGAGATTTCTCACCGCTCCGATATAAAAACGTCAGCCAAGACGGTAAAACCCAGGGTAAAACCTGTTTTTTTATACATAACCCTTATTTAATCATTGAATGCCTTTTCTTTTTTTCAAATATTGATATAATCTACTCATATGGAATTCACCGTCAGACAATTTCTCGCCTGGGTATTGATTGTAATCGGGCTGGGGATAGTGTTCTGGGACATTTCTTCGTCCTATTACTATTTCACCGCCCAGAAAGAGTTCCCCAAGGTTTTTAACGCAAGCCAGCCGTCCGGAAGCACCAATGTCCAATCGAGCACGAGTATAGAGGGGCAAATAGGGAATGTGATCAAGGACCAGATAAAGCAGTTGATACCGGAAAATACGGTAACCCAGGTATTGAACATCTCTTCCTGGATCATGTTCGCTTCCTTCCTTCTTTGGGCGGGAGGAAAACTGATAGGCATAGGAAATGATTTCTTAAAAAACAGTTAAATGGACGCAGAAAAGACAATTCAGGAGATGAGCGAAAGGGTCCTCCTTTTGGAGGACCGTCTTTGACGTCTCCAATCTTAAAAAAAGAACGTCTGAACTGGATAAGGAAATAGAGAATCCGGATTTTTGGAATGACAAGGACAGGGCAAGAGCCGTTTCCCAGGAGTCGGCCGATCTTAAGGAAACGATCGATTCGGTCGAAGAAATCAGAAGAGGCCTTGAAGACCTGAAAGAGCTCAAGGAAATATTGGATGAAGACGGATTGTATAAAGAGATAGAGAAGATCGAGAAGAAGATAAAAGAAAAGGAGAAAGAAACATTCTTTTCGGGAAAGTACGATAAGGGGAGCGCCATGCTGTCGATCTATTCGGGAGCGGGAGGCCAGGACGCTCAGGACTGGGCGGCGATGCTCCTGAGGATGTATCTCCGCTATTGCGAAAATAAAGGTTTCAAGGTTGAAACTTTGGACGAATCGTTCGGTGAAGTCGGAGCTGAAGGAAGGAAAGGGATAAAATCGATCAACTTGTCCGTCGGCGGGAAATACGCATACGGATTATTGAAAAAAGAGACGGGAGTCCATCGACTGGTGAGGATTTCTCCTTTTTCCGCCCAGAAGCTGAGGCACACTTCTTTTGCTTTAGTCGAAGTTTTACCCGAGATAGAAGAAGGGGAGATGGAGATAAAGCCGGACGATCTGCGAGTCGATTTCTATAAATCATCCGGTCCGGGAGGCCAGTACGTCAACAAGAGGGAATCGGCGGTGAGGATAACCCACATTCCTACGAATATAGTCGTTACCTGCCAATCGGAGCGTCTCCAGGGAAAGAACAAAGACAGGGCGATGAAGATGCTTTATTCGAAATTATACCAGCACAATCTGGAAAAGCAGGAAAAGGAGATGTCGGAAATAAAGGGAGAGAAGATATCGGCCTCGTGGGGCAATCAGATCCGTTCATACGTCCTTCATCCGTACAAGATGGTCAAGGACCTGAGGACGGATATAGAATCGACTCAGCCGGATAGGGTTCTGGACGGAGAGCTCGATGATTTCATCGATGCGGAGATAAAGATTTAGGAAATTTCTTGATTCCGTTTTCCTTTTGAGCTAAAATATGATAGTCAAATGATTCAGTTCAAAAATGTAACAAAAGAATACTCGCCCAATTTGTTCAAGGAAGCCAAAGTGGCTCTTCAGAACGTTTCCTTTGAGATAAAGAAAGGGGAGTTCGTCACCTTCTGCGGCCGGTCGGGAGCGGGAAAGACAACGGTATTGAAGCTTATCTCCTGCGAGGAGAAACCGACTTCGGGAACGGTGCTTTTCGACGACATGGATACCAAAGACGTTAAGAAGAGCGAAGCGTACCTGATTAGGCAGAAGATAGGGTTCATCTTCCAGGACTACAAATTGCTTTCATACAAGACCGTGTTTGAGAATGTCGCCTATGCCCTCGAGGCCTTCGATTTCAACGAGAAACTGCTGAGAGACGAGGTGATGCAGGTTTTAGAGCTGGTCGGGTTGGAAAACAGGGCCAACTGTCTGCCGAAAGAATTGTCCGGAGGAGAAAAACAAAGAGTTTCTATCGCCAGAGCTTTGATCCATAGGCCTGAGATAATATTAGCCGACGAACCGACCGGAAACCTGGACCCGTACCACACGAGGGACATCGTCAAAATACTTTTGAAGATTAATGAGGCGGGAGCCACGGTCATACTCTCGACCCACGACAGGGAGATAGTCAACGCTTTGGAAAAAAGGGTTATCACTCTCGAGAACGGAAGGATAATAAGGGATGAGGAAAAAGGAGTTTTTTCACTATGATCAACTATTTGAGAAAAGTATTCAAAAGCGGATGGGAAGGATTCATGAGGCAGGGATTCCTTACTTTTGCCACGGCCCTGGTAATTTTCATCGCCGTCGTTCTGGGCACGGGATTATTGTTCTTCCAGGGAGGCGTTTCTTACCTTACAGAACAGATAAAGGATAAGATAGACATTTCGGTCACCTTCAAATCGGACGTGCCGAGGGATACCATCTTGGGGATAAGGGAAGACCTGACAAGTCTTAATCAGGTCAAGAAAGTCGACTACATTTCTCCCGAAGACGCATACAACACTTTCGTCGAAGCCCACGAAGGGGATGAGTATATGGAGGCCCTGGGGCTTTTGAGTGTTAATCCGTTCATGCCTTCCTTAAGGATTCAGACCAAGGAGCCGTCCCAATACAAGGATGTCTCCGAGTTCCTGAAGAAGGAGGAATACGCGGGATACATCAGCGAAGTCAACGACTACAAGAGGGGAGTGACGATAGAAAGATTGGGAGAATTGACGAGGAGCGTCCAGGTACTGGGCATTTCGCTGACTTTGTTCTTGAGTTTGATCGCGATAATCATCACTTTTAATACCTTAAGGTTGAGCATTTATTCCCAGAAAGAGGAAATCGAAATCATGAGATTGGTCGGAGCGAAGAACAGCTTTATCAGAGGACCTTTCCTGGTCCAGGGATTCTTGTGCGGTCTTTTCGCTGCAATCATTTCTTTCATGATATTGACCATCGTCTTATTCATTTTCAACAAACAGCTTACCACTTTGTTTATAGGGTTCGATTCTCTGGCTTTCTTTAAGGGCAATGTTCTCTGGGTCATCTTGCTCCAGCTGTTCGTCGGGGCCGGCCTGGGCTTGATTTCTTCCTATTTTGCTGTCAGGAAATATCTAAGAGATTAATATGAATCAGAAGAAAGCATTCACCTTAATCGAGCTCCTCGTCGCGATTGCGATTATCGGAATCTTGTCCGGTTTCGTTTTTGTCCAGTTGTCCGGAGCGATCAAATCAGCGAGGGACGCAGAGATAAAAGCTAATCTGGCCTCAATCAACAAGGCTCTCCTTATGTACAAGACTATACATGGGGAATATCCGGAAGAACCCGATTCTTGCACTATCGGCACGAGTTGTGCCGTTTTGGACACGGCGCTCGAAGAGAATCTTCCTGCAATCCCCTCGGGACAGGTATATACATATGAATCTGATGACGGGAGCACGTATACGGCCAGCAGTGTCCTTTCCACATCATACTCATATACGTATACCCCCGAGACGGGATACGCGACCAATACTCCCGTCGCTGGTTCTTGCGGTTCTTCTAACGGAGCCAATCTCTCTTCCCAACCCACAACCAATCTTTGCTTAGACAGTTCCACTCCGTCAGTTTCCGGTTCCGGTCCCTGGACCTGGACCTGTTCCGGAACATACGGAGGGAGTCCCGCTTCCTGCTCCACAGGAGGAGTTCCCGTTGTCGGATTGTGCGGTGCTGCTAGCGGTTCCGGTTATTATACCACCCCTTCTTCCGATCTCTGCAATGCTGGAACAGCAAGCTCCGTCTCGGGAACCGGTCCCTGGACGTGGACTTGCGAAGGGGCGAATACCGGAGGAAATGCTTCCTGTTCAGCCACTCTCAAGGTTGACGGGGTTTGCGGCTCTTCCGCCAACCATATCTTCAGTTCGGCTCCTTCTTCTAATCTCTGTTCGGATAATTCCACTCCGTCAGTTTCCGGTTCCGGCAGCCCCTGGTCATGGACCTGTTCCGGATCAAACGGCGGTTCTTCGCCCACCTGCGCGGCCTATACCTATTCAGGGTATGTTTCGGGCAATTGTCCTTCTTCTGCGACCTGCAACCTGGTCAATACGGATATGGTCATCAAGTGGACAACTGTCGGAACATATTCCTGGGCGGTTCCTTCCGGAGTTTCTTCGGTTCGGTATTTGGTTGTGGGCGGCGGCGGCGGAGGAGGAACTAATGGCAATACGGGTGCCGGTGGCGGAGGAGCAGGGGGGTTCAGAGAAGGAACCGGCTTTAGTGTTTCCGGAACTCCAACGGTAACTGTCGGGGCTGGTGGTGCTAGCAACTCGAACGGCAGCGATTCCGTATTTTCTTCAATAACCGCAACAGGAGGAGGAACCGCAATAGCAAACGGAGGTTCCGGCGGAGGATGCAGCGGATATAATGGCAATACGCCCGGACAGGGAAATACTCCGTCTACCACGCCGTCGCAAGGACACAACGGCGGATTGCAGTATGATAACCGTCATTCCGGCGGAGGCGGCGGAGCCAGTGCTAACGGCGTAGACGGTGCAAGCGGCAAGGCCGGAAACGGAGGGGCGGGATTATCATCATCTATTACAGGTTCGGCTATCGTGTATGCGGGCGGCGGAGGAGCCGGTAATGACGGATATTATGGAGGCGGCAACGGGAGCGGAGGAGATGGCGGAGGAGGAGCCGGATCTGGCGGATATCCCAGCCCCGGCAGTCCCGGGACCAATGGTTTGGGTGGCGGCGGTGGAGGAGGCAATTACTATAACACCAGTGGAGGTGTTGGAGGTTCGGGTATAGTCGTTGTCAGATTTGCGATACCTTAATCACTTGATTTATACGATTTTTAATGATAGAAATTAATATATATTCGGAGGTCGTCTAATGGTAGGACGCCAGGTTCTGACCCTGGTAATTGGGGTTCGAGTCCCTACCTCCGAACAGAAGTGGAGCCGGCTTTTAGCCGGTTTTGTTGTGGAAAAAGTTCCCCTTTCCTTAATGCCTGAAATGGTATATATTTATAGTGATAAAGATAATAACAAAAAATATGACAAAAAGGATAAGATACATTTATTTGACCTTTCTTCTCGCCGTTGCTTCGTCTCTGGTCCATAATTTGATATTCGGACTGATGAGGATGGAAGAATGGTTCTTTTTCGGAATAACTATACTTTCGGCCATAGCTTTCATAGTCCTCACCCTATACACCGTGATGGAATTCATCATCACCAAGGAACCGGCCGATCTGTGGAAAGCCGGATTCCTAGGGATCTTCGGATTCCTGGGGCTGGTTCCCGGATTCGGACCATCTTTCTTCGGATTTTTCGGTCTTTTCGGACTGCTTGGAACAAGAGAATACATTTAATAATCCATGAACAGGGACATCCTATTCATTTTCATCGTCTTCATCCTGGTTATCGCCGGAGTCTATCTGGTTTTTTTCAGCAAGGCGACCTTGAGCAACGACAATACATTCAATCTTCTGAAGAGCTTGGACAGCCAGGTCAAGGTGGGTTTTTCCAATATCGAAGCCAGGACTTTCGTTTGGAATTTCGAAAATGAAGGGGAAGAGGCGACCTTTCGGACGATTGCCGGAAAGGGATTTACCGCCGTGGGGATCACCAACGATGAAACAGAGGCGGTAAAAGGATATTTCGAGGAGAACGGGTTTAAGATAGATTTTTTCGACATCGACCCGAAGACCCTGTCGGGCATAGCGGGGTATAAGAAGGACAATGACGTCTGCGTGGTCAAGACGACCGTCTGGAAGGACGATCAGGGAATGCCCATGACCACAGACAAGTTAGACACAGATGTTTCCTGCGGAAGATTAGAGGAATAAAATATGGAGGACTGCATTTTTTGCAAAATAATAAAGGGAGAGATACCGGCGTACAAGATATACGAGGACGATTTGGTTTTGGCTTTTTTGGACATTCATCCCGTGGCTAAAGGACACACATTGATTGTTCCTAAGGAGCATGCTCGGGATATTTTCGAGATAGACGGAAAGACCCTGGAAAGGATCGCTTCCGTTTCGAAGAAAGTTTCTCTGAAGATGAAGGAGAATCTCGGAGTCGAGGCGGTCAATTTGTATCATGCTAGCGGAAGCGAAGCCGAGCAGACGGTTTTTCATTTCCATCTGCACGTCATACCGAGGAAAGTGGGAGACAGCATTAATTTTACCAGAGCCGTTTCGGGAAAGGATAATTTTTCGGACAATTTTTCGGAAACTTCGGAGAAATTGAAAATAGAAGGATAACGGGATATAATATACAAAAATGAAAAAGAAGAAAAAAGAAACCACAAAGAAGATTGCAGAAAAGTCCCAGAAGAACGATGCAGACACGGCCAAGAGGGTAAGGATAAAGGTCATCGGAATAGGAGGGGGCGGAGGCAACATAATCGCCGAGCTTTTGAAGAAGCTCAAGGATTTTTCGTCCCAGAAGGTCGAGTTCGTGGCATTGAACACCGACAACCAGGCCTTGAAGTCCCTGCCTAGGGCCTTAAAGACGGTTCCCTTCGGGAATAAATTGACCAAAGGGTTGGGAACGGGAAGGGATGTTGAGACGGGAGAAAAAGCGGCCAGGGAAGACATTGAGAAACTGAAAAACCTTCTGTCGGACGGAAAAGATCTGTACATCTTTATTTCTTCCATGGGCGGAGGAACGGGCACCGGAGCGACTCCCGTTCTGACCAAGCTGGCCAACGAGATGGGATTGAACACTTTGGGAATATTTACCCTTCCTTTCTCTTTCGAGGGGAGAAAGAAGATGGATTTGTCGTTAAGGTCTTTAGACAAGATCAAGGAAACCCTGAACGCTTTCATGATCTTGCCCAACGAAAAGATATTTTCTTTGACTAAGGAAGAGGTTTCTTTCGCCGATTCTTTGAACCTTTTGAACGACCGATTAGCCGAGTCTTTGGAAGGACTCTTGAGAACGATCTATTCTCCGGGATTGATCAATATCGACTGGGCGGATATAAGAACGATACTTGAAGGGAAGAAGAAGGTTGCTTACCTCAATTTTTGCAAGGCCAAATCGAGCCAGAACGCCGAGGAAATAGCTAAGACCCTTTTGAAGAGCCCTATCTTAGAGCATCGTTTCGATAACGCCGATAACGTGGTTTTCAACGTCGAGGCATCTAAAGAATTATCATTGCAGCTTCTGTCGCAGATAAGCGGGAAGATAGGAGAGCTGGCTCCCAATGCCAAGATAATCTTCGGCCTTACCCAAAATCCCAAGCTGAGGAACGAATTGAGGGTGACTATTTTCGCCACCTTCGGAGAGGCGGAAAAGAAAACAAAAAAGAAAGAGACGAAAAAGAAGAAGGAGGAGAAGAAGCCGGAAAGGAAAAAAGTTAAGTCTGTCAGGATAGAAGAGAAAGAAGTCGAGGTGAGAAGGAACGCCCTTGAGATAAAGGAAGCGGAAAAGAAGGAAGAAGAGAGGGAAGAGCAGGAAGAAAAAATATTCGACATACCGGCATTTTTAAGAAAATCAAAAGAGAAAAAATAAACCATGAAAAAAACTGTTAAGAAGGCAATTTTTCCGATTGCCGGAAGGGCCACCAGGTTCCTTCCCTTGTCAAAGGTCGTTTCTAAAGAGATGATTCCCTTGGTTGACAAGCCGATGATCCACTATATCGTCGAAGAGGCCCTTGATTCGGGCATAAAGGAGATACAGCTGGTGACGAGGAAGAACCAGAGGGATGTACTTGAATATTTTAAGTCGGATCAGGAGTTGGAGAAGATACTCCACGAAAAGAACAAGAAAGAAGATTTGGAACTGTTGAAGAAATTGAACGACGTCTTGAAGGCGGTCAAGTTTTCTTCCGCTATCCAGAAGAAGCCGGCTGGAAATGTTGATGCCATCTGCCAGGCGAGGGAATTCGCGGGCAAGGATCCGGTCGGGATATTCTTCTGCGACGATATCGTCTATTCCAAGGAAACACCATGCTTCCAGCAATTGAAAGAAGTGTACGAGACCTGCCAGAGGCCGGTCGTGGCCTTGAAAAGGATGCCCAGAGAAGTCTTGCCCAAATACGGGGTCGTGGCCGTGGAGAAGATAGCGAATAACGTGTACAAGATAAAAAAGGTGGTGGAGAAGCCCAAAGGGGAAGCTCCTTCCGACCTGGTTATCGTGGGAAGATACATCATTACTCCCGAGGTTTTCGACAGGATTGAAAAGGATAAATCGATGAGGATGAACGATTATTCCATCAGCCAGGTCTTGGGAGAGATGGCCGAAGAAGGCAAGGTTGTCTACGGATACGAGATAAAAGGGGAATGGCTCGAGTGCGGGGACAAGCTGAACTGGTACAAGTCGTTTTTAACCCTTTTGATGGAAGAGCATCCTGAGTTTTTATCGAAAGCCAGAGAATTGTTAAACAAAGGAAAATGAAATATGACCTTATAATAATCGGAGGAGGGCCTGCCGGGATGTCGGCCGGAATCTATTCGGCAAGGCAAAAGCTCGAGACCTTGGTCATAACCAAGGAGTTCGGAGGGCAGATGACCCACAAGGCGGTGGACATAGAGAACTATCCCGGATTCGAGAAGGTTTCGGGATTTGAATTGATTGCCAAGATGGAAGACCAGATGAAGAAAAAAGGGGTAAAGATTTTGAACGACGGAGTCAGCGAATTAAAAAAAATAGACGGCTCCTTTTTTGTTTCGACGGAAGGAGGAAAGGAATTTGAGGCGAAGGTCATAATCATCGCCACCGGAGCGGAGCCAAGGAAATTGGATGTTCCCGGAGAGACCGAATACATAGGGAGAGGAGTGAGTTATTGTACCACTTGCGACGGCCCTCTGTTCAACGGGAAAGACGTGGCTGTTATAGGAGGAGGGGATGCAGGATTCGAAGCCGCTTTATTTTTGAGCAATTACGCAAATAAGATATACATTCTCGAATACGGCGAAACGGTAAGGGCCGGAATTGATAACCAGGAAAAAGCCAGAGCGATTGAAAAGATACAAATCATCACCTCGGCGGAATTGAAGGAAATAAAAGGAAAAGATTTCGTCGAGCAGATTGTTTTTAAGGACAGAAAAAATGGAGATGAAAAAATATTGGATGCCGGTGGAGTTTTCATTCAGGCGGGATACCAACCAGCTACATCATTTTTAAGCGATTTGGCTGAGCTTAACGAAAAGAAAGAAGTCGTCGTTGATTTCGAGACATTCGAAACCAAGACCCCGGGATTGTTCGCCGTCGGCGATGTCAACAACGGGAAAGTGAAGCAGGTGGTCGTCGCTTGCGGACAGGGAGCGACAGCCGTCATTTATGCTTATAAATATATAAATAAATAATATGGCAAATGAGATAAAAAGCATCAGAGCCAGGGAAATACTCGATTCGAGGGGGAATCCCACGATCGAAGTCGATTGCGTCACCGAAAAGGGAACATATACCGCTTCGGTTCCTTCGGGCGCTTCAACCGGGAGCAAGGAGGCCTTCGAATTGCGCGACGGGGGAGACAGATACGGAGGGAAAGGGGTTTTGAAGGCGGTCAGGAGCGTCAATGAGATAATCGCTTTGAAATTGGCCAATATGGATGTGACCAAGCAGAAGGAGATTGATGAGGCGCTGATTACTCTCGACGGGACATCCGGCAAATACAATCTGGGAGGCAATGCTATTGCCGGGGTATCGATGGCCGTTTGCAGGGCCGGGGCTGCCGCCAAAGGGATTGAACTGTACGAATATATAGCCGAGATGTTCGGGAATAAGGAGATAAAGCTGCCTAAGCTGTGCTTTAACGTAATCAACGGAGGGGCCCATGCGGACAACCATCTGGATTTTCAGGAATTCATGGTCGTTCCCCAGTTCGAGACGGTCAGGGAGAACTTGCAGGCCGGTTCGGAAATATACTACAAGCTGAAGAAGTTTTTAAAGGAATCCTATCCCGATTTTCCAATGAACGTCGGAGATGAAGGGGGATTCGTTCCGCCTATCGAAACCCCTGAGGTCGCTCTGGGCTTTCTGGTCAAGGCGATCGACGACGCTGAATATTACGGCGGCAAGGCGAAAATAATCATGGACATCGCTTCAACCCAGTTCTACAAGATAGAGAAAGGCGCTAGCGAAGGATATTATGGTTTGAAAGAGGGAGTCCTTTCAAGGAGCGAATTATTGAGTTATTACGTTGATTTGGCGAGGAACTATCCGGTCATAGGGCTGGAGGATCCTTTTTCCGAGGAGGACTGGAAAGGGTTTGAGAAGATTACAGAGAGATTGGGAGGGGAGGTGATGATAATAGGGGATGATTTGATAGTGAGCAGTCCCGATTTGATAAAGGAGGCCCAGATGAGGAAGGCCGTCAACGCGGTCATATTGAAAATAAACCAGATCGGAACGGTTACAGAAATAATCGAATCGGCCCGGCTGGCCAAGGAGGCGGGCTGGAAGACGATTGTTTCTCATCGTTCGGGAGAGACATGCGACAGCTTTATCGCCGATCTGTCTGCCGGCATCTCTTCCGACTATATTAAGTCGGGAGCGCCGGCCAGAGGGGAGAGATTGGCAAAGTACAACAGGTTGTGTAGAATAGAGGATAAGATTAAGAAGATATAAAGACATGGAGAAGAAAATAGGCGTTGGTGTGGGGGTGATGATATTAAACAACGGCAAAATCCTTCTGGGGAAGAGGAGCGAAGATCCGGAAAAGGCCGACAGCGAATTGCACGGGGAAGGGACGTGGACCATGCCCGGAGGCAAGATGGAATTCGGGGAAAGCTTCGAGGAAGCGGCAGTGAGGGAAGTTTTGGAAGAGACGGGAATTGTTATCGACAAAAGCAAGCTGAAACTGGTAAGCGTCGGGAACGACAAAAAAGAAGATGCGCAATTCGTCACTCTGGGATTCCTGTGCGAGGAATTCTCCGGGGAGCCGGAAGCGAGGGAGCCCGAAGAGATAACGGAATGGAAATGGTTCGAGCTGGCACAATACCCTTTGAATATTTTTCCTCCGAGCGGGAAGATAATAGATAATTATTTTGATAACATAATATACAAAAAATGAATAAGATACGACTATTCACCACGCCCATCTGCCCCTACTGTTTCGCCCTAAAGAGATTCTTGGAGGAGAAAGGATTCGAACCCGAGGTAATCGATGTTTCGGCCGATCTAGTTGCCCAGAAAGAATTGATTGAAAAGACCAAGCAGGCAACCGTTCCGGTTATAGACATAGACGGGGAATTCGTAGTCGGTTTTGACAGGAAGAGGATCTGCGAATTATTAAAAATAGAAGATTAATAATCAATAAAAACATATGTCTGTAAAAATAGCTATTAACGGTTTCGGAAGGATTGGCAGATGTGTCCTCCGCGCCGCCATCAAAAAGAATCTCGATCTTGATTTTGTTGCCATCAATGATTTGTCTGATAATAAGACCCTGGCACATCTTTTTAAGTACGATTCTTCGTACGGAGTTTTTGACGGAGAGGTTTCCTTGGAAGGAGACAGCATGATCGTTAACGGAAAAAAGATAACGATGCTTACCGAAAAAGACCCGGAAAAATTGCCTTGGAAAGACATGCAGGTTGATGTTGTCCTGGATTGCACAGGCGTATTCAAAGACAGGGAAGGATTGGGTAAGCATCTCAAGGCGGGAGCGAAAAAGGTTATAATGTCGGCTCCGGCTAAGGATGACTCCATTCCTTCGTACATCCTTGGAATCAATGCTGAAGAATACAAGGGGGAGGATATAATCGATATGGGTTCGTGCACGACTAACTGTCTGGCTCCTTTGGTGAAGATTTTGGAAAAGGAATTTGGCATCGTCAAAGGATTCATGACTACGATTCATGCGTATACCAACGACCAGAACCTGCTCGATCTGCCCCACAAGGATCTGAGGAGAGCGAGGGCGGCGGCCGTGAACATGGTCCCGACTACTACGGGAGCGGCCAAGGCGATAGGGAAAGTGGTCCCTTCGGTCAAAGGGAAGATGGATGGCATAGCGGTGAGGGTTCCGACACCGGTTGTTTCTTTGGTTGATCTGGTCTGCGAGGTCGAGAAGGAGACGACAGCCGATGAGGTTAATGCCGTTTTTGCCAAGTATTCTGATGCTGGGGAGATGAAAGGGGTTTTCTTTGTCGAGAAAGATCCTCTCGTATCATCTGATTTCAAAGGTAATCCTTTTTCTTCCATATTCGACCCCGAATATACCAAGGTTAACGGCAACATGGTTAAGATCATGTCCTGGTATGACAATGAATGGGGATATTCCTGCCGCTTGGCGGAATTGGCCGAGAAGATAGGGAAAAGATAGTTGAAAACTCTCCGGAAGGGGTTTGACACACGATTTGTTATAGTATAAAATATGGGAAATATGGCTAAAAGAAATTCAAAAGTCGTTTTGCATGTTTCTATTTTCAAAGAAGGAAAGCATTTCATAGCTTATGCTCCGTCTTTGGATTTATCCGCATCGGGAAGCAGTGTCAAGCAAGTTCAGAAGAGGTTCGAGGAAGCGGCGGATATATTTTTTGAAGAAACTTCTAAGAAGGGAACACTCGAAAAGGTTTTAAAGAGCTTGGGATGGAAAAAGGCCGAGAGAGAATGGCTTCCTCCTTTTGAGTGCTTGGAAGAAAAAGAATTTAATGTCCCCGCATTGATTTAATGTCTGATAAAATTATAGCCGTTTCGTGGAGGAAGCTCCACCAATATTTTTTATCCGTGGGTTGCCGGCTTTCCAGGGAAAAGGGCGACCATCTTATCTATGAAAGGAAAGATTTATTGAGGCCGGTAGTTATACCGAAAGACAGGGAAATCCCTGTTTTTATTATAAAGAATAATCTTAGGATATTAGGGGTATCCCATGAAGAATATATTAAGGGAATTAGAAAAAGCCCCCGTTAAGGACGAATCCATAAAGGGGTCTTTTTCGTGATGATTTATATATATCGTATATCATAAACAAATATTGTCAAGTTCGGATTAGCTCTTCCGATTCAGCTCTTTTTGTTGCAATATGGCCCTTTTATATTAAAATAGACTGTATATAAGTTAAATAAGATAAATATGAGCAAAAAGTGTAAAATTATAATCGCGGTTGTTTTTATTTTGGCTTTAATTGTTGCCGGATTCTTTTATTACAACAAGGCGCAGGAAGACAAGATGGGGCTGGTTTCTTTCGAGAGCTTCAAAAGGATCGAAGCTGACGGCAAGGTCTTTATGGAAAATAAGGACATAGGCCTGAAATTTGAGGTTCCGGAGGGGTGGAAAATAGAGAATGCTGGATGGTCGACCATATCTCTCGCAAGTGATAATTTCATTCCATTTAATGGAGATGTGGCAAATGCCCCTTTGGCAGATATCGGATGCTGGATAGACGTTACAGCAGAAAAAGAGTCGAAAACGGAAAATTATATAAATAATACATATAATCTTATTAAAGAGCTTAAAAGTTTTCCCAAAGATGGTGTAAGCATTATAAATGTTGGTGGTTATGATTCTTTAAAGACGGTATCTTCTATCGGTGGAGAGAACCAAGTCGGTGAAAATATTTATATTGAAACCCCCAACAACAATATTATTTATACATTTCAATTAAGTTATCTAAAAAATAATACTAGCGACTGTCTTAATATTTTTAATAAATTTTTAGACACAGCTTCTATTACAAATAAATGAACTTTGAAAATTTAATAGGCACCTGCTTATTGACGGTGTTGTTAGTATGTTTTTTGATTGTGCCTCAAAAGACTTTTGCTATAGAAATTAATTTTTTAAATTTTTTAAGTGAAGATACTTATGAAAATATTTCAGATTCTGAATCCAAAAGAATTTTAGAAATTTTTCCTAAGGCACTTAACGATAAATGGGGAAATTTAGTGATTGACCCGTATGCCGACAATAAAGAAAAGACGATAATTTCTCTGCTTAGAGAAGTTACTCGACTAGATTTATGGAATTACTACTTTAAAGATCTCCCTGTAGATGTTTCTCTCGCCGTTACAAACCAAGCCGTGGAGATATCTAAGCTTGTTGCTGCCGAAGATGTTTCTGGATTATTGAATAAGATAGAAAAAGAAACGGCCAAAGCGGCCGTTAATTATTTGAAGGACTATTTTTTCAAAAATCAGATAAAGGCATCCTTCGGAGCGATGGAGGTGAAATACAAAACAGGGAGGGGCGATGTTGACTCTCCTTTCCAGTATATAATTGTATATAAGCCGATAAACGAAGGAGGGGGAAGGGTTGTTGCGAGAATATATTCTCCAAAAGAAATCATCCCGCCGGCTAGCAGCGGTTCGCTCGGCATGGCCAAGGGTTTTTTGAACAGCTTGGAGTCGGGAGAAAAGATACCTCCCTTTATCGTCGAAATTAGCGGGGAAATGGAGAAGGGGATGTACGGTTCCTATAAATGGAAATCTTTTCCTGAAATAAGGACAATTTTCCCTGAAAAAGTGCCTGATTTCGAGTTAAAGCCCAAGACATGGCAGGAAAAGTACATAACCGATCCAATCAAGAAAAAGATCAGCGATATCCTTTCTTTCGGCAGCTTTTTAGGTTTTCAAACGGAAGTCGTCGACTATGTTCTTAAAGACGGAAAAGTTGATAAGATAAACGATGAAATCAAGGACATAAAGGAAGAAAATGATATTGAAGAAAAGTATCCCGAAGAAATTAAGAGCGTCGCTAAAACAGAAGAGTGGCAAGAAAAAGAAGTCAACGCTGTTGAGGAAGAAAAATTCGTTCCCGCCCCCTGCTCTAAGAACAACGAGTCGGGCGAACGCCACAATATCATTTTTAACGAAATCGCTTGGATGGGGAGCAAGACCAGCTCCAACGATGAATGGATGGAATTGAAGAACGTTTCCGGAAAAGACATTGACCTAAATGGCTATATGATTTCCGATAAGGGGGAGAAGATAGATATCGTTTTCGGTCCATATATCCTTAAAAACGGAGGATTTGTTCTATTGGAAAGAACGGACGACATATCCGTCCCTTTCAAGAAAGCGGACGTTATTTATAAAGGAGCTATTTCGAATACCGACGAAGAGCTTTATCTTTTTGATTCTTCATGTGGCGTCGAAGATTATGTTTCAGCTAATCCCGTCTGGTCCGCCGGAGACAATGCGGAAAGGAGGACGATGGAAAGGATGAGCGATTTTTCCTGGCTCACATATTCGGGAGGCGGGAATGGAAATATTTGGGGAACGCCGGGAGAACCAAACAGCCAAGGATTGAAAAAGGAGGAAAGTAAGGAAGGGAAGAAGGAAGCGGTTCAAGTCCAAACAGTTTCTTATTCCGGTTCTTTTTCAGGAGGCGGTCCGGATACGATAAATTACTGTTCCCAGTCCAATCTTTCTTCTCCGACCAGTCAGATTGTTATAAACGAAGTCGCTTGGATGGGGAGTGAGTCAAGTTCAAGCAATGAATGGATAGAATTGAAGAATGTATCCGAAGTCGAAATCAGCTTGAATAATTGGCAATTGTTGGACAAAGGCAACCAGATAAAGGTTGTTTTTTCTTCCTCAGACGTAATCGGTCCCGGAGGTTTTTATCTCCTAGAAAGAAGCGATGACGATTCGGTTCCTAATGTTCCGGCAGATAAGATATATACGGGAGCGCTTTCCGATACGGAGGAATCATTGAGGCTTTTTGATCAGAACTGCAATTTGATTGATGAAGTTCTGGCCGATCCTGATTGGTCTGCCGGAGATAAGGAGGGAAAGAAAACCATGGAAAGAGGAGGTGATTTTTCCTGGCACGCCTATTTTAATACTTCAGCCGATTCCTTGAGCGGATTACGGGGTACTCCTAAAGCCGAGAACAGTATAGAAGGGGGGAGTGGACAAGAAGAGACGCCGTCCCAAGAAGAGGATATTCCCGAACCGGAAGAGGAAGAAGATGAGGAGATTATTCCTCTTTTGATCACGGAAGTCCGATTTGACGAATCCGGGGGACACGAATATGTTGAATTTTTCAACTCGTCGGACCGGGAAATCGACCTGTGTGCCAGTGAAATAAATTGTTATTATCTTTCATATTATTCTTCTACTTCCAGATGGTCCGACCCGCACCGGAATTGGAAATTTTTGGACGGGGAGACGATTCTTCCCGATTCTTATTATATTGTTGATATTTTCGGCGACAGCGGAGGGGATTGGAGGGTAGAAAAAACAACAGTCGCCGAAGGAGAAAGCCCTTATTATTCCAGCGGACAGATGGCGGAAGACGGCTCTTTGGCTCTTTTTTCCGGGAACCCTAGATACGGCGAAGAAGATAGGTCCGATGAAGAAAAAGATGCTCTGGCTGTTTCCATGAAGATTGATGCTGTTGCATGGGGGAATTCCGATCCGGAAGCATTAGTCAGGGAAGGCGGCCAGTTCATCGGAATTGGACAGGAAAAGGTTTTAGGAAGGAAGTGGTCCGTATCCGGATATCAGGACACCAATGATAACGCGAGCGACTTCCAGATGGAAATAGCCAGTCCGAGAAGCCACGCTCCCAAGCCGCCGTCTAAAATCCAGAATTTGTCCGTAGCCGAAAACCCGGGACAGAATAATTCGGTTATCCTTTCTTGGCTAATCCCTGAAGACGACGATACGCCAGGAAGTGATTTAAGTTACGAGATATATTATTCCCGCAATGGAGAAATAGACGAGAATAATCTATCGAGGATGGATAACTATGTCTCTTTTACCGTCGCTCCGGCGGAAAACGGCAACATGACAGCATTGATTCCCGACCTCTATTACTCTTCCGATTATTTTTTCGCCGTTAAAGCCAGGGATCCTCAGGGAAATTATTCTCCGCTATCGGATAGCGTTTCCCGTATTATATCCCCGGCAATCCACCAGAAGCCGGCGCCTTTATATGACTTCAAGAGAAGCAATCAGGCTAAATTTGCGGGGCCGACGGGGAATATAGGAGAAACATTCCTTTTGGCCGGAGAAAATGACGGAAATCCGAACAATGACCAGTTTTCCTACTTTTTGGCCATAGACGAAAACGGGACGGTATATTTTTCGGCTACGATAGACGGAGATAGAGGAATCTACGCATACAGCCCGGAAGGGGAACAAAAATGGTTTTATGACAGTCCGACCGGCCAGGATCCTTCTCTCGGCGAAGATGGATCGGTGATTTTTTCCACCAGCACCAGCATCGTTTCTTTAAGCCCTTCGGGAAAACTGGATTGGCAAATAGATTTTTTGAAAATCTATACTACGCATGTAGCAATTAATTCCAAGGGAAAGATATATTTTGTCGCTTCGGAAGAGCCAGATAATGCAGCCATCTTTTCTTTCGACGGAAATTCAATAGAGAAAAAGCTGGAAATCGGCAGTTTGTTGAATTTCTCGGTTACCGAATTGGTTATCGACGATAATGATAATGTTTATTTTTCCAAGGGCGACACGATTTTCAGGATTGACTCAGCGGGATCGACAAAGGAGAAGGTTTTTCTCGTTGAAATCGTCTCCGGCTATTCCGGATTGTATACAGGCCGGGTCGATCAGGTCCACATCGCTCCCGGGGGAACCGTTTTATTCAACCTCGCCCAGGGTTGGTGCTGCTACGATGTCCAATCGACGATAGATGTCTTTTATTCTGTCAGCAACGATTTGGAGGAATTGATTTGGAAGCGGAAGGAGTACGGGCCGGTTTTAGGGGTTAACGGAGAAGAAGTGTATGTTTCCCAATCTTTCGGTTCGTATAAGGTCAAAGCGGTCAGCTTGAGCGACGGAGCCCACAGGTGGATCAAAGGGCCTTTTTTCCCGCCCACATCGCGCATTGTTTCGGACAGCGGAGGCAATATATATTTCGCCTATAACTTAAATATCTTCGGATACGATCTGGACGTCCTGATAGACGAATCTCCGTCGAGCATCTTTTCTTTTTCCGATTCCCAGTCGTTCAATTACGCTTTCCCGTCGATAGGGAATAATACAATGTATATGGTCCAAAACAATCGGATTTTAGGCGCGAAATATTAAAATATTCTTGCGCGATTCTTGCGCGATTCTTGCGCGATTCGTTAATCCGAGATATAATATCAATATATGTTTAATCCCGGATATAAATTAACGAATTCGATGGTCAAGAACCTCACCTCCATAGCCGAGGGCAGAGTTGTCATTGAAAAGGCCAAGATATTGCCGATGGTCGAGCTTAAGCTGAGACGGCAGGCGATTATCAGGATGACCCATAGTTCTACCGCCATCGAGGGGAATAGATTGATTTCCGAACAGGTAGCCGCCCTTTACGCAGACAAGAAAGTCGATGCCCCGGAACGGGATATATACGAGGTCAAGAATTATATAGCCGCCCTCAAGTATATAGAAAAGGTTGTAAAGAGGAAAAATCCTATTTCGGAAAAAGTCCTTTTAATGCTGCACAAGTTGGTGACAGACAAGACCCTGAAGAAAAAAGAACAGTCGGGAGCGTATAGGAAGAGCCCCGTATACGTAGTCAAGAAGATTATGGGAGAGATAACGAACGTCGTTTATACAGCTCCCGATTTTGAAAAGGTCCCCGAATTATGCGCTGACCTGATTGGCTGGATAGAAAAGAGCGAGAAAGAGGAAGTCAATCCCGTCCTTGTAGCCGGCATAGTCCATCAAGAGATGGTCGCCATTCACCCTTTCGCCGACGGGAACGGAAGGACGGCGAGAGCCATGGCAACCCTGATTCTCTATAAGAGGGGATATGATTTCAGGAAATTGTTCGCTTTGGAAGATTATTACAACGAGGACCGTCCTTCCTATTACGAAGCGATAAATCTGGGCAAGAATTACGAAGAAAGGAAGAATGATTTCACTTCCTGGCTGGAATATTTTATCAAAGGATTCAAGGAGGAAATCGATACGGTTAAAAATCAGGTTTTAACCCTGGCTTCAAAAAAGACGGACAAGAGGTTGGGGTCACAGGTTTTTCTGGACAAGGATCAGTTGAAAATAATCGATTTTATCGATCAAATGGGAAGGATTACTGCCGGAGACGTAGTCGATATCCTAAGCTGTCCCAAGAGAACGGCCCAGCTGCACCTTCAGAAACTCAAAAAGATAAAGATGATAAATCAGGTGGGCAAGGGGCGGGCCAGTGCTTACGTATTGAATAAGGGTTAAGTTTGATTGAAAAACAAAGAGCGGCTCAGGGGCCGCTTTTTGCATAATTTATCAATTTGTTAAAATATATTATAATATACGTATGAGCATTATTGATTTCGCAAAAAAAAGACCATATCTTTTTTGGTACATCAGTGATTTGGACAATATCTCTGAAAGTTCAGTAGTGGAGCATGTTTTGAATTTCGGCGATTGGAAAGATTTCAAAGAAATTTTAGATATTCTGGGATTAGAGAATGTAGCTTTTATTTTCAGAAAACAATTAAATAATAAAAAGAATAATTATCGTCCCGAAATTAAGAATTACTTTACTCTTTATTTTGATAAATATGTTCCAGCTAAATAAGGGTGGATAATCATTTAGTTCTTATGAAAATTAATAGCTGGTTTATCGGAGGGGGAGTTTTTTGACAAAAATAGTGTTTTATTGTATTATTATAATACAGTCCTAGGAGGGATTGTGATGTTTGAAAACATAGAAAAGCTTGAAGTGGGGGAAATCGTCCAGATCAAGAGCGGCCTCTTTTTCATAGGGGACAGCTCTAAGGCGATTTGCCGGAACGTAGCGATGGTTAATCCATCACTTTTCGCCAAGAAGGCCTTCGAGACTCTTGGCGGCGAACTGAAATATGAGAGTCCAGGGAATATGATTTCCAATATCCGGAAAAACATTGCTCCGGAAAGGGCTTTCGAAGAGATCTTTATCGGTTTCCTCAAGGGGGGAGACGCAGATGAAGTGGAGAAAAAAAAGAAAAGGAGAGAAATCTTCGGTGTGACCTCCAAGAATCCGATGACGGAAATGATTACCGTCAGGCGGATAGGGTTTAATAACCCGAAAGAGGTCGAGAAGAGCTACAAGCTTTCTCTCGAAGAAGAAGATATGCCTGAAGAGGTTCCTTACTGGCAGTATTATGCCCTCGGCGAGGAATGGCAGGGCACTGCAATAACCCGGGGCGAGCACGAATTAAAGCTTACCGACAGGGGTGTAGCAGTAGCCGTCTTCAAGGCAGTTTTCCTCAAGCAGAAGTGAGGAGGCGATTGCTTGCAATCCCTCCTCATATACATATATATGACAGGACCATGGGGTTCTTTTTTGTTTAAAAGTCTTGATTGACTTTTATCGAACCCTGCCATATAATGAGGGCTATGACGGAGGAGAATATCATCAAGCTGACTAACGCCTTATACAAGGTTACAGACCTCTTTCCCAAAGAGGATCCCCTTAAGTTTGCCATAAGGAAAGAGGGGCTGGATGTTCTGTTCTTCTCGAACGTGGTCAGAGGCAAGTCCGTTTCCGTCCCTTCCAGGGAGAAGGGGGAGCATCTGGACAAAATCATGGCCAAGATAGAACTCATCAAGACATACTTCAACATCGCCAAGGAGCAGGAATGGGTTTCGGAAAGGAACTTCATAATCCTGGAAAGGGAATACGATTCCTTGAAAGATTCCCTCTCTTTGGAAGTACTAAGGGTTAAGGAGGTCAAAAAGCAGCCGGTCATGGAAATGAAGCCGGCCGTCCCCGTTTCCGCCGGACTGAAAGAGGAAGCCAGAGAGGAGAAGAGGGCCGAACCGGAGAAGAGGGAAGTCAAACATATAAATTACGAGGAGCTGTCCTCGATCCAACTTAAGGTTTTGGAGATCCTCCAGAGCAAGGGCCGGCTCAAGGCCAACCAGATCAGCGAGTTTTTCCCGGAAATGAATCCGAGGACGATCAGGAGGGAATTGAAGGGTCTAAAGGATTCCAAAATCATCAATTCCAACGGAGGAGGGAAGATGACCTTGTACGGAGTGAATTAGTCCAGAAAGAAATCATTCTGGACATTCTGGACACGGTTCTGGACATTCTGGACACGGTTCTGGACATTGTGGACAACTTCTGGACAAATCTGGACAGTTGTGGACAACGGATTTAAAGGATTAGGACATGTTCTGGACATTATGGTTTCAATTTAAGACAATGCAATCGCAGGAATTCAAGGAACAATTTTTTTCGCAGATATACGATGAACATATAGACAAGGTCTATCGTTTTGTCTTCTTTAAGGTAAGTAACGAGACCCTGGCCCAGGACATCACATCCGAAACCTTCACCCGGCTCTGGAAGGAGATAGTTTCGGACAGGGAAGTTAGGAACCCCTCGGGTTTCCTTTTCCGGGTGGCCAAGAACATGGTAATCGACCATTACAGGTCGAAAGACCAGAATCCGATCATTCTGGACAATCTGGACACGGTTCTGGACAAGAATCAGGACATCGAAAAAAAGGCTGCGGAAAAGGATGACATGAGGATCGTGACAGCGGCCCTGGGCAAGCTGAATGAAGACAGTCGCTTGGCCGTATCCATGTACTATATCGAGCAGGAACCCATCTCCGAGGTGGCCAAGACCTTGAACAGGTCGCAGGGGGCGACCAGAGTCCTGATTCACAGGGGGATGAAGCAATTAAGGGAAATACTGGAAGCATAGTGAACAAGGGGGAAACCCCTTGTTTTTCCTATTTTTTTATGGTATGGTATATATGTCCTTCGGATGTAACAAAAAGCCTTTTTTCACGTCTGTATTGGTGAAGGACGAATATGATGGACGAAATTCAATTGATTAAAAAACTAGAATCGCTCAAGGAAACGAAGCCCAGCGCAGAATGGACTTCTTTCGCTAAGAGGGAGATAATGGGGAAGGTCTTCGAAAAGGAGGCTGCTACCGTTACCTTCGCTTCTGTCCTTAATGTCGTCGGTTCTGTATTCGAAACCCCGAGGGTATTTGCCCCGGTTTTGGCAGGTATGATCGTAGCCGTCTTCGGATTCGCTTTGATCACTGCCCAGACGGTTCCTGGAGACGGGCTGTACAGCTTGAAGAGCTCGTACGAAGAGATGAGGATTTCTATGATGTCACCCGAAGAGAGGGCGGTTGCGCAGGTAGCGAGAGCGGACCAGAAATTGTCCGAACTTGACAAGATGAGCGGAACAGGCGAAAATCAAGGAAAATTGGCAGCCGGAATAGCCGAGGTCAAGAAGGCCTTGGTCGTCGCTTCAAGAGAATTGTCGAAGCTTCCGGAAAGCCAGAAAGCAGAATTGGTAACGAATATCGTTTCGAAGATTTCGAAGATCGAGAAGACAACCAACGCCGCGATCATGGATGAAGAGAATGGAGATTATCAGGAGTTCTATAAGTTCCTTGCCGAAAGTGAAATTAAAGAGCTTGATGCCAATGTCAAAAGTTTAACAATAGCGCAATTGCATCTCTTAGCCGAAGCCAAAGAGAGTTTTGCCGTTGAGGACTATGCGAGGGCGGTCGAGATCATCCACCAGATCCAGCCCGGAGGGGAGTAGTTTGAAAAGGACCGCGTTTGTTCTTTGCCCGTTCAAGCGGATAAAGAACAGATGCGATAGAGGAGAATAAGAAGAGATCTTGGCGATGTCCTTCTTAAAGAGGTTCATCTTCAGGGGAGACTACCTTGAGGATGAGCCTTGAGAAAGGATGTCGTAAAGACAAAGTCGTTTGATTCCTGTTCCCGTCATTCTGTTTTGCTCTAAAGGGCAAAGCAGAGTGACAGGGGACGGAACATAATGGTCGACAAACGATTCATTATAAAGTAAACAATACAAAAATGAGTACAAAAAAATTCGGTATTGTTGCTGGTATAGCTTTAGCTTTATCAGTCGTAGTGGCAGCTCCGGCTTCCGCTGCTTGCTCGCTGGCTACACTGAGCGAATGTGACAACGCAGGCCTTATGGCCCTAGTTGTTCAGTTGCTTGGAGGACAGCAGACAACGCAGACAACCGGAACTACTATTTCTGGCATTCCCGCCGGATTTCAGTTCACTACGAATCTGAAGCAGGGTTCTACTGGTAACGACGTAAAATACCTACAGATTCTATTAAATTCAGACGCAGCTACATCTATCGGCAACGCTGGTAAGGAAACCACTTACTTCGGAGCCATGACAAAAGCTGCCGTCGTCAAATTTCAGAACAAATACGCTTCTGAAGTTTTGGCCCCTTACGGTCTAACAGCCGGAACAGGAGTCTTCGGAACATCTTCGAGAGCCAAGGCTAACGCTTTGATCGGCGCTGGCGTAGGCACAGGAACAGGCACTGGAACAGGAACTACAACTCCTGCTACCGGCGCTTACACAGTATCATCGGCTGCCAACCAGCCCGCTGGTTCGTTGGGTGAAAACTCAGCCTACAACACAGTGGCTAAGGTTAGCGTTTCAGCCGGTGCTACAGCTCAGACCATTACTAGCGTAACGGTCCAGAGGACAGGATTGTCAATCGACACAAACGTTGCTGGAGTATTGGTAGTCGACAACACAGGAAAGAGGCACGGAAACATCGTAACTCTTGCCAACAATGTTGCTACAATCACTTTCGCTAACGACCCGATTACAGTCGCTGCAGGCACAACAGCCGAAATCCAGGTTCAGGCAAACATGGGAACAGCTAACCCGTTCTCAGGAACAATGGGATTCAACGTGACAGCAATGTCAGGAACTCCCGCTGGCTTGCCCTTGATCGGCAGCACTTTCACTTTGGTTGACACATCTGGCACTTTGGGAGGTTTGACAGCCGACGTCGTATCATTGTCAACAGCCACTGTTTCCAAGGATATCGGAGCAACTGGATATGAAATCCAGAAGTTCAGATTTGTTGCTGGCGCTAACGAGGACATCAACTTGAAGAAATTGACAATGTACCAGAACGGTACAGTTGCCGATGCAGACATCACAAACATCAAGTTGGTTGCTCCGGACGGAACAGTATTGTCAACCGTCGCTTCCGCCACCAACAAGTATGTCACATTCGACTTGACTGCCGCTCCTTACAAGATCGCAAAAGGTCTGACTAAGGATTTGACAGTAAGGATCGATGTTGTTAACGGTTCTTCGAGGACAGCCCAGTTCATCATCCAGAACGACTACGATATAGTTGCTACTGGCTTGTCGACTGGATTGAACGTTATTCCCACAGCTGGAGCTGCTGTTGACAACAGCTTCCCGATTGGAGACAGGACAGATGGTCAGTCTGGCTACAACCATATGACTATTGCTTCTGGAAGCCTGTATATTGCAAAGTCTTCAACATCTCCTTCTGGAACGATCAGCATTGGTGCTTCAACTGTAACAATCGCCACTTTTGGATTTGAGGCCAGGGGCGAGGACATCGAGATCCAGAGGATGCAGGTTAACGTCAATGGTTCAAACTTGGCCGCTGACGAACTTGCCGGAACAGTAAGATTGGTAACGGAAGATGGCCAGACAATCTGGTCTGCCGCTCCTTCTTCATCCGGTTTGGTTGCCAACACAGCCGCTGGTACAGCTGCTAACATCTACACATTGAGCACCTACTACACGATTCCCGCTGGTACTACAAAGAAGATCAGCGTAGTTGTGGACACAGGCAGCACAATGGATTCTACAGACACCATTTACGGAAGGATTTCCGACATCTACTACAAGAAGTTGACAAGCAATTCATACGCTACCTACTCTGCTTCTTCTTATCAGACAGGCAATGAATTGAGCGCTTCTTCTGGAACCCTGACTGTTGTAAAGAACGGTTCATTGGGTAACAGCACAAAGGTAGAAGGACAGACAGACGTAAAGATCGGTTCATACCTATTGCAGACCAACTCGACAGAGGGAGTCAACGTATCAAGCATCGGTGTTAAGATTACTGGTGCTGACGCTGCTAACACAGACGCAAGCTTCACCAACATGAGGCTGAAGAAGTCTGACGGCACTATATTGGGAACAGCTGTAACTTCTCCCGTTATTGACGGAAGCACAGCTAACACCTTTACAGTTTCGGGACAGTTGAACATCCCCGTTAACACAACCGTCCAGGTTGATGTTTACATCGATATGAGCACTGCTGCTTCTGACGGTGGAGCCAACGACACTTTGATTACCAAGATTTCCGCCAGCGGAGTATCCGGAACAGGTGCCACTTCAGGTGCTACTGCTAACGGACCCGCTACAGAGCAGATTGGTCAGACCATCATGATCGTTGAGGGAGGTACCCTAACAGTTTCTATGGAAACTTCAGGAGCCGCTTCTTCTCAATTCTTGACAACCGGTTTATCTGGTGTTGAATTGGCTAAGATTAAATTGGCTGCCACAGTTGAGAATATGAAGGTAGACCGATTGGAAATCAGATCAATCAAGGGCAATGGAAACATCGCTCAGGTCAAGCTTCTTGGCACTGGACTAGCCACTGACCCGGTTGCTGCTGTAACTAACGGTACAGCCGTGTTCACATTCGCTTCAGGTGGCGAAATTATTGTTCCCGCCTACGGTTCTAAGGTGATGACTATTGCTGCCGACACAACAAACATCGGCACGATAACAGCCGGAAACTTAGGAACAGTCGGATTTGGAACAATGAACGCCATGGGCGCAGGCTCGGGTGCTATCGTTAACGAAAGCACAACAGGTACAGCTTACACAGCTGCTGCCGATGATAGTTCAGAAGCTATCGCTGTCGGTAATGTGATTTACTTCACATACGCAGCCGCTTCTGGAACAATAACAGCTCCTGGATTCTACATGGTAACAACCAATGGAGGTGGTGGAGCTCAGGGCTTGACCGACAACGGTCTTGAACTGAACGGCGAAGTCACTGACGGAGGCACTATTACAAAATGGACAGCTGGACAGATAGTAACCATGCTGACACCCACATCTGTTGAAATTGACGCTGACACTGATTCTGACAACGCTTTGGCAGTCGGCGATGTTGTCTACTTCTACGGTGACGTAGATGGCACTGACAACTCAGCTTCAACAGGATGGCACGTTGTAACCACTCTTTCTGCGGCCAATTCTGCTAACATCTACCTGGATGGAGCAACGGTTGCGGTAGATGCTGGTGACGGTATAGCTAAATTCGCTAACGCCATCGTTGCTAACGCTTTGGTCGGTAACATTATGAAGTTCGAGGAAGTCGAACCGGTTATCGCTCTAAATTCAGGAAGCAAGAGCGGAAACGGAAGTGCTAACGCTGCTGAAGAGGTTGCCAAGTTCGATGTAACAGCTACAGGAAGCAGAGACATGACTTTCAACAGCGTAACTGTTGAAAAGGGTGGAGACAACTCTCCCTACAGATATGTTTCAAAACTATCTTTGTGGAACGGCAGCAACATGCTAGCCGAGGTTGCTTCAACAACAGCCGCTGGTACAACTGACGACGGTGCAGGCGGTGCTACAACAATTAGCAGCGCAACCGTAACAGTATGTTCCGGTGCCAACAACACTCAGGCTAACGAGCTAGCAGCTATCAGCCAGGATGAGTTTGATAAGTGGGCAGTCGGCGACACATTGACCTTCTATGATGGTTCAGCTGTAACAGCTACAGCCACTATCAACAGCATTACTGGTACAACAATCAGTGCTTGTGCAGGAGGCGATGACCCGACAATCGTGTTCAGCACTTCTCCTGCCATTGGACAGGACAAGACTGTGACCATCTGGAACAACAGGGTTCACTTCAATGCTGCTCAGGGAGACACTGGCGACACAGCTTTGGTTGAACAGTCAATTACCGCCGGTCAGACAATGACTTTGACGGTTAAGGCTGACACTACTGCTGTTAAGACTGGTGTAACAACCGGTAATGTAAGATTCAGCGCTTCAGTGCCCGGATCTACAGGTCCTCTGACATCAACTGTCGGTGGATTGAACTGGGACTACACACCTCTTAACACATCCGGTACAGCTAACTCCAGGACACAGGCCGACACCTACCCGGTTAACGGCAACACTCTAACCTACTAATCTTTCCTTGTAATTAGTAAGTTGAGACTGAAACCACCCTTCGGGGTGGTTTTCAGTTCTTGCTTTCGTTGTTTTTTGTGCTAACATATTTATTGTTATCATAAAATAAAAAGAAATGAACAAGAAAGCAATATACGTTTTATTTATCATTTTAATTGTTGCGGTTTTGGGCTTAGGTTATTATTTCAACAAAATCAATCCGGCGGATCAGGTAAATAACAATCAAGGACAAGAGCAGAACAACGATCAAGGCAATGGAAACAACAGCGGAACCAGTCCTGATTTAAAGGCAAAGATATTGGAATTGGTGGGGAAAGCCAATGAAGGGAAGAACGAAGAGGCTTTAACGGGATACTTGGCTTTGGAAAAAGACAATCCGACCGACTTATTGCTTTTAAACAATATAGCCGATCTGTATTCGGATATGGGCAACTGGACCAAGGCCGAAGAATACTACAAAAAACTTCTAAATACATATCCTAGTTTCATTCAGGGGTACAGGATGCTCGCTTATCTGTACCAATACAGATTCAACGACGATGAAGTTAAGATAAAGGCGTTGATTGACGACGGTTTGTCAAAAAACAACAATCATCCCGATTTGCTTTCCTGGATAATCGATTATTATCAACAGAAAGAAGAGGGGGAGAAGGCCTTGCCTTATTCCGAGCTGATGAAACAGCAAATCGAGAGCGCTCAATAGATTTTTAGTGAAGAAATTATTTGACAAAAAATATCAGCTTGGTATCATTAAGCTATGAATGGTAAAAATTTAACATTTATTCTATTTGTCATTTTGATTATTTTCCTTATAGGAGTTTGTGTTTGGTATAAAATATCTAACAAGGATGTTTTTTCAGTAGTTTATCTGACAACGGGCGAGGTCTATGTCGGAAAATTATCATATCCTCAGATGACTTTAACCGATGCCTACATCCTTCAGACGACCCAGGATCCTTCCGGTCAGAATACTTTCCAGCTGGTGCCGCTTTCCGAAGCCCTTTGGGCGACGAAAGAAATCCGTTTGAATCGCAATCAGGTTGTTTTCTCCGGGCCCATAATGGAAACGAGCCGGGTCGTGGAAGCCATAAATAGCGGAACGTCAGTCCCGAAGCAGTAGTGCTTTGGGTTTTATTAATAGAGAGAAATAGACAAAGGTCGATAAATTATTGTCTGTCCATGCATAGCAGATAATAATGAATAATAAGTTAATTTAAAAAACAATGAATAAATTTAGAAATATTTTAATGGGGGCGGCAACATTAGCCCTCGCCGTCGCTCTTGTCGGTGTCGGGATTGCCAATGCGACATTGACAATGGGGACGACAAGCGTTACCTCGGACGGTAACGTGACGATAAACGGAATAACTTCTTCCGTTTATGCAGTCGGCGCAGCAACAACGACCGGAACGATAACAATAGGAGGCGCCGCTCAAACGGGAGCGCTTACTATCGGAGCATCAACCAAGACGAATACCATAAATATCGGCAATGCCGTAACTGAGGCCGGAGAGACCCAGACCATCAGCATTGGCAACGGAGCCGCTGCCGCTACCGGAGTGACAGCCATCAATATCGGCAACGGAGCAACCGCCGGGAACACCACGGTTTCCATCTTGGGAGCCAACACGACAGGAACAGAAGTTATTAATTTAGGAACCGGAACCGGAGTCAAGACGATCCATATCGGAGACAATGCGACCCCGGCTAACGCAATCACTATTGGAGGAGCAGCTTCGACCACAACCGTCGGCGGAACATTTGCGATAACAACACCCACCAGAGTTGAATATCGACTTTCTTCAACCAGCGTTGATGTGGGAGCCGTTGCTGTAACGCCCTTATACACAGTTCCCGCAGGAAAAACAGCTATTGTCACCAGGGTGGTTATCAGGAGCGCTTCAGCCAGCTTTAATCAGGCGACAGATCCGATTTTCAACATCGGATGGCAGGCCGTTGCAAGCAACGTAGTTACTTCCGCAACATACACTACTCCCGCAGCCACGACTACATACATTCAGCCCGCGATTATCGCTGATGCCACGATGGGAGCGGCAGCGGAAGTTCTTAACTTCAATGTGACCGGAGCAGCCACTGCGTCAACTACAGCCATTGTGGATGTATTCGGCTACTTATTCTAAAGTCGATTGCCGTAGGATGACAGTTTTAAACGGTCGAGAATCTGCGGCAAGTTAAAAGTAATAGAAACAGAATGACCAAAAATAATATTAAGTTAGCCGTCCTGGTTGCATTTGTTTTTGTTGCCGTGTCCGTGGGGGGAAGCGTCAGTGCCGCGAATTTAGTTTTTGAGGCGGACACTAACGTCACCATTAATTCGAACAATTATATAATTTACCATGGTTCGGCGGCGACATCGCTTGAAGTGGGAGCTACCACACTAACAGTTACTGTTCCGACGGGAAGCACTTTTAAGCTTATCTCGACGAATAAGTACCTTTTAAACAATGACAAGAGCGTCAGCCAAGATTGCTTTACCTACCAAAGCGAACTGCTGATTACGGGAGACGACGCGGCCACTGTTATTACGCCGGTTGCCACCGCTTGTCAGGTTGCCGGCGGAGGCGGAGGCGACAGTTACGTTTATGTCGCTCCGGCAGTTGACACGACCCCTCCGACTAATACGTCGGTGAGCATCAGTGCGGGAGCAGCCACGACCAATTCATTGGCGGTAACCTTAACTTTGGCGGCGACAGACGCTGCGCAAATGATGATTTCCAACGATTCCGCCTTTACCGGAGGAACTTGGGAAACATACGCCACTTCAAAGTCGTGGACGCTGTCTTCGGGAGAAGGAACGAAAACCGTATACGCCAAATTCAAGGATTCGGCTTCAAACGCTTCAACGGCCGTTTCCGACACGATAACGTATTCGGCGACAGCAACGACCCAGACGCAACAGTCAACGACCCAGCAATTGGGACCGATAACGATAAGCAAGCCCTTAAACCAGATGACAAGGGATGAGCTGGTTAGCACCTTGCTTAAGCTTATCTTAACCCTTTTCGCTCAAGGAAAGTTAACGCATCTGTAGAGTTAAAAACAGGCGCCCCTTTCGGGGCGTTTGTTTTTTTATACCTTTATGATATTATAAAAATAATGAAATTGAAGGATATCAGATTTTTAATATTCCTTTTTCTTTTCGCCTTGCCGGCGTTCGTCTTTGCCGACAATACGGGGGATAAAAAAGATTTCTATGTCGAAAAAGGATACAGCTTGAACGATAAAGCCCAGGTTTCGGCGACCTTGATCAAATCTCCCGACCGACTCCATTTTTATTTCGAGAACGGCTGGTGGAATTCGAGAACCGAAAAACAGAAGGAAGAAATCGGATCGATATTGGAGTCCCTGGGAGCGGAATTCAATTCAAAGATATATCCGACCCTCACCTCAACCTTCGGCAAGGAAAGCACTCCCGGGGTAGACAACGACAGCAGGATAACCGTCCTTTTCTATCCGACCAAAAGCTCGGTTAAGGGGTATGTGAGGAACATAGACGAGTACGAGAAGACAATCAACCCTTATTCCAACCAGAGAGAGATGGTATATATCAATGCCGATCTGATCACGGGAAGCTTCATGAAAGAGATTTTGGCGCACGAGTTTATGCATCTGATAACGATAAGCCAGAAGGAGATGAGGATAGGAGTTCCCGAAGAAATCTGGCTTAATGAGGCCTATTCGGAATACGCAGTTACATTGCTGGGGTACAACGACAAGGAAGACAGTTATCTGAAAAACAGAATGGAAACATTCATCGAAAGACCCTATGATTCGCTCGTTTCGTGGAGCAACGCTCAGTACGATTACGGAGTGGTCAACGCCTTTGTTCATTACCTTGTCGATAGGTATGGGATAGATGTCCTTGTTGATTCATTGAAGTCTGATGATATAGGAATAGGCGGAGTTGCCGATGCTTTAAGCAAAAACGGGGCCAAGGAAAGCTTTTCCCAGATTTTCACCGACTGGACCATAGCTTCATATGTCAACGATTGCTCTTTGGGGGCCAATTATTGCTACAAGAATAAGAATCTGAAAGATGTGCACATTATCCCTTTCGGGAATTACCTTCCTTTTTCAGGGGAAAGCACCCTGTATCTCGGACAGACCATGTCAAACTATTCGGCCAATTGGCAGAAGTTCAGCGGAGGGAAGGGGGATTTGAGGATAAAGATTTCCAATCCGTCCGGAGCGGACATGGCTGTGCCGTATATAGTCAAGAGCGTTTCCGGAGCAACAAGCATAGGAGCGATTAAGCTCAATGGCCGTGAGGGGGAATTGGTTGTTTCCGGAATGGGCAAAGACGTTTATTCGGTAATAGTTATTCCGTCGGTCCGAAACGGAGGCGTGAGCGGTTCGGAGTATTTCTATTCGATAACAGCCAACATCGTCAATGGAGACGTGCAGCCGGAAACGGACAACAATATCACCCTTCCTTTCTCCGTGGAAAAACCCTTAAGCCAGATGAACAAGGAAGAGCTTCTTATGGTTTTGATCAAGCTTATTATCTATCTCCTGGGCCAGGGGAAATTGCATATATAAAAAATGAATATAAAGATAATCATTCCAATAGTTTTACTCTTTGCCGTTCTGTCGGTAGCGGGGCTCTGCTATTTTGGAAAAGCGGACAAAGCGGACAACCAGTTGTCTCAAAATAAACTGGTTACAGACGATTTCGAATTGATCCTTCCTCAGGGCTGGATAAAATCCGACCCCGCAGCAGGGGTGTCGGCCATGGCTGTCAATGCCGATGAACAGCTGGATGATCCGGCTGCTGAGCAAATCAACTTCAAGAGCTATTTCGCTGTAAGCCGGGATATTATCGAAGACGGCGGTCCGAGCGAATACATGAAGGTAATTGAAAATAGTCTTCGAGAAATCATTCCGGGAATTTCTTTCAGCGAAGAGCGGGACATGGAAATAAGCGGAAGGAATGCCAGGGCCGTGAAGGCGGAAATGAACCAGAAAGGTGTAGATTTTAATGCTTTAATGGTTTCGATCAAGGGGGACGGTAATGATGTTTGGACGATATCTTTCAGTACGACTAAGAATAAATGGGAAGAGTACAAAGAATCGTTTTTTAATGTCGCCAACAGTTTCAAGTTGAAAATAAAAGAATAAATTATGGATATATATCTATCTCTTTTGATAGCAGGGTTCGGAGGGGGAGTGGTGAGGGGACTAATCGGCTTCCTCAAGAACCAGTATTCGTACAAGAATACCGGATTCAACATTCCTTATTTCTTCGTGATGATGTTCCTGTCGGGAGTTGTCGGAGTTCTTACCGCCGTGGCGGTGAAATATTCTTTTATTTCTTTGGAGGGGGTGGAATACGTTTCTCCTTCGATAGCTTTCATAGTCGGATACGCGGGAGGGGATTTCCTGGAAGGGATGTACAAGATATTGTTAAAGAAAAGTTGATTATGGAAACGTATGCTTTTATAGACGCTTCTAACCTTTTCTACGGTGGAGAAAAAAGATTGGGATGGAAGATTGACTATAAAAAATTAATCATATATCTGAAAAAGAAGTATCAAGTCAAGAGATTTTTATATTTCGGCGGAGTAGAGATTTACGGTTTTGAATACAATTATCTTAAAAACGAAACAGTTCCTTTAGTCGAATTGAGTAAATACCTTTCAGAATTCATTAAGAAAAATGCTGGAATATTAAATGAGGCAGAATTGATTCTTATAGGGAGACACTTGAAAAGAGTCGGTTTCTATAGAAAATTAGAAGAGTTCGGATATGAGCTTTATCTTAAGCCAGTCAAGCTATACGAACAAGAAGACGGAACTACCAGAAGAAAGGCCAATTGCGATGTCGAAATGTCCTTTTGTTTAATGAGAGATAAAGATAAGTTTGATAGAGCGGTCATCTTGTCTGGTGACGGTGACTTTTTGCCAGTTTTAAAATATTTAAAAGAAGAAAATAAGGACATAGTTGTTTTAGCGAGGGGCGAAAGGGCGGCTAGGGAAATCAGGCTTTTTGCCAAGGGTAATTTCAGAGATTTTGTGAGACTGGAAAACACTCTCAAATACGAAGGGAAATAAAAAGACGGACAAGCGAATTATCCGTCTCAAGTTTAGTGATTCTATAATATCATTTAGTTGTTTTTTGTCAAGCGTTCATCAAGGAGAGGCAATTGCCTGCCCTTAGGTACATTGCTTATAAAAGCAATCGATATTAAAAGGTAGATATTTTTAAGCTATTGAAGAAATAACAAAAGACCGCCCGAGAGGCGGTTTTCTGTTAATAACGTATGTATTGACATTTCAATGATATGGCAATACAATATAAGCATGATAGGAACAAAAGGACAAATACAGATCCGCATAGATAATAAGACGAAGAATGAGGCCAAGAAGATATTGGATGATTTGGGTATGGATATGAGTTCGGCTGTAAAGATATTCTTCCGTCAGATAATTAATACGAAGAATTTTCCCTGCGAGCTGAGGGATGAGAATGGGTTCACCTTGAGGGAAGCGGATGAGCTCCGCAAATCGGTTGTAAGCGCGGAACGCAGCAATAAGTCGTTTCGTAAGGGTTCGGATCTAATCAAGGACGCCCTCAAGGACTGATATGCTTTTGAAATATTCCAGCCGGTTCAAGAAAGACCTTAAATCATATAAGCATGACAAGTCGGTTCTCGACGATCTTGAAGAGGTGCTGGATATTCTCTTACGGGGGAATGAAATTCCCGTCAAAAACAAAAATCACCGTCTTTCCGGAGAATTCAAGGATTGTTTCGAGTGCCATATCAGGCCGGATGTAATTCTTATATACAAGCGTAGCGAAAACACCTTATACCTTTTATTGTTAAGAATTGGGTCGCATTCCCGCATTTTCGGAAAATAAGTCAGAACAAGATTGGTCGCTCTTGACAATAATACCCTATTTTTATATGCTTAAGTTAAGGAAATGGCCACAGTCTTTAAATACAAAAAGACAATTCAGGTTCTGAATTTTCTGGCAAAGAACTCTAGGGGGAGAATTGATAAACTTAAAGCGGTTAAGCTTATTTGGCTTATAGATAGGTTGCATTTAAGAAAATATGGAAGAATGGTCACTAACGATGTTTATTTTGCGATGAAGCTTGGTCCGGTCGGATCTTTTTCCAAAGATTATGCAGGAGGCAATGTTTTAGATGAAGAGGAAAAATCTTATTGCGATAAATATATTAAAGTTGTAGGTAATACCGTAGTGTCGATTGGAGAAGTTGAAGAAAATATTTTTTCTGAATCAGATAGGGAGGTAATGAGAGATATTATTGCTAAGTACGGTAATTGTAGCGGTTCATCTCTTGTAGATTTTTCTCACTTTTTTCCAGAGTGGAGTAAATTTGAAGAAGTTATAAAAGGAGGCAGCCCAAGAGAAACAATCGATGTTTACGATTTTTTTAAAAATCCGTATAACGAAAAAACCAATCTAGAAAATATTTTTAAAGAAGACGGTGATGCACTTGATTGTTCAAAGATGAGGTTCAAGGAGTCTCTTGACGCTGAAGAGTGTTGGTCATGATTGACTGGGAGCGAAAGGTAAGAAATTTGATAAAAAAGGGATCTGTTTTTTATTTTCCTGAAAGTACTTTTTCAAAAACGTGTCCCCACTATTTCATTGTTCTAAATAACAATCCTGCAGTTGACAGCGAAATTTTTATGGTTTCAGCAAAATCTTTTAATGATAAAGATATACGACGTTTTGAAAAGAATAATTTTCCAAGAGAAACATTCGTAGATATTCCTCAGGGGGAATGCGGCCTTTTTAATAAATTAACTCTTTTTGATTGTAATAGTGTTATTTCTAAAAATATAGCTGTTCTTGCTAGTAAAATGGAAAATGGTGGACTGCAAGATAAGGGATATATTGAAAAAGAAATACTAGAAAGAATTTGTACGGGAGTAATTTTTAGTCCTACGGTTGAAGAGGAGATAAAAGACATGATCCGTTAGTCGGAACAAAAGACCGCCTTAGAGGCGGTTTTCTGTTGCCTTAACAAACCCGTAAGCCGAATTCTGTTTTAAACAGTCATCTGTCTGGGACGATGATCGCTCATCGCCTCGAGCGAACTACTTTTTCTTCCTTGCGGAAGTTTGTTCTTGCTTCCGGGTAAGGATTTAGCCGTTTCACCTCTAAGGTTTCCCTTAAAGCTCGCCCCGAAGGGCGCTTCTTCCTTTCGGTTGAAGCGTCTCTGTTCGCACCTCTTTCTCGCGAACGGCGGGCGTTACCCGCTACCTTTTTATCTCCGATTTCTCGGAAATGGAAGTTCGGACTTTCCTCCCGTAAAACGGGCGACTGTCCGGCTTGTTAAGGCACTTTATCTTAAAATATAAATATGATTCGGTCAAGTTGACACACTAAGGGAAGGGAATATAATAGAGCCATGAAGAAGAAAGAAATCACAATCGATGACTTGGCAATGATGGTCGGGAAAGGGTTCCAATCAGTCGACAAGCGTTTTGATGAAGTCGACAAGCGTTTTGAAGAGGTAGGTAAACGTTTCGACAAGGTTGATAAGCGTTTCGACAAGATAGAAAAGTTAATCCTTGCCGAACACATACAGAGAATAGAAAAACCGGAAGAAGAGATGAAAGAGCTGAAGAACCTTCTCGCGATTTGATTTTCAGGACCGCCTCCCGGCGGTTTTTTTGTTATTTACCTTTCTTCTCTTTTAAGCTAATATATCCATATATGTCTTTGAAAGGATTGTTGAATTCCAGGCAGAGTACGGTTACCGGAGCGGCCATAGTTTTGACCGCGGCCGTTCTTTTGAGCAGGGTTCTGGGGCTCTTGAGGGACAGGATATTAGCCGGAGCTTTCGGCGCTTCAGTCAGCCTGGATGTATATTTCGCAGCTTTCAGGATTCCCGATCTGGTATACAGCGTCATCTTCGCCGGAGGAGTGATCGTTTCCCTGCTTCCTTTATTTTCCGACCTGCAGAACAAGGACGAGAAGAAGAGCTGGGACACGATAAACAATATATTGAATATCTTTATCGTCTGCTTTTTCGTTTTTTCGGCTCTGTTTTTCTTCTTCACTCCGCAGATAATCTCTTCCATGGTTTCCGGGTTCACCCCCGAAGCCAAAGAGATGACCGTATCTTTGTCCCGACTGATTTTCATTTCTGTCTTTTTTTTCGGATTGTCCTCCATCTTTTCCACCATCCTCAACTATTTCAATCGGTTCGTCGCTTATTCCGTCGCTCCCATACTGTATAATCTGGGAATCATTCTCGGAACAGTATTCTTTTCTTCGCACTGGGGAGTGTTCGGGGCGGGAATGGGAGTGGTCTTGGGAGGATTCATGCATTTCTTGATCCAGGTGCCGGCGGCAATCCAATGCGGATACAGATACAGGGCTTTTATAGACCTCAAGAGTAAGGAATTGAGGGAGTTCATCGGACTGATCATCCCGAGGACGATTGCCTCATCTTCTTCGCAGATCAATTTCATCGTCATCACTTTCATCGCCTCGGGCATAGGGGCGGGAGCCATTTCCGTATTCAACCTTTCGAACAATCTGAGGTATCTGCCCGTGGGCATAATCGGGGTTTCTTTCGCTACGGCCGTCTTTCCCTTCCTGTCCAAATTATGGACCGAACAGAAGAAAGAGGAGTTCCGTTTCCATTTCAGAAAGGTCTTCGGCCAGGTCCTGTACATTTCTTTTCCCATAGGGGTGCTGATGTTCGTTTTGAGGAACGAGATAGTCGGCATCGTCCTCAAGACCGGCGAGTTCGGATCTTCGGCTGCGGAGATAACAGCCGCCGCCTTGGGCATATATATCCTTTCCACCTTCGCCCAGTGCCTGGTCCCCGTATTGTTGAGAGGTTTCTTCAGTCTGAAGGATACCCTGACTCCCACGATCGTCGCCATCTTCTTCGTCATAGCGAACATCTATCTCTCTTTCTTTTTCGTCGGAGTATTCTCGTACAGCAATTTCTTCACTTCTTTCGTGAAGAACGTCCTCAATCTCGACGGAACCATGGCCTTTCCGGTCCTCGGGCTTGTTCTCGCTTTCAACGTCGGATTGCTGATGGAGTTCATCCTCCTTTTCCTTCTTTTCTGGAAGAAAGCGGGAGATTTCGGGATAAAGGAGACGGCGGTTTCTTTCTCGAAGATACTGTTCTCTTCCGTTTTAGCCGGCTTGGCCGCATATTATTCGCTTCCCCTGGCCAAAGGCATTTTCGGAGATTCTTTGTCGGGCCTCATTATGCAGTTCTCTTCGGCTTGCCTTGCCGCATTCCTGGTCTATTGCATCTTGTCCATGATTCTGAAGATAGAAGAGGGGAAAGGGGTTAAGAAGATAATATTGAAAGATGAAAATTAGGAATTTTGTAATCATATCGCATATCGATCACGGTAAGTCGACTTTAGCCGACCGGCTTTTGGAAATAACGGGGACGGTGGAAAAAGGGAAGATGAGGCCGCAATACCTCGATGCCATGGACCTGGAAAGAGAAAAGGGCATCACCATCAAGATGACCCCGGTCAAAATGATGTACAAGGACGTCATGCTCAATTTAATCGACACGCCCGGCCATATAGATTTCAACTACGAAGTTTCAAGGTCTTTGGCTGCGGTCGAAGGAGCGGTCTTGCTGGTCGATGCGACCAAGGGCATCCAGGCTCAGACAATAACCAACCTGGAACTGGCCAAGAAGGAAGGGCTGACGATCATCGCGGCGGTTAACAAGATCGATTCGCCCCAGGCCCGGACCGAAGAAGTCAAAAAAGAGATAGCCGATTTTCTGGAGATAGACGAGGAGGAGATACTTTCCATTTCCGCGAAAACGGGAGAGAACGTGGAGCTGCTCCTGGAGAAAGTCATCGAGAAAGTGGATGGCCCGGAAGTGGATGAAAAAAAGCCCTTGAGGGCCCTGATCTTCGATTCCCAGTACGATACTTTCCTGGGAGTGGTTTCATACGTGAGGATCATTGACGGAAAGGCGTCTTTGAACGACAAGATATATCTTTTGAACGCCAAGGCGGAAGGAGTGGCTAAGGACATAGGGGTCTTCAAGCCGGACATGAAGCCGATTAAGGAGTTGCGCTCCGGCGAGATAGGATATATCGCCACCGGAATCAAGGATCCGGAGAAGCTGAGGATAGGAGATACGATAACGCTGAAAGACGGCGGAGAAAGCAAATTAAGCCCTTTGGCGGGGTATAAAGAGCCGGAGCCCAAGATCTTCGTTTCGATGTATCCCCAGGACCAGGAGGACTTCGAAACTCTTAAGCTGGCATTGTCCAAATTGAAATTGAACGACTCAGCTCTGTTTTACCAGCACCAGAATTTCCAGGTTTTCGGTAGGGGGTTTTTGTGCGGATTTCTGGGAACATTACATACGGAGATAACCATGGAGAGATTGAGGAGGGAATTCGGGCTGGAACTGGTCATCGGAGCTCCCCAGGTCTGCTTCAAGGCCTTGGACGGGAAAGGCAAGGAGGTCATGGTCTACAATCCTTTGAACTGGTCCGATTCTTTCAGGCAATGCTTCGAGCCGTGGACCGAAGTGACTTTGATCATAGGGGCTTCGTATTTAGGAAGAGTTTTTGAATTGTTGGGAAATCTGGAAGCGAAGCATGTCGATTCGAGGCCTTTCGGAAAGGACAGGTATCTTTTGAAGTACGAGCTTCCTTTGCGGGAGATCATCGGCACTTTCTACGAGAACCTCTTGAACGTGACCCAGGGGTTCGCTTCAATGACATACAAAGAGACCGGATACCGCCCGGCCGAGCTCCAGAAGCTGGAAATATTGATTGCGGGAAGGATAGAGGAGGCCTTTTCGAGGATACTGCCCAGGGGAAAGATCCAGTCCGAGGCGAAGAGGATGGTCGAGAAATTGAAAGAAGTGCTTCCGCCCCAGATGTTCGCGGTCGCTATCCAGGGAGCGGTCGGAGGGAAGATCATAGCGAGGGAGACGATAAGCGCGAGAAGGAAAGACGTCATTGCGCCTTTGTACGGAGGGGATTATACTAGGAAGAGGAAGCTTTTGGAAAAGCAGAAGAAAGGGAAAAAGGAAATGAAAGAAAGAGGGAAATTGAAGATTCCCGCAGACGTTTTCCTCAAAGTTTTCGGCAATTGATTACCAGAAAAGAGGCCAGACCAGCGAAGCTATAGTGGATAACGCGATTAAGGAAACGACGATTATCCAGAAGATCCTGAATTTTTTAGATTTAGAGTTCATGCGGATATGATAACAAAAAAGGGCAAAAAAGTGAAGTGGGGAGTGCATATAGACAAGAAAAAGGTTTCAATCGTTTTCTGGGCTCTGTTCTGTCTTTGGTTCGTCGCCTTCCTCCTTTATTCCAACATCAAGATATTCGGCAAGAGGGCGGAAATGGGAAAAGAGCTCCAGAAACTGGAGGATACGGCCGAGAGTCTGACCAAGGAGAGCGATCTCCTCAAGTTCAAGCTGGGGGAGACATACAGCGAAGAATATTTGGAGAGGGTGGCTCGCGAGGATTTGGGCATGCAGAAGGCGGGGGAGACGGTGGTTGTGATTAAGAAGAGCGGGACTGAAGAAGGAGCGGAAAAAGAACAGGGCATCTTGCAAAATATAACAAATTGGTTTAATTCTTTATTTAGGCCAGAGTAGCTTAACGGCAAAGCAATTCTTTCGTAAAGAAGAGACTGCGAGTTCGATTCTCGCCTCTGGCTCCGGTTTCGTTGACATGGTTTTGTGGTAAGCTATAATAATAGTAAGAAAAGATACGGAAGCTGTTTATTTTTATTAAATAAAGCAATATGAGAAAATTTTTTATAATTTTCTTCTTTACTTCAATAGCCCTTGGCGTTTCGATATATCAGTATATCCAGGAATTCAAAATGGAATTGGCCGATGCGTATAATGGTAAGCCGGCTGCAGGCCATTCGTGGTCGGAGATCGAGTGTTCGGAAGGATTTTGCATCACTGCCGATAATAAAGTGGGGATAGGAACGGACCAGCCGACGACAAAACTAGAAGTTAATGGTGTCATAAAAGGAACAGATGTCTGTAATAATTCGGGAAACTGTCTGAGTGCTTTGGCCTCTCTGACCAATGCATGCGGCGGAGCTGCAACAGTTTATGCCTACGAAGCTTCATCTTATACCGGAACTTATTGTGTGATGGGGACTCCTACGCCGACTTCCCCAAGCTTTCCCGTTGCCGGAGGATCAACTACTTGGACCTGTCCGGTAACGAACGGCAGCCCCATTTCTTGTACGGCGTCAAGACTTCCAGCGCCTTTGGTCAACGGAGAACACACTCAGGCTCAATGCACTAGTGCCGGCGGATCGGTAGTCAATGAGGGCGGCGTTTATTTCTGTCGTTTTAATAGTTCCACTTGTCCCGCGCCGTGGACTCAGTATCTTAATTGGTCAACTACTTCAGCCGCTTATTGTTATTGTTCTCCTTTCTCCGGATATACCTGCCCCAGCAATAGCCCGACAGGGAGCCATTCTTGGTCTAATACGGCTAGGGAGAGTGGCACCTTGACCGCAACTTGGTATGGCGGATCAACTCCTTATTGTGGAGGATCCGGTTATTCGTGCAATTGCAGTGCCACGGCTACGGTGACACAGATAGGTTGTTTCTAATAAATTAAACCTCAGAATTTTTGAGCAATAGGACGCGAGTTCGATTCTCGCCTCTGGCTCAATCTTCTTTTGTTTGGTATAATTTGACTATGGAAATATTAAGTTTTGAAGAAACAAGACGCCTCCTTTTGAAATACAAGCTTCCTTTTTGCAGGACAGAGATTTTCAATTCCAAAGACAAGGCATCGGTGTTCGCAGAGAAGATCGGTTTTCCCGTAGTTTTAAAAATTCACGCCCAGAAGATATTCCATAAGTCGGAAATAGGAGGGGTTGTGACCAACATCAGGAACAGGGAGGAGTTTGAGAAGGCGTGGGACGGGATAGAAAAGAACATCAGAGGGAAGAACATCGAAGGCATGCTCGTTCAGGAGATGAGGGGCGGGAGCGAAATAGCCTTGGGAATGAAAAGGGATCCGCAGTTCGGCCCGGTCCTGCTCTTCGGCCTGGGAGGGATATTCATTGAAATAATCAAGGATGTTTCCTTGAGGGTTGCTCCGATAAGCAGGGAAGAAGCCCTTGCGATGATAAAGGAGACAAAAGGGGCGAAGATATTGGAAGGGGCGAGAGGCAGAAAGAAAGCAGATTTGGAAATAATAGCGGATATGCTGGTTAATCTTTCCAATCTTTCAATCAAAGAAGATAAGATCCAGTCGATTGATTTCAATCCGGTTATGGTCGAAGGAGATAAGGCGTGCATAGCTGATTTCAGGATAATCGTATGAAGAAGATATTCAATCCCAAATCAATAGTTTTGATCGGAGCGAGCGATGAGAAGAACACCGTCGGTTTCGGTCTGGCCGATAATCTTCTCAAAGGGAAAAGCAAGATTTTCTTCGTCAATCCTTTCAAGAAAGAAATCTTGGGCGAGGATTGTTTCAAGAGTGTTTCCGAAATCAAGGAGAAGATAGATCTGGCATTGATAGCCGTTCCCCAGAAGGTTGTTAAGGGTGTCGTCAAAGAATGCTGCGCTAAGAAAGTCGGAGCGATGATTATCGTCTCTTCGGGATTCAAGGAGAGCGGGAACACGAAAGAAGAGGAGGAGATCGTAGAAATGGTTAAGAAAGCCAAGATTCCTTTGATCGGCCCCAATTGCCTGGGAATAATCAATCCTTCAATCGGATTGAACGCTTCTTTTGCGCCCCTGACTCCGAAAGCGGGGAACATAGCTTTCCTTTCCCAGTCGGGAGCATTATTGGATTCCGTTTTGGGCATGAGCGAGGACGAGGATATGGGATTTTCGAAGGTCGTATCGTACGGCAACGAAGCCGATCTGGGCCTTATCGATTTCCTGGATTATCTTAAGGATGATCCTGAAACAAAAGTCATCGTCGTTTATTTCGAAGGGCTTAAAGACGGAAGGAAGTTCATGGAAACAGCTCGGGAGGTGGTCAAATCCAAACCCATCGTCATGATTAAGTCGGGAAGAACAGAAAAGGGTAAATCTGCCGTGGCGACCCATACCGGAACATTGGCCGGGGATTATGATACGTATATAGCGGCGATGAAGCAGTGCGGAGTCATCCTGGTTGATACCATGGAGGAACTTTTCGATTCGGCGAAAGCCCTGGCTTTCCTGCCGAGGATGGATAACGGGATCGGGATAGTGACCAACGGGGGAGGGCTTGGCGTTTTGACGGTTGATTACTGTGCCGAAATCGGAATCCAAGTTCCTGATCTGAGCAATGCGACGCTTTCTTTGTTAGAAAAGAAGAAGGAAATGGGGAAAGTGCCGGTCAAGAGGAATCCCCTGGATTTAATCGGAGACGCCCTGGCGGACAGGTACGGTGCCGGAATGGATATCCTCTTGAGGCAGAAGGATGTCAACGGCCTTATCGTCATTTCTACTCCGCAGATAATGACAGAGCACGAGAAGAATGCTAGAATGATAGTGGAAATGAAAGAGAAATATCCGTTGAAGCCGATTATTTGTTGCTTCTTGGGCGGTCCCCTGGTTTCTTCAGCGGTGAAGATATTGGAAGATAACGATATTCCCAATTATCCTGACGTCTTGAGGGCGGTAAAGAGCATTAAGAGTTTGATAAAATGACAAGAGGGAACATAGTCATATTGATATTGGATATACTTTTCATCATAGTTTTTCTCATAATCAGCTTGATTAACCTTTTCGGAGGTTTTGGTTTTTAAAAAAATGACAAATACGATATTTTTCAAGGACTTGAGGAAGAAAGACGTTCCCGTCGTCGGGGGGAAGAACGCGTCTTTGGGAGAGATGTATTCTTTGCTTACCGAAAAAGGGGTAAGGATTCCCAACGGGTTCGCGACGACAGCCGACGCATACAAATATTTTTTGAAATTCAACAAGATCGATGAAAAGATCGAGAAGCTTTTCAGCGGTCTTGATTTGAACAAGCTCGAGAATGTCCAGAAGGCGGGAAAGAAAGCGAGATCATTGATTCTCGGAGGAAAGTTTCCCAAGGACCTGAAAGAAGAGATAATCGCCGGATATAGAAAGCTTTGCGAAGAGTACGGAGAAAATTGCGATGTGGCGGTGAGGAGTTCGGCCACGGCCGAAGACCTGCCCGATGCTTCTTTCGCCGGCCAGCATGAATCTTATTTGAACATCAAGGGAGAAAAAGACGTTTTGGAAGCGGTGAAATACTGTTATTCTTCTTTGTTCACCGATCGGGCCATTTCATACAGGAGAGACAAGGGCTTCGCCCAGCTGAGCGTTTATCTCTCTGCCGTAATCCAGAAGATGATTAGGAGCGATTTGGCTTCTTCGGGAATCATGTTCACCCTCGATACCGATACCGGATTCGATAAGGTTGTTCTCATCAATTCAATCTGGGGAATCGGAGAGATGATTGTCAAAGGAAGGGTCACTCCCGACAAGTTTTTCGTTTTCAAGCCGACGATGAAACAGGGATACAAAGCCATTATCAACAAGGAAATGGGAAGAAAGGACGGCAAGTATGTATACAGAGAGAGCGGCGGAGTCAAAGAAGTTAAAACAACGAAAGAAGAATACAATAAATATTCGATTACCGACGAGGAAGTTCTGATTTTGGCCGAGTGGGGCTGCATGATTGAAGAGCACTACGGCTGTCCCCAGGATCTCGAGTGGGCCAAAGACGGAAAAGACGGAAAATTATATATCGTCCAATCAAGGCCGGAAACTGTTCATTCCCTGAAAGGAAACAAAGGGAGGACGTATGAAGAATACATCATTGACCAGGAGGCCAGACCTATTTTGACCGGCATCAGCATCGGAGACAAAATCGGTAAAGGGATAGTGAGAGTCATTACCGATGTCAAGAAGATGAATGAATTCAAAAGAGGGGAGATTTTGGTGACCAAAATGACCGATCCCGACTGGAATGCCATTTTAACCATGTCTTCGGCCGTAATCACCGATGAAGGGGGAAAGACCTGCCACTCAGCCATCATTTCGAGGGAATTGGGGATTCCCTGCATCGTCGGAACGAAAGAGGCGACCCAAAAGCTTAAAACGGGAATGATGGTGACGGTTGACTGCAGTTCCGGAGCCAAAGGAAGGATTCTTGAGGGAGATGTTCCTTTCACCGTCAAAGAATATAATTTAGACGAGATTCCGCAGTTGAACGCCAAGATAACCTTGAATATAGGGGCCCCGGATACGGCCTTCAAAGCTTCTTTTTTGCCCAGCGACGGAGTGGGGCTGGCGAGAGAAGAGTTTATCATCGCCGAGAAAGTGAGGATCCATCCCATGGCTTTGATCAATTACGAGAAGATAAAGAGAGGGGAGATAAAGATATCGGAGCGCGATTTGCAGACGATTGAAGAATTGACCAGAGAGTATCCGAACAAGGAAACATATTTCATTAACGAGCTGTCGGAGGGTATCGCCCAGATTGCCGCTTCTTTCTATCCCAAAAAAGTCATTGTCCGCTTTTCCGACTTCAAGACCAATGAATACAAGAACCTGGTCGGAGGGTCTCCTTTCGAGGGGGAAGAGAGCAATCCCATGATAGGGTTCAGGGGGGCTTGCAGATATATAGATCCTTCTTTCCAGTCGGCTTTCAAAATGGAATGCCTGGCCCTGAAGAGGGTGAGGGAAGAGTTCGGATTGGACAATGTGGCCGTCATGGTTCCTTTCTGCCGAACCGTTGAAGAAGGCAAGAAGGTGGTCGGATTGATCCGCGAGTTCGGTTTGTCCGACAAAACGATGCCGATATACGTCATGTGCGAAATTCCTTCAAATGTTATCCTGATCGATCAATTCTTGGAAGTGTTTGACGGGATGAGCATCGGTTCGAATGATCTGACCCAATTGACCTTGGGATTGGACAGGGACAACGGAGGGCTCGCATACATCGGCAATGAAAATAATGAGGCAGTCAAAGAATTGATCAGGAAAGTGATCAGGACATGCAGGGAAAAAGGAAAGTATTGCGGCATCTGCGGCCAGGCCCCTTCGGACTACCCAGAGTTCGCCGAGTTTTTGATGAAGGAAGGAATCGAAAGCATATCTTTGAACGCGGATACGGTTATAAAGACGATATTATCATTGGGTAAGGCAAAATAACATGTTTGAAATCATCACATTCGGTTCGTCTACCTGGGACATCTATCTTAAAATAGAGAAGGATCAGGTTTTGAAGAGCGACAAGGTTGCTTCGGGAACGGCGGTAGGGTTCGATCTGGGAGCGAAGATAGATATCCATGATATGTACTTCAGTTTTGGCGGGGGCGGAGTGAACGCCGCCCGTACTTTTAAGAATTTGGGGTTTGAGGTCGCCTACTGCGGTTCGGTCGGGCACGATATTCCGGGCAAGGAAATCATCGCCGAGCTGGAAAGCAGGGGCGTAGGGATCCAGTTCGTGCAGAAGAACGAAAAGCCGACTAACAATTCGATAATTTTATTGACTCCCGATAACGAGAGGACGGTCCTCGCGTACAGGGGCGCTTCGGAAGACCTGAACAGGGAAGAGATAATGTGGGGAGACATGTCTCCCTCCTGGTTCTATCTCGCTCCTCTCTCAGGCAAGCTGAGCGACCTGACCGAAGACATAGTCGATTTCGCCAAGAAGAACAAGATAAAGGTGGCGATAAACCTGGGGAATTCGCAGATAATGCTGGGCAAGGAAAAGCTCGATCCGATATTGAAGAAGGTAGATGCCCTCCTTTTGAACCTGGAAGAAGCCTCCCTCCTTACCGGCATCGACAAGAAGGACGAGATGGGCATAATGAGGGAGCTGAACAGCATCCATCCGGGGATAAATACGGTGACCAAGGGCCCGGAAGGAGTATTGGTTGGAGAGCAGGACGTATTGCTCGAAGCTTCGGCTTGCAAAGTTAAGATAGTGGATAAGACCGGAGCCGGAGACGCTTTCGGTTCGGGCTTCATCGCCGGGTTGATCAAATCAAACATGGATACAGAATGGGCGATAAGGCTGGGGATAGCCAACTCCTCTTCGTGCATAAGGGTGAGAGGGGCAGTCAACGGACTTTTGGAGAAAGTTCCCGATTTCACCAAAGCGGGAGAGAAGATAAAGATAGAGAGGAAAAAGATAATCTAAGGCCTTGAAAAAAAGAGGAAAATAGCGTATACTTCTAGGGCACGAAGAAATTAAGAGAATAATAAAATGACAAGTTTAAAAGCAAAATTGAGGAAAGCCAAGGGAACGGCATACAGGGCTTCCCAGGAAGAGAGCGTCATTCCGGCCGTATTGTACGGTCACGAGACAGAGAATCTTTCTCTAGAAGTTGACAGAAAAGAGTTCGAAAAGGTGTATAAAGAAGTAGGGGAGACATTGATCGATCTGGAAGTCGAAGGGAAGAAGTATTCCGTTCTGATCCACGACGAGCAGGTCCATCCCTTGACCCAGGAATTGCTTCACGTCGATTTCTACCAGCCCAATTTGAAGGAAGAGGTTGAGACGGAAGTCCCTTTGGAACTTATAGGAGAAGCTCCCGCATTGAAACTGGGAGGAACGCTGATCGCCAATATGAAGGAGATTCCCGTTTCCGCATTGCCCAAGGACCTGCCGAGCAAGATCGTTATCGACGTATCTTCCTTGGTTACCTTTGAAGACGCTATCACTGTTGCCGATATCAAGGTTCCAGCCGGAGTCAAGATCGAGATAGAGAACCCGGAGGAAATAATCGTCCAAGTGGTTGAGCCGGAGAAGGTTGAGGAAGAGTTGGCTAAGCCGATTGAAGATATAGAGAAGGAGCCGGAGAAAGCGGGTGAGAAGAAGGAAGAAGCTTCGGAAGAGGAAGAAAAATAATTTTGATTCAAATGTTTTTCAGTTTTTTTCAAGCAATAGGAAAATGGAAAGGACTGACGCTGATAATAACGGGATTGTTCTTGCCCGTTATTTTCGTTTTTTCAGCCAATCTTTCCGATCTTGACGCCATGTGCGGGAGGGAAGAATGGAAGGTGGTCTGCGAGACGGTATCGGATTCGGAATGCCAGGCTCTGCTTAATCAGTGCCAGGTCTATTTTGAATCGAAAAGGAAGGATGTTGAGTCGGACATGACCAAGACCAGCGCCGAGAAGAAGACCCTGCAGACTCAGATTTCGGCTTTGACCAAGAAGATAAAGGACCTGGATTATCAGATATACCAGTCGAACCTTTCGATAAAGAGTTTGGGTTTTCAGATAAAGGATACGGAAAATTCCATAGTCGAAACGGAGGAGGAAATTGATTCGCAAAAGGAAAAGATAGGGATGATATTGAAGGCGGTATCGGAAGAGGACAAAAAATCCCTCCTCGAAGTCCTGATTTCGAGCAACACCATTTCTGATTTCTTCGATAATCTCGTCTATCTGGAAACTCTTAATGTAAAGAACAAGGAGCTGTTGGATAATTTCGAGAACCTTGAAGCCAAGCTTAAGGGGCAGAAGGTGAGCTTGGGAGAGGAAAAAGGGGAGAAGGAAAGCTTGCTTGCCCTGCAGAGCGTCCAGAAGCAGGAGTCCTCGAGCTCCAAGGCGGAAAAGGATAAATTATATACCTTGACCGAAGCCCAGTACCAGGCCCAGCTTAAAGAAAAAGAAACGCTGGAGGCGAAAGCCGCCGAGATAGAGAAAAAGCTTGTCCAGATGACCGGTTTGGCCGAGGATCAGAAAGCGCCCAGCTTCGGGGAGGCCTTGCAGTTGGCTAAGGACATAGGGACGGCGGTCGGAGTGAGGCCGGCTTTCCTTCTGGCCATCATCAGCCAGGAGTCGGCGATAGGGAGGAACGTGGGCCAGTGTTATATCACCAACAGCACCACCGGAGGAGGCAAGTACAGCAGCGGTAATCCAGTTTCGAGGATAATCCATCCGACGAGGGATTTGCCCATCTTTATTGATATTATAAACAAGACGGGAAGGACGATGGAGAAGACCCCTGTTTCCTGCTGGATACTCGACTGCGTTTCCAAATATTCCGGCTCCTATTATCACTGCAAGGCGTACGTTTCTTCCGACGGGAGCATAAGCTGTGCCAAGTCCGGATACGTCGCCTACGGCTTCGGAGGAGCGATGGGTCCTGCCCAGTTCATTCCTTCGACCTGGAAGATATACGAGGAGAAGATCAAGGCGAGCACGAACAAGGGATTGGCCGATCCGTGGAACCTCAAGGACGCTTTCACCGCCGCCGCTTTGTATCTGAAGGACTTGGGAGGAGGGAAGACATCCGGAGAATACAGTGCCGCTTCGAAATACTACGGAGGATCATCGGCATATGCCAAGAGCGTTTCGACCAGGGCTTGGTGCATCCAGGAGTTTACCGACAAGGGCTCCATGTCCGACTACTGCCAGGGATTGATTTTCTAAAAGCAGAAGGCCACCTTTTATCGGTGGCTTCTTCGAAAAGAGCGATGTTTCGAGGTGTTTGCTTCTTTTCAATGCTTTTTCCATCATTGCGATACTGTCCCACATAGCGTTGCGGTCTTTTTTCTTGCTTCCGACGATGTGGCTTCTTAGGCCTTTTTTGGTCAGTTCAATCGGGAATCCTCTGCCCAGCGGAGACCAGATGTGCTCTTCAATGCACGATTTGACTCCGAATAAAGCCATCCTGTGGTCTGGCAGGTTGCCATCTCGGGAATACATTTGGCCGTATACCTCGAGGGCTTCGTCAGCAAGAGCGCTCAGTATTTTCAGCTCATCCTTTTTCGTATTTGTCACCTCTGCTGATTATATAATCGCTCCATGTCTGCCGTGTGTCAAGACAAACAAAAACAGACTTCGTTGAAGTCGTTTTTTTTAAATAAATTAGTTAAAATAACTGAAGGTTTGTGTTTGTGAATACGGTCATATGGCCGATTTCGGATATGAATCCGTCGTCATAGTGGGCAGTTACGCCCCTCAGGGTGTTCATGTCGTGCCAGTCAAGATTTTTGACTTCCTCATTTTCGATTCCCGCCCTGCTGTATCTTATCATTCGGCAGGCGATTTTTACCATGGTTACGCCCAAAACGTCGCAAACTTTTTTAAGAACAGTCATGTTCTTCACCACAGATAATATAGCACATAAAAGAAAAACAGGAAAGCTATTCCTGTTTCAACCCTTCGCTCAAGTTTTTCATCATCTTTTCTATCTTTCCGTCCATTATCGATTCTATATCGTGCCAGCTTTTGTTTATTCTGTGGTCGGTGACTCTGTCCTGGGGGAAATTGTACGTTCGCATCTTTTCTTCTCGCATGGCTGTACCTATCTGGGCCCTCCTCGCTCCGCCCATCTGTTTTTCAAGTTCTTGCCTCTGTTTGTTCAGCAGTCGGGCAGCCAAGATTGAGAGGGCGCTTTCCTTGTTTTGCTGCAGACTCCTTTCGGTCTGGCAGGTGACCACTTCTCCCGAGGGGACATGGATGATCCTGATTGCGGACATCCTCTTATTGACGTATTGTCCGCCCGCTCCCGATGCTTTGTATGTTTCGCTCCTTATGTCCTGCGGCCTGATGTTCACTTCGGTCGCCGAGGGCTTGGCTAAAACCGCCACAGTGGCTGTAGAAGTATGTATCCTTCCTTGCCTTTCCGTTTCGGGGATCCTCTGGACCCGGTGTACTCCGGCTTCGTTTTTCAGGAGTTCATATGCTCCGTCTCCGGATATTTCCACGGTCGTGTCTTTTATCCCTCCTATTTCTGTCCTGCTCGAATCGAGAACGTTGATCCTCCATCCTTTGGTCTGGGCGAATCTCGTATACATCCTCAAGAGGTCGGATGCAAAAAGAGCGGCCTCTTCGCCTCCGACGCCCGCCCTTATCTCCATGATAACCGCATTATACCTTTCCTCGGCCATACCTTATTTCTTCTTTTTAGCGACTCTTTCCTTGAATTTCTGGATTCTGCCTACCTGGTCAGAGCTTCTTTCCTTTCCTGTGTAGAAAGGGTGGCACTGGGAGCAGATTTCCACTTCCATGCTTTCAAGGGTCGAACCTACTTCAAGAACAGCTCCGCAAGCGCAGCGGATCTTGGCTTTTTCAAAGTATTTCGGATGAATGTCTTTCTTCATGTTTCCTTCTTACTGTTAATATCTTATGTATACCAGAAAGAGGGAGGGAAATCAAGGGCGTTTGACATTTTAGTTCCAGTATTGTAAAAACAAGGAAGTAAAGAGGTGATTGGAGTGAAGGGAGTAAGAGTTTTCAGATTTAGGTATTCTCGAGAGGCCCCTCCGGGTCCGATGATAGGATACTGGAATTTAACAACAGGAGAAGAGCAATTTCTCCACTTTCCGGTAAATACCCATCCTCGGGGATTTAGCTGGTACGCCGGAAAGAACTTTACAAAAGATGATTACCTTCTGGAAATCGCGCTTAATGAAGTCGTTTCAAACGGTTTCGATATATTGAGCGTAATCGGTCCGATGCCGATGTGGCGTCCAACCGATGAAGTATCTTACCAAATCATCGCCCAGAAGAGGGAGGAGTGATATTATCACGTCCTCTCGTTTTTTTATCGGCTTAGCCGATTTTTCGTTGTTTTATTGACATTCTGTCGATTTTTGTTATAGTTTCATCAACCCGGAAAGCGGGGAGGTGACAATTGTGATTATGGAAGAAGGGTTATTTGAAAAACTGTGCGATTTCCTCAAAGGAAAGTCTGATGAGGAGGTCGTCGGATGGTTTAAGGAATTTAAGAATGAAAGAGCCATTCGAGAAAAAAAGAGGATGGTAAGGGACCTGGAAATTCTGCTGAAATCGCAGGCGGATGCTCTGGGGAGGAGAATGCCGGAAATCGGTACCGCCTTTGCGGAAGAAACTTCCAGGATTGCCAAGTATGCCGTTGATTGGGTCTCCGAAAGCAAGAGTCCCTTGCCGACAGTTCTGTCGGTGGTAGGATCTCGCGATAAGCGTTACCCTATTGATGGATTGCTGAAGATTGCAAAAATCGAGACTCCTAAGGATATGGAGGTCGGGTTGAATACTTGGATAAGATACAAGTATGAACCCGGAACCCCTTATGCTCTTGTCGGCGTCAATGCAATCTATCTGGAAGATGTTTCTCCGAAAGAGGCCGAAAAAGAGTACAAGAAACAAGGCCGGAACCGGCCGCCATTCGACCTGGATGAGGCTACGGCCATATTCATGCAGGGAGTCGATTATTTCGGAATACTTCCTTACTCAATTCTTGTGCTCGGCTCGGGCTGGGACGGCCAGGCTGTCGTCATAAGGTCCGATCTTGGCGGAAAGAGATCCTTGGTCAAGGTTCCTTGGAACGAGACTATTCCCGGACAGGTCCTTGTGCCGACATCAGCCGGTGGAGAGACTCTATTATTTTATTAAATTTTTTTATCGACTTCGGTCGATTTTCTCTTTTACAGCCAAACTCTTGCCTTTTTGATTTCTCCGTGCTATATATTAATCGTACAAATAAGATAGTTTGACACTTCGCTTTAGGGCGAATGTGATTTATTCAGTCCCATACATTATGGAAGAAACAACAACAGAAAAAAAGCCAGGATACAATATCTCGATCGATGAAATGATCGCTGCCGGCTTGGGCTACGGCCACGACAAGTCGAAGCTGAACCCCAAGATGAAGGAATACGTGGCGAGGCAGAAGGACAGGGTATACGTCATCGATTTGGAAAGGACGGCCGAGAAATTGGAACAGGCTCTAGACTACATCAAGGCATTGAGGAGCGAAGGGAAGACCATCGCTTTCGTCGGGACCAAGGTGGCGATGAGGGATTTGATCAAGAACATAGCCGTGAAGACGAATTCCCCGTACGTTACCGAGAGATGGATCGGAGGAGTGTTCACCAATTTCAAAGAGATAAAGAAGAGAATCAATTATTTCAAGGAGCTTGAAGCCAAGACCAAGGAGATGGACTTCGAGAAGAAGTACGTCAAGAAAGAACGACTGATGATGGCGAAAGAACTGGAAAGATTGAATCTAAAGTTCGAGGGCGTGAAGAATATGGAAGAATTGCCCAAAGCCGTCTTCATCGTCGACGTGGAAAAAGATGAATTGGCTCTTAAGGAAGCCAGGCAGTGCGGCATCAAGGTGATTGCCATAGCCGACACCAACGTCGACCCCACTTTGATAGATTATCCCATACCCGGGAACGATGACGCCTACACCTCTGTGGAGTACGTCCTCTACAAAATAGAGGAAGTGCTGGGCGGAAAAGCGGAATAACAAATCTAATTATCAAAACACATGGCAATAAACATAGATTTGGTCAAACAGCTGAGGGAGGAGACCGGCATTTCTTTGGGAGATTGCAAAAAGGCGCTCGAGGAATCCGAAGGAGATATTAACAAAGCCAAGGAATGGCTGAAGAAGAGGGGACAGGCCGTGGCCGCCAAGAAGACGGAAAGGGCGACTGGTTCCGGCATGATCGATTCATATGTCCACTCAAACAAGAAGTCGGGAGTTTTGCTGGAGATAAACTGCGAGACCGATTTCGTCGCTTTAGGAGAGGACTTCCAGAACCTGAGCCACGAGGTCTGTCTGCAGATAGCTTCGATGAGGCCTTTATACGTCAGAGAGGAAGAGATTCCCGCTGAGATTTTGGACAAGGAAAAGAAGGAATACGAGGAGCAGGCCAAGAGCATGAATAAGCCCGCTGAGATAGTCGAAGGGATAATCAATGGAAAACTGGAGAAGTTCAAGAAGGATATCTGCCTCTTGAACCAGCTGTGGATAAAGGATGACACGAAGACGATAAGGGATCTGGTGAACGAAGTGATTGCCAAGACGGGCGAGAACATCGTCATTAAGAGATTTGCCCTGTATGAATTTTGATTTGATCGCTTTAATAATTCTGGTTTTAAGTTTTTCCGGATTGACGGCTCTGGTTTTGAGGAAGGTTCCGGAAGTGAAGGCGATGCCCGAGCCCGAATTGTTTAAGAAAGAATTGAGGAAGAAGATAAAGGACAAGACCAAAGAAGTTCTTAAAGAGAGATCGAACAATTTGGAGTCGTTCCTGCACAAATTATTGAGCAGGATAAGGATATTGTCCTTGAAAGTTGATAAGAAAGTTTCCGACTGGATCGTCAAATTAAGGACGAGATCGGTCGAGAGGACCAAGGGCCTCGATACGTATTGGAAGGAGATAAAGGCCTCGGTCAATAAGAAAAAATAGGCCGGCATAGCTCAGTGGTAGAGCAACTGTTTTGTAAACAGTAGGTCGGGGGTTCGAATCCGTCTGCCGGCTCATATCGGATAGTTGACAATAATCGAAAGAAAGAGTAATATTCATTGTGTTCTCTGTAGATTGATAAATCAATACAGCAATCATTTTAGTAGGATTTTTAGACAACTTGGTTTTTTGGAGTTGTCTCGCTATTTTTTTTGAGAGTTTGATCCTAGCTCAGGATGAACGCTGGCGACGTGGATAAGGCATGCAAGTCGAACGGCCGTAGCAATACGGCAGTGGCGAATGGGTTAGTAACACGTAGATACCAACCCTCTACTCAGGCACAACCTGGAGAAATCCAGGCTAATTCCTGATGGTCCCGCAAGGGTAAAGATTTTTCGGTAGAGGATGGGTCTGCGTCCTATCAGCTAGTTGGTGAGGTAATGGCTCACCAAGGCTATGACGGGTAGGCGGAGTGAGAGCTTGACCGCCAACAATGGCACTGAGACACGGGCCATACTCCTACGGGAGGCAGCAGTCGAGAATATTCGACAATGGGGGAAACCCTGATC
>Ga0074195_1000691_pt1 | contig 59892 bp, 53 predicted proteins | sample EPASupsiteHSE623_FD_64525 | JGI IMG/M metagenome (GOLD analysis project Ga0074195, IMG submission 64525) | Bioremediated contaminated groundwater from EPA Superfund site, New Mexico - Sample HSE6-23 | ecosystem: Environmental > Aquatic > Deep subsurface > Groundwater > Contaminated ...
AGTTGGGGTGGGGTGGGGAAAAAAGGAAAGTGTCGAAGAGGGCGGTCTCGTCTTCGAAGGAGACGAACTCCATGGTTTCCTCGCTGGCGGTGAGGACGGGCTTGGCCGTTATGGGCCAGCCGAGGAGGCGGACGCGGCGGCCAACGTTGCGCCGCAGGGCGATGGCGCGCTCCCGGGGGGCGGCGAAGGCGCGCGGCCAGAGCTCCAGGGGATGGGAGTCGAGGGTGGTGCCGAGGTATTTGAGCTCGGCGGCGCGCTTCTTGCGCGTGGAGCCTGGGGGCGGCTCGGGGGCGCAGGACGCCTGATGAGCGCGGGGCTGGGGCTCCAGGGCGAGGCTTTCGCCATCGGGCGCGAAAAGATTCGAGGCCCCGGGGCCGCCCGAGGGGGCGGGGCCTCCCGCCACGCCCTCGCGCGCCGCGCAGAGGGAAAGGAGAACCATGAGGGCGTCGGAGCGTTTCGCGCCTCCAAGGAGACTGTCGAAGGCGCCCGAGCCCACCAGGGCTTCGGCATCGGTCCGCTCGAATCGCTGGCGGCGCGCGAAATCCTCGACGGAAAGGTAAGGCCCTCCTCGCTTCCGTTCGCTGAGCATGTCGGCGGCGACGCCCGCGCCGAGCGAGGAGAGCATGCAGAAGCCGAAGCGGATCCTGCCTCGTCGCCCTCTGCATCGCTGTTCGCTCAGGTTGATGTCGGGAGGAAGAAGGGCGAGTCCCATCCGCCTCGATTCGCTCGCGTAGGCTAGCGTGGAGTAGAATCCCCCGTGGTTGGAGAGGACGGCCGCCATGAACTCGGCGGAATAGTGAGCGCGCAGATAGGCGGACTGGAAGGAGAGCATAGCATAGCTGGCGGAATGGGCCTTCACGAAGGAATAGCCTGAGAACGAACAGATCATGGCCCAGACCGCCTCGGTGCTGGCCTCGTCGGCGCCCCGCGCCGCGGCGCCCTCGAAAAAAGCGCTCCTATATTCCTGGAGCCTGGTGTCGGCGTCCTTCTTCGAAAGGATCTTGCGGATGCCGTCGGCTTCGGAAGAGGAGAAGCCCGCGAGGGCTATGGCCGCCTTCGACACGTCCTCCTGGTAGCAGAGGATGCCGTAGCTTTCGTCGAAAAGCCCTTTGAGAAGGGGATGGAAAGCCTTCCAGGGCTTGCCCCGCAGGCGATCGACATATTCGTCTATATATTTGTTCGCCGCGGGACGGATGATAGATGAATGGATGACGAGGTGCTCGAAATCCCCCCTCCCCGTCTTGATCTGCAGAAGGCGCATGGCGGGGCTCTCCACGTAGAAGACGCCCATCGTGTCCCCCCGCGCGAGAAGGGCGACCGTGGCGACGTCGTCGATCGGCTTCCATTTTCCCGTGTCGAAGGACGGATCGTTTTCGCGCAGGTCGGCGAGCGCGTCCCTGACGACGGCGAGGGAGCGGTTTCCGAGAAGGTCTATTTTCACGAGGCCGGCTTCCTCCGCCCCCTCCTTGTCCCAGGCGATCACCCTTATGCCGTTGCCCGTCTCCTCGATGGGAACGTGATCGGCCAGACTGTCCGGCACGATGATGACGCCGCCCGAATGCGTGCCCAGATGCCGCGGCAGGCCGACGATGCTCGCCGCCCGCCGCGCGATGATCTTCCATTCCGGATCGGCCGAAGAGAGGGTTCCGTCGGTATCCACCTTGAGGGAGCGCTCGAAGTCCGAAATCTCGGCGTCGGGCATGCCGAAGGCCCTGGCGGTTTCGCGCAGGCCCGAGCGCGAGCGGAAGCAATTGTGGTTGGCCACCCTGGCCGTATGCTCGGGCCCGTAGGCCTTCACCACTTCGTCCAGAAGCGCGTCGCGCTCGTCCCAGGCGAAATCCACGTCGATGTCGGGCGGGTCTTTCCTCCCCGGGTTCAGGAAGCGTTCAAAGTAAAGGGAATGGCGGATAGGATCGACCTCGGTGATGCCGAGGCAGTAGGCGACGATGCTCGCGGCCGCGCTGCCGCGGCCGCAGATGCGCGAGGCCTTCTTTATTATGTCCCAGACCACGAGAAAATAGTCGCAGAATCCCTTGGACTCGATGAGCGCGAGTTCGCGCTCGATTCTCGCTTCCACCTCGGCGGTCACGGGCGAGTAGCGCCGCGCCGCTCCTTCGTAGACGAGGCTGCGAAGGAGTTCGGAGGATGATGCCTCGGGGCTTGCCCTATGCGTCGCTTCCGAAACGGCGTCGGCCGCCATTCCGAAACGGGGAAAGACAAAGCCCGAAAAGGGCTCTCCCAGGGCCTCGCGCGCGATGAGGGCGTTGGAGGCGAAGGCTTTTTCCATCCACGCGGCCTGGGAAGGGAGAACGGCCCAGGGGCCGGTGTCTGGGGCAACGACTGGGGCAGAGGCTGAAGCGGCGGCCGGAACGGCATTCCAGAGCGCCTCGGGCGGGTCCAGCATGTCGTCGCCGATATCGTGGACCGTGAGGTTCGCCCCGATGGCGAGCAGTAGCCGCTGGACTTCGCGCTGCTCAGGCTCGAGAAAGCTCGCCTCGGGCGTCGCGGCGGGCCTGTGGCCCGAGGCGGCGAGGCGGCGCCACTTGGTTCTGTTGCAGGGCGTGACGAGGGCGAAAAGGCAATCGCGGGGCGAAACACGCGCGAGGAGATTCTCGTCGTCCGTGAGGATGAAGAGGTCGCCAAGCCGGTCCGCACCTTCAGCACCGCGCGCGGCTTCCAGAATCCCGGCCGCGGCTTCCCTGAGATCGTAGGGGGGAAGACGGCCCTTTCCGCGCCGCTTCGACGGCCTGTCGGCCTTTTCGGCCGCCTCCGCGGCGGCTCTCGCGGTCAGGAGCCGCGAAATCGCCGAAAAGCCCGCCTTTGTCGCGGCGATGAGGACGGCGCGGCCTCCTTCATACACAAGCTCAGTTCCGACGATCGGCTTCAAGCCCGCCTTTCGGCAGGCCTCCGTGAAGGTGGGGACACCATAGACGCCGTTCCGGTCCGTCAGCCCGAGACGCGGCAGGCCTGACGCCTTCGCCGCCGCCACCCATGCCGCGGGCTGGACGACGCCGCGCATCATCGAGTAGGAGGAACGGACGACGAGGGGCACGAGCATGGTCAGGCGCTCCCTTCCGACAGGCGCGGGACGAGAATGCCGGCCGTCATGAACGCGCAGGGGGTCAGGGCGACAAATCCATATTTTCGGTGAACCTTATCCAGGGCCGTCTGCAGCCGCGCCGACTTCGATTCCGAAGGCTCGAAGAGATCGAGCTCCGGCCCCGCCGCGCCGAATTCGGAAAGCTCGACGCCGAGGCGGCGCACCCGAACGCGGCGGTCCATGGCTCGCTGGGCTATGTCCCAGGCCATGGCGGCGATCTCGTCGTCCCTGGTGAGGATGCGCGGCGACCGGGCCGAAGCGGAGGCGAAGCGCCCGTCGCTGTAGTCGATCCTGAGGGTCACCTTCCGCGCGCCGAGGTTTTCCTTGCGCGCGGCGAAGCCGAGGGTCGCCGCGAGATAGGCGAGGTGAAGGCGGAGCGCCTCCTGCTCGGCGGTGTCGGGCTCGAGAACCGCGGAATCCCTGAGGCAGCGCCTTTCCGGAGGCTCGGGATTGACCGGCGAATCATCGATGCCTCTCGCCCTCGCCACGAGATCGGGCCCGCGGGGACCGATAGCCCTCGCCTGGAAGGCTCCAAGGTCGGCGATGCCGCCGATATCGTCGATATCGAGGAGACTGAGCCTGTCCTTGAGCACCGGGCCCACGCCGGGCAGAAGCTCCACGGGCTGAAGCCTGACAAGGCTGGACTCCTCGTGCGGAAGAAGGGCGACGAAGCCGCCCGGCCTGAACACCCTGGTGGCCACCTTCGAAACCGTCTTGTTCGAGGCGAGAGCGAGGCTCGGCTGGACGCCCGTCTCCTCCATTATTCTCATCCGGATCTTCTGCGTCGCGTCCTCCGGCACGCCGTTTATGCGAGAGGTTCCCGCCAGATCGATGAATAGATGCCCCTGCCCGGCCTTCTCGACGAGGGGAGAAAAGGACATGCCGATCTCCCACATGGCGGCGTCAGCTTTTCGGTACAGGTCGGGGTGAGGCGGCCTCACCGCGAGGCCGGGAAGACGGTGCCGCGCCAGCGACAGCATCATGCCCCGCCTGATGCCTTCCCTGTGCGCTTCCGGCGAAAGATCGAGGACGATGGCGCGAGCAGCTCCCTCTCTCGCGACCACAAAGGGACGCGACCTGAGGCCGCGGTCCAGCCCCTCCTCGATGGCTGCCATGAGACCCACGGCGTTGACGTGGAGGACCGTGCCGCCCATCAGCCGCCTCCTGCCGAATCTTCGGCGCGCTTCGAGACCCCGTCCCCGGAGAGCCCGGCCCACAGTTCGGCCATGAGAACCGCGCTCGCCGCCGCTTCATTTCCGTCACCTGCCGCCCCGCCGTCTTCGCCCGCCGCGCTCCCCTCGCCCGCCGCGAAAATCACCCTGAGCTTGGCCGCCTGGGCCGCGAGCGCCTCGAGCCGGGGCAGCCAAGAGAACAAATCGGTCCTGCCGTTGAGTTTCAGGTACACGAGGGAAGAAGTCACGACATCGATGGAAGGGGGCGATCCCGGCTTTCTCGGCATGTCGAGGAGGCAAAGAGCCACGCCGCGCGCCTTCAGGCCCTCGATGACCCTCGCCGAATACCAGTCGGCGCCGTAAAAAGCCACGGCGAGTGGCAGGCCCGAAAGATCCTTCGTCACGCGGTCGAGATGCCGGCGCGCGGCGGCGCCGTAGGAGCAGCAAGCGGGAAATTCGATGAGGAGAGCGGCTATGGCGGCCTTGGCCCAGGGCTTCTCCATGAGACGGCGGCAATCGGCGACGGCTTTCGCATAGGCGGCTTCCCTGTCCGCCGCCGTCGGCCTTCCCTTCGCCAGTCCTCCCTCCTCCAACATTCCCCCGGCCGGCCCGATGAAGTCTTCGCCCAGGCGGAGACAAAGATCGGAGAAGCCTCGCGCCAAGGTCGGCGCGGGCTGAGAGGCGCCCTCCGGGACGGGCAACGGGGCCAGGGCAGAGGGCGCCAGGGTCCGCGCCCAGACCCCGAAAGGCAGCTCCACCGTCGTGATACCCGGGGCAGGCGACGCGCCTAACTCGCGGGGCCTATTCCCCGCGGGCGCGATGCCAAAGTGGACATCGGGCGATATCATCCACCTGTCTCCGATCATACTTCAATTATAACTATACATTTGTTAAGTATTCAAGGGTGAAAAACAAGCCTTTTGTTGATCGATATCCTGATACGTCGCTAGGTAATTCTCACATCTATTGTTGACTGGTCCTAAAAACCGTGTTACAAATAATTTATTATTACGATGTTTTTTTATTACTAGATTTTTACGACGTATGGGGGTGCCCATGTATGACTTTGATTCGCTTCTCTCGAGAAGAGGAACTTCCTCCACCAAATGGGATGCCCTTTCCAGAGACTACGGCAACGCTAAACTGCTGCCTTTTTGGGTCGCTGATATGGATTTCGAGCTCCCGCCGGAACTAAACGAAGCATTGAGACAACGCACTATCGACGCAACGTATGGATATACCTTTGCCAGCGATTCATACTTCCATAGCATTGAAAAGTGGTATGCGGTGCGTCATGAGATGTCGGTAAAGAAAGAAGAAATCGTCAACGTTCCCGGCGTGCTCACCGGACTCAGCCTGTCGATAAGCGCCTTATGTGGAAAGAACGACAGAATCCTCATCAATACTCCCGCATACCCTCCCTTTTTAGGGCTTACAAAAAACAGTGACCTCGAGTTGATTCACTCGCCCCTTCTCAAGAAAAAGACCGGATATGAATTTGATTTCCAGGATCTTGAGAGAAACCTTGAGCGGGGAATACGTTGTCTCGTTTTATGTAGCCCTCATAATCCGGTAGGCCGCGTCTGGACTCGGAACGAGCTCGCCAGAATTGTGGAATTGTGCGATTCGTATGGAACCTTCATCCTTTCGGACGAAATACATTGCGACCTTGTCTATCCAGGCCATCGGCACCTGCCATTGATGAGCATATCGGAACGCGCGAAACAAATTTCCCTGATCGCTTCCGCCCCGAGCAAGACATTCAATGTCGCCGGCCTGAAAAGCTCTTATCTGATCATCCGGAATAGCGAGGTTCGCGAAAAGATAAAAGCGATGGTCGAGAAATATCATCTCTATACCAACCTTTTCGGGCTATTAGCAACCGAGATCGCCTATAGCCATGGCGACGAATGGCTGGACGAACTATTGGCCTATCTCTGGAAGAACGCGTGCTTCGTACGCGATTTTGTGGCACACAGAAAGCTAAAAATCAAAGTAGAGCTGCCTGAAGCGACCTATTTGATGTGGATGGATTTCTCCAAATATGGCATGAGTCAAGAAGCGCTGATGGAAAGACTTAAAAATGTCGCCGGGGTCGCGCTGAACAACGGCCTAGATTTTGGGGACCAAGGTCTTGGGTACGCGCGATTGAATATCGGCACGACGAGAAAATTTCTCGAGGAAGGCATGGAGCGCATCGCCGATGCCTTCATGGGCCTTTGAAATACATCGTATGCAGACGATCACAGGATGGAGGTGAAGCAATGGATCGAAAAGCCATAGATCTCGTTTTTCTTTCTGAAAAAGACATGATCGAATCCGGAGTGCAGGATACAAAAAAATGCCTTGCCGTGATGGAAGAAACCTTCCGCTTGCTTGGGGAAGGTGACTACATCATGGGCGGCCCGAACGAGAATAGCCATGGTAGTCTTCTATGGTTTCCCGAACGAAGTCCATTCCCGAAGATGCCGATCGCGGGCCCTGACAGGCGATATATGGCAATGCCAGCATATCTGGGCGGACGATTCAATATGACAGGCGTTAAATGGTACGGATCAAACATCAAAAATCCGGAAAAAGGTTTGCCTCGTTCTGTACTGCTTGTCTGCCTTAATGACGCGGATACCGGCGAGCCTTTGGCCATAATGTCGGCGAATCTCCTTAGCGCCATGAGAACCGGCTGCGTTCCGGGAGTAGCCACCAAGTATCTCGCCAGAAAGAACGCGAAAACGCTTGGGATAGTCGGATGTGGGGTGATGAACAAAGCCTGCTCCAAAGCGATTTTGGAAAATCTGCCATGGGGAGAAAAAGTCTATATTTACGATATAGTCCGGCAAAACGCTGAAAGATTCGCTTCGGAACTATCAGAAGAATACGGATTGGAGATGATTATCGCCGAGAACCTTGAGGCTGCGATCATCGATTCCGATGTCGTCAGCATCGCGGCTTCAGGAGCGGTTGCGGTCAAAGTAGAAAAGGATTGGCTGAAGAAAGGGTGTTTATTCACGGTAACCGGACATGTCGACCTGGAAGACAGCTGCTATATCGAAAACAAGCTCATATTTGACGATTGGAAGATGCATAAAGCCTGGCTCGAAGAGGGCTTGATGCATGAAAAAGGAATTATAAGCATTTCAAAATGGGTTCCGTCTTACCAGATATTGAAATTATACGATGACGGACTATTGACCGATGACAGGATGGTCAGTCTCGGGGATGTCGTATTCGGCAAGGAACCGGGCAGAAAAAACGATGAAGAGATTATCATTTTCTCCGCGGGTGGGTTACCGGTTGAAGATGTCTCCTGGGGTTATTCTGTGTATCAAGAAGCTTTGGCTAAGGGTTTGGGCCAAAAGCTCGCGCTTTGGGGTTGAACAGCTTAAGTTGGGTTTCCTTTCACCATATATCACGGTAGTGAATGATGGTGATTATTTTATCGCAAGGGGGAGGATAGCTATGAAACTTGGAACAAAGGGGCTTGTGGTTCTATTGCTTTTCTGCATGACCTTTTCGCCGTTCGCTCAGGGCGCGCAGGGCAAAAACCTGAAAGATACGGTAACGGTGGTCTTGAAAGGAGAGCCCAGCAATATCGATCCGCATGGCAACGGGGAACTTGTCGCATTTACAACGCAGATGCAGATTTACGACAACCTGCTAAAAAAAGACGCGAACGGCGCCATTGTGCCGGAGCTGGCGACCAAGTGGCAAGTAATTGACAAACAGACCATCCGATTTTTCTTGAGAGAAGACGTATATTTCCATAATGGAGAAAAACTGACTGCCGAAGACGTCAGGTTTTCAATAGCAAGGGCAACCCAGAAACCTTCCAGTTCCGCCATATTCAAAGGCTTCGATGGAGAAAAGACAAAGGTCGTCAATGATTATACGATTGATATCGTCACGAAAGGACCTTTTGCCGGCATCTACAATTACCTCTGTTCTTCCCGAGGCAATATTCTCAGCAAGAAAGCGGTTATGGAGATGGGTGATGCCAAATTTGGACGAAATCCAGTAGGAAGCGGCCCTTTCATCTTCGACACCTGGAGGACCGGCACCGATATCAAGCTAGTCAGGAATGAAAAATATTGGGGCACCAAACCTACTTTCTCCACCATGATCCTCAAGTTTGTCCCCGAAACCGCTTCGAGAGCGATAGAAATAGAGAGCGGCAATGCCGATGTCATCTTCGATCCAGATCCTGCCGATATTCCCAGGCTGAGCAAGAACAAGAATCTCAAGGTCATATCCGGACCTAGCTACGCGAATAGCTACATAGTATTCAAAATGTCCGATCCGGTTTTTAGCGATATAAAGCTTAGGCAAGCTCTTTCTCTTGCCCTCAACAAGGCGGGCATCGTGCAAGCGATCTATGGTGAGCTCGGGAAGCCTTCACAGAGTGTTTTCGCCAGCACTATATTTTCGTATAAACCGATGGGCGTGACGGAATACAATGTTGAAAAGGCCGCGGCGCTTGTGAAGGAAGCTGGCTACAAGAACGGACTCGATGTCGTGCTAGCCACCCCGAACACAAAACAGCTTATGGATATCGCCGAAATCGCACAGAACATGTGGAAGAAAATCGGAGTAAACGCGACGATCAAAACGACAGCAATGGCGGAATTCCTTGCCGCGGGACGACGCGGAGAAAACCAAATAGCTATTTCCGCCGCAAATTATACTACGGGTGATCCCGGACACGCTCTTGCCGATTTCGATACTCGAAGCGATGGATTCTTCAAGCCGATAGATAAGAAAATCGACGCTTATCTGGATCAGGGCGCTTCGACGTTCGAGACGGAAGCAAGGAAGAAAGTCTACCAAGAAGTCCAGCAATATATCTATAATCAGTACTATATGCTGCCAATCGCCGATACGAACGTCAATTACGTCACGACGAGCAAAGTTGAGAATTTCTTCTGCGATCCGGGAAATTCGCCTTATCTCGGCGATATTAAAGTATATCAGTAAATAGAACATCGCCAGTTGATGGCTGGCTGGAATATACCCAGTCAGCCATCTTTGCGGTTACATAAAATTCCAAAGAGAGGATTCCATGGATGTTTTGATTATCGACCAGATGACCTGGCCCGAACTGAACGATGAGATGAAGAATATAAAGTTGGCGATCGTTCCGGTAGGATCTTGCGAGCAGCATGGACCCAACACTACCTTTGCGACGGATACCGCGAGGGCGGCAGCCTATTCAAAATTGTTAGCAAAAAGGTTGGGAAGCAAAGTCGTGGTTTTCCCCGCGGTCAATTATGGCTTATCCTTGCACCACATGGATTTCCCGGGTACGGTGACATTACGTGTCGAAACTATGCTGCATCTCCTTGAAGATATCGCGGTCTCGATAAGCAAGCATGGAATCAAGAAAATACTGTTCCTCAACGCTCACGGCGGGAATTTCCCGGCCCTCGACGGCGCGATCATCAAATTAAAACAAGAACATTCGATAGACGCGTATTGGTCCGCAATCGGATCGGAAATATCCACCGGCGGGCTTGTCGGTCTTCCGAAACTGATCGGGCATGCCTGCGAGGTTGAAACCTCCCAAACGCTGTATCTGTGTCCGGAAATAGTGAGGGAAAACAGAGCACCTTCCCAAATGCAAGACAGTATGCTTACGCGCGATTCTTTCGTGAAGGGAAATGCCGCCTGGAGCTGGAAATACGACGCATCGCTGAATGGCGCTCTTGGAGACGCGAGAAAGGCGACTGCGGAAATTGGCAGGGAGATGACTGAAGCTTCCCTTGAATATATGGAAAAGATCGTGGATGAAATCATTGCCAGGAAATGAACGACAGGTGTTCTGGTCAATAGGCTTTTGAAACATTGCGCGGAAATAGCCAATGAACGGAACACCGCTTCTTTTATTATTTACACATGCATCCGATCGCTCTTATCTCAATCAAGTATTTTTTCGCTCCATGTCAACTTGGGGAATTTATCTCTTCGTAATAGTGACAGGCGACAAAATGGTTCCTCTCCACTTCCCTAAGTTCCGGTTGGCTTATGCCGCACTTTTCCTTCGCGTAGATGCATCTCGGAAAGAACCTGCATTTCTCTTCAGGATTGATCGGTGACGAAATTTCTCCTTTCAGAATCACCCTCTTGATTTTATTTTTCATCACTTTAGGTCGGGGTATGGCGGAGAGCAATGCCTTTGTATAGGGATGATACTGTTTCCTGAACAATTCCTTTGATTCAGCTTTCTCAACAATCTTGCCGAGATACATGACCGCTATCTCATCGGAAATATGGCGTACAACCGATAAGTCATGCGTTATGAAGAGGTACGTGAGTCCCAGTTCAGCCTGTAGATCCTGCATCAGGTTCAGTATCTGAGCCCTGATGGAGACATCAAGGGATGATACCGGCTCATCGCATACAATAAACTTCGGATTTAATGCGAGAGCTCTCGCGATGCCGACGCGTTGTCTTCTTCCTCCGTCGAGTTCATGAGGGTACGCATTCACTAGCCGTTGTGCGATTCCTACGGTCTCCATGAGTTTGTTAACCCGCTTGTTCAGATCGGCGGGATTCTGGAATTTATTGTATATGATCAAAGGCTCGCCAACGATTTCCCCTATTGTCATCCTTGGGTTTATCGAGGAATATGGATCCTGGAAAATCATCTGCATATCTTGCCGAATAGTCTTTAGCTCGTTTTTTCCGATGTCAGAAATATCTTTGCCATTAAACGCCATCATTCCTGCGGTGGGTTCGAGCAGATGCAGTATCACTCTTCCCAGCGTCGACTTCCCGCATCCTGATTCTCCGACGACGCCAAGCGTTGTTCCCCGCGCCAATCCAAAGCTCACTCCGTCGACCGCATGAAGGAATCCGTTTGGCGTCTTGAAATACTTCTTCAGATCCTTCACCTCAAGTAAAGTATCCATAAATTCCTCTCCTAGATCTTGTTTTTGGCAAGAATGCACTTGACTGAATGACCAGGAGATACTTCGATCATTTCTGGCGACATTTCTGCACATTCTCTCTTGGCGTGCGGGCATCGAGGATGGAAAGGACAACCGGCGGGCAAGTTCGCCGGATCAGGCATCAATCCTTCGATTGGCTTGAGCCTATCCGCGTCAGAATCCAGATCGGGAATCGAACCGAATAATCCCAACGTATATGGATGCTGGGCGTTTTCATAAATATCTTCGATATTTCCGATTTCCACGATATTACCCGCGTACATTATCGCGACTCGATTGCATATTTCGGCCACGACGCCGAGATCGTGAGAAATAAGAATCATAGAGGTGTCGAAGTTGCTCTTGAGCTCGCTCATCATCTCAAGAACCTGAGCTTGTATCGTTACATCAAGTGCGGTTGTTGGCTCGTCAGCTATCAATATTTTCGGATTGCATGCAAGAGAGATCGCGATGACAACTCTCTGCTTCATGCCGCCAGAAAACTGATGTGGGTAATCGTTGAATCTGTCAGAAGTGATTCCAACCATTCCCAGCATCTTGATCGCTTCTCTGTCCGCGTCTTTTCGCGATACTTTCTTGTGGATGCGAATGACTTCCGAAATCTGTTCGCCGACTTTCTGAACAGGATTTAAGGATGTCATCGGATCCTGAAAGATCATCGATATATCCCGCCCCCTCATGAGTCGCAAGCCAAGCTTGCTGAAATTCAGGACGTTCTTGCCTTTGTAGAGGATCTCGCCGCTGATTATCTTGCCGGGAGGATTGGGGATCAAGCGCATAATGCTCTTAGCGGTCGTGGTTTTCCCCGCGCCGGTTTCTCCTACTATCCCCAGTGTCTCTCGATAGCCCAAGTCGAAAGAAAGCCCATTGACGGCTTTCACGACCGTCTTATCCTTGACATAGTGCACAGTCAGGTTTCGAATCGAAAGGATCTGTTCACTCATTGATCTTCTCCAAAGGCGTAAACATGCTCATCTTAACGTTTGAGCTTAGGATCGAGGGCATCCCGAAGACCGTCCCCGAAAAGGTTCAGCCCGAATATAATCGCCATAATCGCGAGTCCAGGAAAGGTGATGACATGCCAATGATCTCGTATATACGGACGCGCCGCTGAAAGCATGGCTCCCCATTCCGGGGACGGCGGCTGGACGCCCATGCCTATAAAGCTTAAGGAAGCCGCTTCCAGTATCGATCTTGCGACGCTCATCGTTATATTCACTATTATCGGAGCCATGCAATTCGGCAGAATATGTCGCATTATAATCCTGTAATCGTTGGCGCCAATCGATCTGGCCGCTTCGATATACTCCTGTTCCTTTACCGAGAGTATCGAAGCTCTGACGATGCGGGCATAGCCGGGGATCATGCCTATGCCAACCGCAATGATGACATTGTTCATTCCAGGTCCGAGCGCCGCTACTATGGATATAGCGAGCAACATGCTCGGTATCGCCATCATGATATCGATTCCGCGCATTATCAGATTATCCAGCTTCCCGCCATAGAAGCCTGCCAGAGATCCGAAAAAAATGCCGACACCTGCCGAAAAAAGCGCGGAAAATAGTCCAATCATTAAAGATACTCTTCCGCCAAAAAGAACACGACTGAATATATCCCTTCCAAGGTTATCCGTTCCAAAGATGTGCGATTTAGAAGGCGATACGAATCTGTTCAGAAGATCTTGGTCGTCAATACCATAGGGAGCGATGAAATCGGCGAATATTACGGAAAACAAAATGGCAACTATCAGAAAAAGACCGAATAAGGCAAGATTATTCTTCTTGAGGCTACTCCACGTCTCCCTTAATAGTCCGATCTTTTTGACAGGTTCAATGTCAATTTCCGTAGGGGCTGGAGTATTCGAGAACTCATCTTGAAACATGCTATCCTCCAGGATGTCAAGCTTTTGCCGGAGCGGGTACCGCAGTCTTTCTGTGTTTTTTATACTGCGCTTTTATCCTTGGGTCGATAAACGCATAGAGAATATCCACGAGAAGGTTGACTATGCTGAAACCAAGGGCTATGAACAGTACGCCGCCCTGGACCATTGGGTAATTCTTGACATTTATCGAATCGATCATAAGCTTCCCTATTCCGGGAATGGAAAAGATTGATTCGGTAAGAATCGCGCCGCCTAGCATCCCTCCGAAGGAAATGCCCACGACGGTCACGATAGGAATCAACGCATTTCGCAGAGCGTGATTGAATATTATATTCAATTCGTTTTGTCCCTTAGCCCTGGCGGTGTTGATGTAGTCCTGCCTGATCACCTCGAGCATGCTTGACCTTGTCTGACGCATTATATTTGCGGTCGATGCCAATCCCACGGTTATGGAAGGAAGAATCCACTGTATCGGTTTCGAAAATCCAGACGACGGAAACCATCCGAGATATACGGAAAATACTATAATCAGCATTAATCCCGTCCAAAAGTTTGGCATGGAGACGCCGGTCAAGGCAAAAACAGTGGCAACATTGTCGAAAATTGAGTATTGCTTAGTCGCCGCGATAATTCCTGTAATTATTCCTATTAACGTAGCCAGTCCAATACTGAGGCATGCAAGCGTCACTGTCGTTGGCAGTCTCTCCAATATTTCTGTTGTGACGGATCGACGCGTGGTATATGAAGTGCCAAAATTACCATGTAGCAATATGCCTTTAAGATAATTAAAGAATTGGACGGGGAACGATTTATTCAATCCAAGCTCTTCTCTCAACACCGCGACGCTGGTCTCATTCGCGTCCATACCTAACATATATTCTGCCGGATCACCTGGAGTAAAATAGATCATGCTGAATACGATCAGAGATACTCCAAACAAGACAGGCACCATCATCAGAAGCCTTTTCATTATATATCTCAGCATCGCTTTCTCCTGTAATTCAAGAAAAAAAACAGCTTATACGAATAGCAGCAGATATTTTCCTAATCATCGCTTTATCGCGATGGCATCTATCTCAATAAGCGCGTTTTTCGGAAGCCGAGCCACTTGAACCGCAACTCTAGCCGGAAAATCAACAGTAAAAAATTCTTTATACACTTCATTCATAGAATTGAAATCGTCCATGTTCATCATATAAACAGTCACTTTAACGATATCTGACATATGTAAATCACACGCCTCAACAACCGCCATCAAGTTATCAAGGACTCGCCGGGTTTGGATGGAAATATCGCTTTGTACGATAGATCCTGTTGCCGGATCTATCGGGAGTTGCCCGGATACGAATAGAAAGCCATCAACCCAAACACCTTGCGAGTAAGGGCCAATCGCGGAAGGTGCATTGGTAGTCGAGACAATCCGCTTTGTATTCATCCTAGTTCTCCTTTTTAATCCCATTTAAATACCTGTATACGGTGGCTTCCGATACATTCAGCCTGGAAGCCACTTTCATGACCGTACCTTTCAAGAGGAAGACTCCCCCCTCGTTCAATTTTTTGATTATCTCGATCTTTTCGGATTGCGACATTCTATCAGGAGGAACACCATAAGCCTCAATGACATTTTCGATGCTATCATAGGCCAGTACATCGACCGTACGGCTAAATCTCTCTATTGGATCGGTCTTATCTTGCTGTTTCGGCTGCTGGAGAATACTGTCCAGATAATCCCTGAATTGGACGAGTTTTTCATCGTCTATGTTTATGCAAAGGAGCCCGATTATCTTCTGCGTATCATCACGTATAAAAAAAGTCGAAGAACGCAGCTTCTTGCCAAAAGTTGACACACCTTTATAGTTCGTCAGAGCATGCGAATTTTCCGCACTCCCATCCTTCAGGATCTTAAGAACAAGGTTCGTAGCTGGAGATCCTACCTCCCTGCCGCTAATGTGATTATTCGCTATGGCAATTATAGACTTGTCTATATCCAGTACGTCGTGAAGCACGATTTCGGTATCTTTGCCTAATACTACGGCGAGAAAATCAACCAAAGGAAGAAAGGGCTTTAAATATGGGTTCATAGTGGATCCTCATGCTTATTATAATAAAATAGTATCGTGATAATAAATTATTTGTATCATGAGAATTGTGTTCCGTCAACTCTTTTCGTGATAATAATAGCTTATGGAATTCCCAATATTTTACGTGACGAATCTATAATAGAAGACTTGATAAATCGTGAGGATCGGTGTCAAACCTGTTTATAAAAACGACCCCCGGAAGAAAATCCTCCAGAGGTCGCCTGTCGATGCGCGGGGCAGCGCGGCGCCACCATGCGAAGCCGGCGCGGCGCGGCAGGAGCAGCGCGCCGGCCCGCTAAGCAATCACTCCAGCACGGCGCCCTTCATTCCCGAGGTGACAACGCGCCTGTAGCGGGTGAGGAAGGGACTTTCGGTGGGCTGGACATAGGGCTTCCACTCTGCCTTGCGGCGCGCCAGCTCGGCGGCGTCCACGAGGAGGTCGAGCCTCTTGGCTGGTATGTCGATGCTGATCGTGTCGCCTTCGCGCACGAGGGCGATGGGGCCGCCGCCGGCGGCCTCGGGCGAGACATGGCCGATCGCGGCGCCTCGCGACGCGCCGGAGAACCTTCCGTCGGTGATGAGGGCAACGGTCTTGTCCATGCCCATGCCAGCCAGGGCCGATGTGGGCGTGAGCATCTCGCGCATGCCGGGGCCGCCCTTGGGCCCTTCGTAGCGGATGACCAGCACGTCACCGTCGACGATTTTCCTGGCCTGGATCGCCGCGAAAGCTTCTTCCTCGCTGTTGAACACCCTCGCCGGTCCCGTGTGGACAAGCATTTCGGGCGCCACGGCGGCCTGTTTGACCACGCTGCCGTCGGGGGCGAGAGAGCCGCGCAGGATGGCAAGACCGCCAGTCGCGTGGTATGGCCTGTCCAGAGGACGGATCACTTCCGGGTTTTTCACCCATGCGCCAGCGAGATTTTCCTTCACAGTCTTGCCCGTGACTGTGATCAAATCGTCCTTGAGGAGGCCCCCCGCGGCAAGCTGGGCCATCAGCGCCTGTACGCCGCCCGCCTGATACAGGTCCTGGATATGATGGGATCCGCCGGGTGACATGGAGCAGAGATGAGGCACCTTGCTCCCTATCCTATTGAAAAGTTCGATATCGAAGTCCACGCCGGCGGCCCAGGCGATGGCGGGCAAATGGAGCGTCGTATTCGTCGAGCCTCCAAGGGCGAGATCCACCGCCACGGCGTTCTCGAAAGCCGCGCGCGTGAGGATGTCTCTCGGCTTGATGTCCTTTTCGACGAGATTCATGATGGCCCTTCCCGCTTCCTTGGCCAGGCGATCGCGCGCGGAGTAGACAGCCGGAATCGTGCCGTTGCCGGGCAGGCCGAGGCCGAGCGCTTCCATCATGCAGTTCATCGTATTGGCGGTGAACATGCCCGAGCAGGAACCGCAGCCCGGACAGGCCGCGTTCTCGACCTCCAGGAGGTCGGCGTCGCTCGCCGTGCCGGCGATGTGCTTGCCTACGGTTTCGAACACCGTGTTGAGGTCGATTTCCTTTCCGTTGAGCATTCCCGTGAGCATCGGGCCCCCGGATATGACGACGGAGGGAATATTCAGCTTCGCCGCCGCCATCGCCATGCCAGGAATGATCTTGTCGCAGTTGGTCACCATGACGAGACCGTCGAAGGCGTGCCCCTGCGCCATGACCTCGATCGAGTCCATGATAAGCTCGCGCGAGGGCAGGGAAAATTTCATGCCCATGTGGTTCATGGCTATGCCATCGCAGACGCCTATCGTCGGGAACTCTATGGGCAGGCCGCCAGCCGCGTAGATGCCGGCCTTCACCGCGTCCACGATCCGGTTTAAATGGACGTGGCCGGGAATGATCTGGTTGTAGGAATTGGCGACCCCTATCCAAGGCCTCTCGATTTCCCAGTCGGTATAGCCGGCCGCCTTGAGCAGAGCCCGATGAGGAGCCCTCTGAGGACCTAGTTTCGCTCTATCGCTTCGCATTGTTAATCTCCTTGATATATCGCTTCGAATCCCGCTATCAGCCGAGCCCAGGCAGGAAGAGCACCAATTGCGGCACATAGGTTATGAGCAGGAAAACCGAGATCAGTATGATAACCATGGGGATGATGGGCTTCGTTATTCTTCCCATCGGCAGCCCCGTAATCGCGCTCGCCACGTAAATGTCGATGGCGACGGGAGGCGTGGCCATGCCGATGGCGAGTCCCACGGTGAGGACGACGCCGAAGTGTATCAGGTTGCCGCCCACGCCCAGTATGGCCGGAAGGAATATCGGCGTCAGGATGATGAGCGCCGAGGCTGTCTCCATGAACATTCCCGACAGAAGGATGATGACGTCGATCATCAGGTAAACCAGGATGGCGTTGTTGTTGGTTACGCTGAGCATGGCGCCCGCTATCGCCTGGGGAATCTGGTAAAACGCGAGGCCCCAGCCGAACACCTTCGATGTCGCGATGATGAACATGATGAGAGCTGAGGTGACCCCTGACCCCACCACGAGCTTATAGAATTTCTTGAAGTCGAGGGCCTTGTAAACGAAGATCGCCACGATGAGGGTATAGACGACGGCGATGGCCGCAGCCTCCGAGGGCGTGAAGACGCCCGAGAAGATGCCGCCGAGGATGATGATCGGGCACATGAGTCCCCAGGTAGCCGTCCCGAATCGCTTCAGGATTTCCCTGGCGGAATATTTCTTTCCGGCGGGATAGTTCCGTTTTTTCGCGATGTAGATAGCCCAGACGATAAGGCCTACACCCATGAGAGTGCCGGGGATGAATCCGCCCAGGAAGAGTTTGGCCACCGATTCGCCGGCGATAACGGCGTAGAGAACCATGGGAACCGATGGGGGTATGACGACGCCGATCGTACCAGCCGACGCGATAAGCGCGGCCGAGAAGTCCACGTCGTACTTCCTCTCCTCGAGCTCGGGCAGGAGGGAGGCGCCGACGGCGGCCGTCGTCGCGGCGCCCGAACCGGAAATGGCCGCGATGAACATGGAGGCCAGCACCGACACGATGGACAATCCGCCCCGAATCCGTCCGAGACAGGCTTCCGCGAAGGCTACGATGCGCTCTGAAATGCCTCCCCGCGCGAGGACGTCGCCGGCGAGAATGAAGAAAGGCACCGCCACGAGGGAGAAGGAATTGTTTCCTTCGAAAAGCGTCTGGGGAACCATCTGCAGGGGGATGCCGCTCGTGATGAACACGACGAGGGCGGAAAGGCCGATGGAAAGGCCGATAGGCACGCCGATCAGCAGGAAGAGGAAAAAAGCGCCGAATATCAGGTAACCCATATCAGCTCCTTTTCCAGATTGTCGCGAGGGAATCAGCGATATGGATCAGCACGATGCACCCCACCAGGGGATACATGAGATAAATCCACTTCATGGACACCATCATGGCCGGGGAAAGCTGTCCGGCTTCCGTCTTCATGAGATAGGCGCCGTAATACGCCACAACCGTGAAAAACAGGACACCCAGAAGGCCGATAACCGTCCGCATGACGTTCTTCGCGACCGGCGGCAACTTATCGAGCACAAAGGTGACGGCGATATGGTTGCCCTTCTTGAACGCGACCGCCGTCCCCAGGAGGCTGGCGAAGACGAGGAGGAAGCAGGCCAGCTCCTCGGACCAGGTGAGGGCGTCGAAGAAAAACCTGAAAACGACCTGGGCCACGGTCACGATCACCATGAGGACGAGCGTTACGAATAACGCCGCCTCGGTGATCGTGTTGATCCGGTCGCTCAGTGAATGGAGGAAGCTTGAAGGATGCTTCCCCTCTTCAGTTGAGGACATTATTGTCTCCTGTTCATTTCGTCGCGAGAATGGCGTCCAGGAAATCCTGGCCATATTCGGCCGCGTATTTCGCGTAGACCGGCTTTACGGCTTCCAGGAAAGGCTTGAGGCTGGGGGTCGCGATCTGCATGCCCTTGGCCGTCAGGTCTTTCATCCACTGAGCCTCGCTCGCGTTGTTGAAGTCGCGCTCGAACTGGGCCGCTTCCTTCGCCGCCTTCATCACCGCATCCTTCTGGGCGGGCTTGAGCTTGTCCCAGGTTTTCATGCTCATGATGAGAGGAGCCGGCGCATAGGCGTGGCGGGTGATCGTCATGTATTTCTGGCTGTCGTAAAGCTTGAAGGAGACGATGACGTTGAGGGGATTTTCCTGCCCGTCGATCGTGCCCTGCTGAAGGGCGGTAAGAGCCTCAGTCCAGGCCATCGGCACAGCGTTAGCTCCCAGGGCCTTGAACGAATCCACGTAAATGGGGTTCTGCATCAGTCTGATCTTGAGGCCTTTCATGTCGGCCGGCGAATTGACCGCGTGCTTGCTGTTGGTCAGGTTCCTGAAACCGCGCTCGGCCCAGGCGAGTCCCTTCCATCCCTGCTTTTCAGCTTCCGCGAAGAGCTGGTCGCCGATGGGTCCGTCGAGAACGGCGTAGGCATGCTGGGGGTCCCTGAAAAGGAAGGGCAGGTCGATGGCGCCGAACCTCGGAACGAAATTGATGAAAGGTCCGTTCGTGATGATGGCCGAGTCGACGATGCCCATCTTCATGCGTTCGAGGAGGGTTCTCTCGTCGCCCAGGACGGCGTTCGGGAAAATCGTGACCTTGACTTCACCGTTCGTGTACTTTTCCGTCAGTTCCTTGAATTTGGTCGCCGCCAAATGGAAAGAATCCTGCTCGTTGACTACATGGGCCAGTTTAATGTCGATCGCGAAGCTCGGGGTGATGAGAGCCGCCGCGAGAACCAGGATGAGAAGCGCGCGTTTCATAGTTTCCTCCTAATAAACGCCTTGGTACTACCTTGGTAGTACCATGTTGCCTGAAATGCTAAACCAGGTATATAATCATGTCAAGGTATTTTACGATGGAAAAGAAAAGAGAAGAGCTCGTAAGAAAAGTTTTAGACATGATACAGGATCCCCAGGGTTTCCAGGACGGGAAGCTGCCGCCAGAGCGAGAGCTCGCCCTCCAGCTGGGCATAAGCCGCAACCTCCTGCGCGAGGTGATCATCACCCTCGAAGCCATGGGCTATATTTCCATACGGGAACGGCAGGGAGCCTTCATCGTCAAGCCCAACCCTGACGATTTTACCGCCAGCCTCAAGCTGGCCTCCTTCTGGCCCGACGACATGCTCATCAACGTCATGGAGATGCGCCTCATCATCGAACCGCCCATCGCCGGCCTCGCCGCCCTCAGACGAAGCGAGGAAGAACTCGCGAAAATGAAGGAGTGCGTCGCCAAACTCGTCGCCATGCACGCGAGCCCCAGCCATGGCGCCTCGAGCGGAGGCCAGTGGGATTCGATGCTCCACATGCTGATCGTCCAGGCGGCGCGCAATCCCCTTCTCGCCCGCCTTTACGAAGGCCTGTCTTCCACGATGGACCAGTATATCGTCCTCAGCCGCGTCAAGCTGCTCGCCCTGCCCCAATGGCCGCAGAAAATCATCGAGGAACATTCAGCCCTCGTCGCGGCCATCGAGGCCAAGGACGAGACTGCCGCTAGGGAGGCGCAGAGCAGGCATCTGGGAAGCGCCCTCGCCATGCTCAAGGAAATCTCGAAATGAACGTGGATCTCATAGCGGCTTCCATAGAAGCATCGATCGAGGTGGATTTCTCCAGGGCTGGAGGTCCGGGCGGGCAGAACGTCAACAAAGTAAACACGAAAGTGACCGCGAGGCTCGCCATCGACGCGATACAGGGCCTGAACGCCGCCGAACGGCGCATCATGGCCTCGAAACTCGCCAACCGCATCACCACCGAGGGCTTTCTGACCATTCAGGTGAGCGAAGAGCGCACCCAGGGCGCCAACAGGCAGATAGCCTTCGAAAGGCTCCTCTCCCTCATCGTCGCAGCGGCGAAGCGCGATCCGCCCCGAATCCCCACAAAACCCGGCCGCGCCGCCCGCGAACGGCGCATGGCTTCCAAAAAAGTCCGCGGCCGCACGAAACAGGACAGGCGCGGCCCCCTCGCCGACTGAAAAGTTAAAAAATGGGGTCTGACCCCATTTTTTAACTTAAAGCCCTTCCAGGATCTTCGCGGCGTGGCCTGCGGGCGTCACCTTCGGGAAGACCTTCGCCACGATGCCGTCGCCGCCGATCACGAAGGTGGAGCGGATCACCCCCAACACCTTCTTGCCGTACATCATCTTCTCGCCCCAGGCGCCATATGCCGCAAGGACCTTTTTCTCCGGATCGGAGAGGAGGATGAAAGGAAGCTCGTATTTTTTCCTGAACTTCGCGTGGGCGGCGGGCGAATCCGGACTCACGCCTACGACACAAATGCCTCGCTTCGCGAATTCGCCATAATTGTCGCGGAAGGAACAAGCTTCCACCGTGCATCCGGGCGTATCGTCGCGGGGATAAAAATACAGGATAAAGCCAGGCGTCCCCGGACCGCCGCACAAGTCACCGAGCGTCCAGAGTTTCCCCTCCTCGTCGGCCAGGGAAAAATCGGGCGCCTTCATGCCTTTTTCGATCATGCCGAGCCTCCGTGTGTTCCATACTACCGTTCAGTCCGTGCGCCGGCAATGTGATGTGCGAGCATGGCAGAATAATTGCCATTAACGCGACAGGCTTATATAGAAATTCTTGACAATCCGCAATACAATTGCATATTATCAAGAATATGAAGGAATCAACATCGCACAAATCGTCCGTCATTGACGCAAAGACGAATCTCATCCCCCGCACACAGGAAAGAGAACTGCGCCGCAAAGTGGAAGAACGCCCCTGTATCCTTGTCACCGGAGCTCGCCAGACGGGAAAAACGACCCTTCTTCGGTCTTCATTCCCCGGTATTGAATATGTTTCATTCGACAGCATACTCCAGGCAGCCTCGGCATCCGAATCCCCAGAAGCTTTTTTGCAGCGGTTTACCAAGTCGGTAATATTCGATGAAATCCAATATGCCTCCCCTCTTTTCCGCGCGCTTAAAGCCAGTATCGATGCCGATAGGGACATGAAAGGCCAATACTTGCTCACGGGAAGCCAAACATTCGAGCTTATGAAGGGAGTGTCCGACAGTCTGGCCGGAAGAATCGGCATCATGAGGCTGGAAACACTCTCGGCGCGTGAAATTGCCGATTCGGGCCGCTTCGACCGCGAGGCTCTGCTCCAGACACCTTTCCGCGGCGGATATCCCGAGCTATGGCGAAGCCCCGACATCGATGCCGGTTCCTGGTTCGAAGATTATATACGCACCTATATCGAGCGCGATCTCAAGGAACTTGTGCAGGTCAGGGATCTTGTCGAATTCCGCCGATTTCTATCCGCCGCGGCTAATCGAGCAGGGCAACTCGTCAACTTCACGGATCTAGGCAGATCCTGCGGGGTTAGTCCGAATACGGCAAAAGCCTGGACAGCCGCGTTGGAGACATCAGGTATCATGTACGTCTTGCCGCCATGGTTCACGAATGCGGAAACTCGCCTCATCAAGTCGCCCAAACTATATTTCGCCGATACAGGACTTCTCTGTGCCCTCTTGAATATCGAACATGCCGAAGATTTTGAAAAATCTTCTTCATCCGGAGCCATATGGGAAAACTTCGTATTCATAGAGTTGGTTAAAACTGGAGGCTGGATACCGGGACGAACGCTTTTTTTCTATAGGGACCACAGTGGCAATGAAGTGGATTTTGTTGGGTTTTCCGGCAATAGGCGAATTCTTGTTGAGGCCAAGTTTTCGCAACGAATCAGGCCTGAACGGCTTGGCTTTTCAGCGATAAGTCTTTCGGGAGTCGATGGCGCCAGCTTCGAGGAGGCCAAGAAAAACAAACCGGCTTGTTTTGTCGCCGCCCCGACAGCCGAGGCCGCGTTCCTGTCGATGAAAGACTTCACTCTTTACGACCCCCGAATGGGATTGGTTCCCAATTAATGGACAGCGATATCCTCTCGAGAAAACTTTAATTTATCGCGTTTTATCCGCCTGCCGATATTCACTGCAGGAATAAAAAAATATGGGGCATCACTGTCTCCGCTATCGCTTCCAGATTCGAAATCTGCATAAGGCAAGCCAAGCGAGACATCGAATATATGAGAGACCAGCTGGACGCGCCCATCGTCTGGGCGGCAGACCACCGCCGGTACGAATATACTTCTTCCTGGGATAGCCTGCGATCTGCCGACGAAAAATCCTTTCTCGCCTTGCTATAAAAGTTTTCTCCACACCTGATACGACCAAAGCGGCAAAGGATTTTTCTGATTACAGGGTCGCCCTCGATAGCGTCGAATTGAAAGAGTTAAATCCATAGTACCTGTAGTGTAAAGAAACCCCTTGACCGCCAATATAGTTGGCGTTTATCATGACAAACGCCAACTATATTGGCATTTATCATAACCGTTTGAATGGAGGGCGATATGAGCAACGGCTATCGGAAGAGGGCCTTGGACCTGAGCTCAACACTTGCCCAAAGATCGGCATTCTTTTTCGGTCCTCGCCAGACGGGAAAGTCATCCTATGTCCGAGAGCAGCTCGGCTCGCTGCCCGCGGCAAGCTTCAATCTTTTGGATGCTGGCTTGCGCTTGCGGCTCTTGGCTGATCCGACGCTCATGCGTCAGGAGATAGAGGCGCGACAGCTTCGGGATTGCGTCGTATTCATCGACGAGATCCAGAAGTGTCCGGAACTTCTCGACGAAGTACAGCTTCTGATCGAGGAGAGGGGCATACGTTTTCTCCTTTCGGGCTCGAGCGCGCGAAAACTGAAACGGGCGGGTACGAACTTACTAGGCGGGCGGGCGCGGACGAAACACCTCCACCCCTTCGTCTACCCCGAGGTGTCAGGAGACGAGGATCTTCTCGACAGGGTCATGGCGCGGGGTTTGTTGCCTCCCCATTACCTGTCGGAGGCACCGGATGAGGACCTGCGATCGTACGTGGACACTTATCTGTCGGAGGAAATCGCGGCGGAGGGGCAGGCGCGGAACTTGCCAGCCTTCGCCCGTTTTCTGCAAACCGCGGCGACACTCAACGCGAAGATGATCAACTACACGAACGTCGCGAACGACGCTCAAGTTCCGCGGCAGACAGTCCGTCTTTGGTTCCAGATCCTCGTCGATACGATGCTGGGCTACGAACTCCCGTCATATACATCCACGGTGAAACGAAAATCGGTGAAGACCGCGAAGTTCTATTTCTTCGATACGGGGATCGTGCGGACGCTGCGAAGGCTCCCCTCCATCCTTCCCGAAAGCGCCGACTTCGGGGAGTTCTTTGAACAGTACATCTTCATGGAGCTGCGGGCTTGGATCGATTATCGGAAGCCAGAGGAGCGACTCACTTATTGGCGCTCGCTTTCAGGGTACGAAGTCGACTTTCTTCTAGGCGAGGCGGTGGCGATAGAAATAAAGTCTACGACCCTCGCCCAGGAGAAACATCTTTCGGGTCTTCGGGCTCTACGAGACGAGGGCAAATTCAAACGCTTCATCCTCGTGTGCAGAGATGAGCGCCCCCGGAAGCGCGACGGCATCGAGATACTGCCCTGGCGGGAATTTCTTGGCCGGCTCTGGGCAAACGAGTTTTCCCAAAGAGGATAACCTTGTGCAACGAATACGACCTTATTCCGATCTCCGCGCTCCAGCAAGTTCACTTCTACGACCGACGCCATCGCCGAGTGCTGTCAGTTCAAGATCAACTCTTCTTTATCGGAAAGTAGATCACCGTCTCAAGCTTATCGGGAGGCGTGTCCTCGGGGGAATTGAGATATTCCTCGAACATGAAGGTTTCCATCTGGACGCCTTTTTCCTTTACGAAAGCCGTCAGGGCGTTGTAGGTTTCCTCGAGAGTCGCGTACGGCCCCGTATGCTTGGCCGTCGCGAAAGAACCTCCATGCAAAACGCTCGCCGCGACCCTGCCCTCGCCGGCCGCGACCTTGGCCAAGGGGAAGCCGACCTCCACGTCCAGGTCGTTCATGTCCATGTTGTAGTAAATGACGAAAGGCGCTCCCGCGAAGGGAATGCCGCTTTTCCCCATGTACGCGGCGATCTCCCCGTACATCGCGCCCATCGTGTCCGGCAGCGCCGACACCGGCGTCCGGTAGCGGATGGAAAGCGTGGGTGTTTCCTTCCTTTCAATGATCTGCATGCCAACCTCCATAATCTAATGATGGTTCGATGATGGCATGGGGTATATGACAGCTGTATGTCGGGGATAAAATCGATTATTCGTACATTCGCGAAATTTCTCCGGCCATGGTCTTGATTATGTCTCGCAGGTGGGGAGGTTCGAGCACTTCAACATAGGCGCCGTAGCTGAGGATGTAGCCGTACATCCACCCGTCCTCAGGCATACGCGTCCTGACGATGAGCCCGCCGTCCTCGGTTCGTTCCATATCTTCCTTATTGTAGAACTCTTCCACCAAGGGAACCAGCTTTTCCGAGAATTTCAAGGTCAATTCCAAGACATTCCCCGTCTTCTCCGGAGCGTTGTCGCGGGAAAAATCCTCAAAGCTGTGGCTCCGCCGCCGGAACCGTTCACCTAGGATTTCCGGCTCCCTGATCCGCGATATCCGGAAGAGTCGATACCCTTCCCGCAGGCGGCAGTAAGCGTAGAGATACCAGGCGCGCCACTGGAACACGATAGTCATCGGTTCCACGATACGCGATTCGCGCTCCAGACGGTTGTTGGTATAGTCCATCCTGAGAAGCCGTCCCGAGTTCACCGCGGCCTGGACAGTCTTGAATGCCTGCCGCTGGTCAGGTCCTCCGCCGAGCATGCTGAAATCGATGTGGAGCTTTTCTTCCCGATCCTTGAAATCCCCATCCTCGGCCGTCGGCACGAGGCCGCGCATCTTCTCCAGGGTATCGTCGATCCGCCTGTCGTCCAGCGAGTCGCCGATGCCGCGCAGGGCGGTGATGATGAAGAAGAGGTCGTCCACGGTCACCAAGCGCCGGTCCATCTTATAACCTTCCATGATGCCGTAGCCACCCGACGGCCCCTGGACGCTGATCACCGGTATGCCCGCGAGGTTTATGGCTTCCATGTCCCGCTGGATGGTCCTGACCGAAACGCCGAAGCGCTCGGCCAGTTTGCCGGCGCTCGCCAGATCACGGTTGAGAAGGTAGACGACGATGGACAGGAGCCGGTCAATTTTCATGATGATTGGCTTGAAGCATGGTTCGCGCGGCTTCCCCTTGTCAAGGTAAACCGCCGACAGGTGTGGGCATTCTTTGCAATTTGTCAATGCCACTGACATTTTGCAAAGAATCTTAAATATTTGTTACAATTCTTCTATATCTAGTTGTTTTTTGTAACATTGTGACTTGACACTTTTCCAAACAGTTACATATACTCAATACATAGTTGATTTCAGTAACAAGAGGAGTGCGTCATGCCCAAGTTTACCTTCAATCTCGGCAGTTTTATCGTGAATGTGGCGATCGGATGGTTTCTCATGTCCTTCATGCAGGCGGCGGTGAGCGCTTTACGCGCGGGGGCGCGAAACGATATCATTCCACGCTTCAAGACTATCGCCTTTTTCCACGATAGGCCTGCCGCGATACTCAATATCGCCATCATGGCGGGGATCTGGATCGTTACGACGACGCTGTATTTCACCCTGAAGCGAAGGTAGGGCCACCCGATGGCGAATACGCCCGCATTCATGACAGCCTTTCCCCTCACCGCGAGGGCGGCGGTACACACCCCGCTCGTCTTCCGCGCGGGGCTCTACGCAGCGGACGGCCTGCCCTTGCCCTCGCTCGAGGGCATACGAGACTTCGCCCATTTCGCGGGGATAGAGGATGGGGCCATCCGCACAGCCCTTTCGCGGGGCAAGCGCGACGGATCGCTTGTCGTGGAAGCCGATCCCGCCGGCCGCAATCGGTATTCTCTCGCGCCCGCGACCTTCGCCATGGGAACAGCCCAGATCCGCGCGGATCAGAGGCCTGAAGGGTTTCTGCTCGCGGTTTTCTCGTTTACGACGCCGGAACAGGAGGAGCGCGCCTCGCTGCGCGCGCTGCTTAAATCCTTCGGCTTCCATAAGCTGGCGCAGAACACCTATATCCATGGCAGGATCGAAACCGAAGGGCTCAAGACCGCCATTCGCGAGCTCGGGCTCGAGAATAATTTTTTCCTTTTCACCTGTCCTGATATCGATGACGAAAACCTAGTCGCCCGCGTGCTTTCGCTCTTCGATCTGGAGTCGCGACGGAAGAAGCTGAGCGAATATCTTTGCCTCCTGGAGGATTTCCTTCACCAGGATCTATCGGGCGACGAATTCGCCCGAAGGCTTCTCTACGTCGGCGCGGTGCATTGGGAGCATGTCGAGGCGAGCGAGCCGCCCATTCCCGTAAAGTATCTTCCGGCCGACTATGCCTTCAAGGAGATCCAGGCCTTCTACGGCCTTAAGCTCGAGGAAGGGCGCGCCGCGATGCTTGGATACTTCCGGAGAGTATTCGGCGGGTAAAGCCCCCCGACGATAGTCGATACAGGAAACGCTTTCCCATATTGCCCACGAGGCCCCGCGCGTATACAATATCGCATCATGGAATACCAGAAACGCACGGTCACCTGCGGCGATCTTGGCGCCGTCGACATCGGCAAAACTGTTGTGCTGAACGGATGGGTCCATCGCAAACGCGATCACGGTGGGATTTCCTTCATAAACCTTCGCGACCGATACGGGATAACCCAGGTCGTCGTCGACGATGACGCCCCGGCCGACCTCCTCGCGGTGGCGGCCGAACTCAAGAGCGAATACTGCGTCGCCATCCGCGGCACGGTGCGTGGCAGACCCGAGTCCATGGTGAATCCGGACATGACCACCGGCGCGATCGAAGTCAAGGCCGACGCCATCACCATACTTTCCAAATGCGCCACCCTTCCCTTCCAGATCGACGAGAAGAGCGACGCCAAGGAAGACACGCGCCTCACCTACCGCTACCTCGACCTGCGCTCCTTTTCCATGCAGAAAAAACTGAAGCTGAGGCACGAGACCGCCTTCGCCGTCCGCGAATATCTGGTCGGCCAGGGTTTCTACGAGATCGAGACGCCTACCTTCATCCGCTCGACCCCCGAGGGCGCGCGCGATTACCTCGTCCCCTCGCGTCTCTATCCCGGCAAATTCTACGCCCTGCCCCAGTCGCCCCAGCTCTACAAGCAGATCCTCATGGTGTCGGGCTTCGATAAATACTTCCAGCTCGCCCGCTGCTACCGCGACGAGGACGCCCGCGGCGACCGCCAGCCCGAGTTCACCCAGATCGACATCGAGATGTCCTTCGTCAAGCGCGACGATATTCTCGCCATGTGCGAAGGCCTCATGGGCTATGTCTTCAAAAAGACGCTCAACGTCGAGCTGCCCGCGCAGTTCGTGCGCATCGCCTACGACGATTCCATCGACCGCTTCGGCTCGGACAAGCCTGACCTCCGCTTCGGCATGGAGATGCAGGATTTCGCCCCCTACGTCGAAGCCTGTACATTCCAGGCCTTCAAGGAAGCCCTCGCGGCCGGCGGCAAGGTTAAAGCCCTCGTCGTGCCCGGCAAGGCCGACTACTCGCGCAAGCAGATAGAGGAACTGGAAGCCCAGGCCAAGATCTACAAGGCAAAGGGCATGGCGTGGATGAAAGTTGCGTCAGCGTCGCAGGGCACTGGAGTCGTCCTCGAAGGTGGAGCCTCGAAATTCTTCGCCGCCAACGCCTCCGCCGTGGTGGAAGGCCTGGGCGCCAAGCCCGGCGATCTCATCCTCCTCGTGGCCGACGCCAAAGCCAAGGTGGCTTGCGTATCCCTGGGCGCCGTGCGCTCCAAACTGGGCCGCGACCTCGGACTCCTCGATCCTTCCGTCTTCAAGTTCGCCTGGATCGTCGACTTCCCTATGTTCGAATGGAACGAGGAAGAGAACAAGTGGGACACCGCCCACCATATGTTCACGATGCCTCAGGAACGGTACCACGCCACCCTCGAATCCGATCCAGGCGCCGTCAAGGGCGATCTCTACGACCTCGTCCTCAACGGTTTCGAAATCGCCTCTGGCTCCATCCGAATCCACGATCCAGACCTGCAGAACCGCATTTTCAAGATCGTCGGATTTTCCGCTGAGGAAGCGCAGAAAAAGTTCGGATTCCTCGTCGATGCCTTCAAGTACGGCCCCCCTCCCCACGGCGGCATAGCCCCCGGCTTCGACAGGCTCGTCATGCTGATGGCCGGCGAAACTTCCATAAAGGAAGTGATCGCCTTCCCGAAGAACACCTTCGCCGTCAGTCCGATGGACCAGTGCCCGAACGAAGTGGACGAAAAACAGCTCAAGGAGATCCACATCCGCATCGTCCCCAAAGAAGAAAAGCAGGTTTGACCCCGAGCCTGTAAACTAAAAATACCGCAGAAAATAGATACACTATTTTCTGCGGTATTTTTTTGACCTTTTGTCAAAAAAAAGAGTAATTCTGTTTTTATATATACTATTTACACTATAAACATCTTGCAAATTTAATGGATAATGCTATAATTTCCCCATCCGTCGAACGCATCAGCGCTCAGATCATCAATTTAGCTTTTTAACCTGGAGGGTGAAATGTCCGATTCCGAAAAGACACTCGACAAAGAAGTTTCCCGCCGAAGCTTTCTGAAAACCGTTGGATCCGGCATCGGGCTTGCGGCCGGAGCCCTCGTGCTCGGCACCGGCAAACTCGGCGCCCAGACCCCCGCACCGGCCGGAGCCGTGGCGGAAAGTCCATTCCCCTATGCCGAACTTGATTCCGCGGAAGCCTTTCTCAGGGGCCACGCCGGATACTATAAAGCAGGCTGCGCCTATGGCGGTTTTTACGCCGTTCTCTCTCTGCTGAGGGATAAAGTGGGCGGTCCCTACAACCAGGTTCCCCTTCGCATGCTTCGTTACGGCGGCGCGGGCATCGCCGGCTGGGGCACGATCTGCGGAGCGCTCAATGGCGCCTGCGCCGCGATTGCTCTCACTGTTCCCGACGCTGATATCGCCAAGGTCTGCGGAGAACTTCTCGGCTGGTACACGAAGTACCCCTTCCCCAGCGCCAAATCGAACGCCCTGGCCGCTTCCGGCGGCTTCAAGTATTCCCCGGCCACCCATCCCAAGATGAGCCTCGTGACCTCGGTTTCCAATTCCCCCCTCTGCCACGCTTCCAATGCCAAGTGGATCGACGAATCGGGCTTTGGACTGTCCACGCCCGAGCGCAAGGAACGCTGCGCCCGCCTCACCGCCGACGTGGCGGAAAAAGCCGTCGAACTGCTCAACGCCTACAAGGCGGGCAAGTTCGCGCCCACCTTCAAGATCGACGAGGAAACGGCCAACTGCCTGTCCTGCCATGCCGACGACCAGGAAGGCAAAATGGCTTGCACGACTTGCCACGACCCTCACTGATCGATAGTATTTGCCGCTAGAGAAGCCGCCCTTGGGCTGCCTAAAAAAATGAGGGCGGGGGTTCACCCCCGCCCTTTTCATATCTTGGGAGCATCATGAAAAGATTTTCGGATACGGTCTACGACGCGCTGCGATCGGTGAAGCTCGCGACAGTCCTTATCGTCCTCATCGCCGTTTTCGCGGTGGCAGGCGGCATAATTCCGCAAGGCAGGGATGAATCCTTCTATCTCCACAAGTTTCCCGGCGCTCCCGCCCGAATCATCCTGGCCCTCGACCTCGACGGAATATTTTCCGGCATGCCCTTCCTCCTCCTCGCGACGCTTTTCACCACGAACCTCACGGTCTGCAGTTTTCACCGCTTCACCAAAGAGCTGAAAAAGCCGCGCGGAAACAGACGCCACGGACCCGACATCCTCCATATCGGCCTTCTCGTTTTCATTTTCGGCGGCCTTCTTACCGCGAGGACGAGATCAGAAACCCTCATCTACCTCGGCAAGGGACAGGAAGCCCGGCTTCCTGAAGGCTCCAGCATCGTGCTGATGGATCTTCGGGAAGAGCGTTATCCTGACGGGAGACCGAAATCCTGGGAGTCCGCCATTTCCATCGACGAGAAAGAAAGCACCATAAAAGTGAACAGCCCCCTGCGCTACAAAGGGTACACCATCTATCAGCAGGACTGGAAATCCGCGCAGCACGCCGTCTTCGAGGACGCGGCGGGCATGAGGCTCAGCCTCGACCAGGGAGCCAAGGCTAAGATGGCCGAAGGTTCCGTTTTCTTCATGACCATTGAAAAGGGCGCGCCCACGGAGATCGGGACGGATGAATACGCCAACGCAGAGGCGGTTTTCCTTCTGGAAAACGACTCAGGCCGTAAGATACTCAGGGCCAGGAAAGGCGACGCCATCGGACTCTTCACCTTCGCGGGATTCGAAGAGGAGGCTATATCGGGACTCAAGATCGTCCGCGACAAAGGCTTCCCCCTCGTCGCCGCCGGCCTCGCCCTGGTCCTCCTGGGTACTTTTCTTACCTATATCCGTAAACTGAAAGGAATGCTCGCATGATATCAACCATCTCCTTTGCCCTGCTTCTCGTCAGCCTGACTGTCCAGGCAGTCTATCTTTTCCGAAAGGATGGAGCCAAGGATCCCGTTTCGAACTGGCTCGCGCTGGGGGCAGGCATTCTTCTCCTCGCGGAAATAATAAGGCGGAGCGTCGCCATACGCTTCATCGCGCTGACGGGCATGTTCGAGTCGCTGGTTTTCTTAGCCTGCCTCGTTTCCATCCTTGTCTTCGCGCTGCGGTACCTCAGAAGCCTGCGTGCCGAGCGGGCCATCGCTTTCGGGGCCACAGCCCTGGCTGTCGTCTTCCTCGCCCTTGCCAGCTCCCCGCTCGCCCCCGCCGACATAAAGCCGCCCGTCCCGGCGCTCCAATCGGGATGGCTCATCCTTCACGTGTCATTTACCTTCATCGGAGAAGTGTTCTTCGCTGCGGGATTCGTGAGCGCCGTGCTCCAGCTCGCCACCAGGAACGAGGAAAAGCGCAAAAATTACGACAGGCTGGCCTATACGAGCATCGCCATAGGCTACCCCATCTTCACGGCGGGAGCCCTGGTATTCGGAGCCGTCTGGGCGCAGAAAGCATGGGGAATATGGTGGAGCTGGGATCCCAAGGAAACTTGGGCACTGATAACCTGGCTGACCTACACGGCATACCTGCATTTCAGGCTCGTGCGCAAGAATACCAGCAAGGTGATGCCCCTCCTGGTTATCGCGGGATTCCTCATCGCGATGTTCACCTTCTTCGGGGTCAACTTCCTGCTCTCCGGCCTGCACAGCTACGCCTGATACGAGGCGCGTATTCGTCTACTATGGGATTGGACAGGATAACAGGACTTAAGAGGATCAACAGGAAAGAATTTTAAGTAAAGAAAGATTCCCTTTTCCCTTGTTCTCTTTCTTTGTAAAAATTCTTCCGCATGTAAATCATCCTAGGTCATGTAGATCCTGTCTGGATTCTTTTTCGCACTCGTTGAGCGGGAGCCTTATTCGGGCAGTTCCTCGATCACCTTCCAGCGGCCTTCGGAATATTTGAACCGCTCGGCCTTCATGTCCAGGACACGGCCATCCTCGCCCGCCATCTTGACCGTGCCCGAGAGGGCATTCACTTCCACAACCTTGAAAAGCGTCCCGTCGTAGATGAACTTGACGCCCTCCTGGGGCAATTCGCGCCTGGCATCCTTGTAGAACTGGAATTCATAGCTCAGGCAGCAGAGAAGACGGCCGCAAGGACCGGAGATTTTGAGGGAGTTGAGCGAAAGATTCTGGTCCTTCGCCATCTTGATCGACACTGGGTTGAGCCGATCCGAGATGCCGTGGCAGCAGAGGACGCGGCCGCAGACACCGCAGCCTCCCGTGACGCGCGCCTCGTCGCGGACGCCGATCTGGCGTAGCTCGATGCGCATCTTGAAGAGCGACACCAGATCCTTGACCAATTCCCTGAAATCGACGCGGGATTCGGCGGTGAAATAGAAGAGGATCTTGGGCTCGTCGAGGAGATAATGGGCCGAGACTAGCTTCATGGGAAGATTGCGCGCCCATATCTTGTCCCTGCAGAGCTCGTAGGCGTGCTTTTCTTTTTCCTTGTTGTCCTTGAGTTTGCGGAGATCGTCGATTCCGGCGGGTCGCTCTATGAGAACGATTTCGTCGGGATTGATGAAGGCGGTATCGGTCGCCAAGCCCTGGACTTCGACCACATCCCTGCCGTATTTCGTCGGCGCGATCACGAGAGCCCTGGCCGGGATATGCCGAACGACCTCCGGCGCAGCTTCAGACGCGGCTTCAGACGCGGCTTCCGGTTTAGCCTCTGGCATGACCACCGGTTCAGCTTCCTGGACGACTTCCGGTATGGCAGCAGCCATAGCCTCAGCGGAAGCTTCCGCGGGAGCGATCACCGTACTCGGTTCCGGGTCAGCAAAGGGCCCCTCGAGCATCGCTTCGAGTTCGCGCTCCGTGCGGAAATTCGGCCACTCCGTTCCCGCCGCGACATAATAGCCGTAGGAAGTCTCGCTGGAATGGATGGTCTTCAGCCTATAGAGAACTTCCGGCAACTCATCCAGGCTCTTGGCGCGTATTCTGGGAGCGACTTCCTGCATCTCGGATTCGAACATCTCGTAGTCTTCCGCGTGCCCATTATTATTATTGTTTGTATGGTTGCCGTTATGGTGATTGGACATAAATTCGTCTCCTTGGGATCCATGGCGAAACGTCGATGCCATAGTCTAAACGTCATCATACTATCATGAAAAGTCGGGAATTAAAACCGCGTCGAAAACAGGCGCTTCACCCGGCATTTTCCGGTTCAACAGCGCCCAGGACGCTGCCCAGAAAAAGCGCTCCGTCTTCCAGCATGAAGCCAGGCGATTGTATGTCGGCCTTTACCTGGGCGGTGGAAGCCAGGCGCACCGATTTTCTCCCTTTGATCAAGCCGGAGACCTTTCCCGCCACGATAATGTCATCAGCCTCGATCTCGGCCTCAGCCTTGGCGCCTTCGGCTATCACCAGTGCGCCTGTGGCGGAGAGCTTCCCGACGCATTCGCCTTCGAGGCGGAGCAGGCCTACGCAGGAGAGGCTCCCCTCGAGACGGGAACCTTTCCCGATTACGCATGCTGAAATGCCGGATTTGCCGGACGAAACGACTGCCTTGACCTTTTTCAAAGGATTTTTTTTCATGGAGCACCCGCCTTTTTGACATTCAGGAAACGCAAGGGATCGATGACACTCGTCCCCAGATGCACTTCGTAATGAAGATGCGGTCCCGTGGTCTTGCCCGTGTTCCCCAAGGTGCCCAAAACCTGCCCCTGCTCGACTTGCTGCCCCTTTCTCACCTTGAAAGAGCGCATGTGGCCGTATCGCGTAAGGAATCCATGACTATGCTGTATCGTGACGCAGTTCCCGAGCCCCGCGTCGTAGCTGGCGTCGATTACCTTGCCGTCGGCCGTGGCAATGATGGGATCGCCTACCCTGAACGTCGATATGTCGATGCCGTTGTGTAGGTACCATTGTCCGCCGGAAAAAGGATTCTCGTTCTGCCCGAAGTACATCGAGATATGGCCGATGCCGCTCTGTATGGGCCAAATATTGGGAATCTCGGACATGATCTCTTTCTGTCCTGCGATGACCGTCGCTATCTGCTCGAGACCGGGCGCGGACGAATCGAGATAGTCGGCCAGGCCCCGCAGCCGCTCCAGCTCCCTGTACGCCAGCCCGCCCGAATCGGGCATATTGAGAAGCCCCGAAAGACCGGCGGCGCGAAGGGCATCCTCGCCCGAAAGATCCGCGCCCGGCTGCCCCTTCTTGCGCGCGGCGATCGACAATAGCTCGGAAAGCCGCGTCTCGAACCTGAGCGCGGAACCCGTCAGAGCCTCGGCGCTGTCCCGGAGTTCGTCGATCGCCGCGCGGGACAGGGCAAGCTCGTGTTTCGCGCTCTCCAGCATCGCGACAGCGGCGAGATACCGCCCCGTCGCGAAAACGGAAAAGCCGACAAGCAGCAGAAAGGCCAGGCCAGCCAGTACAAGGACAAAGCGACTCGCCTGGAAGCGCTTCGACGCGGCCTCGGCATGAGGCATGACGATAATGCTCGTCCTCTGCCTTGCCCAGGCGAAAAACCGCCGGGGAAGATTGATGAAGGCCTTGAAGAATGCCTTGGTGCCGGCCACAAGCCTCGCGTAGAAGATTTTTTCCTGTCTCTTGATCTCGCGCAGGCCCTCGAGCACTCGCCTCTCCTTGCTTTACCCCAATAAAGTGCCTGTACTCTACCACCCGCCCGAAGAAAATGTCAAACCGCGACCCCAAATACGGGCTCCACGGCATTTATCAAAGCGGGAAAATTTAGTATATTTTCATTACACGCTTTACACTACCCTATCTCCGGAGAGGTCTGTATGTCGAAATACGCATTTAAAACCGAAGTATCCCAACTTCTCGAACTCATCACCCATTCCCTGTACTCGCACAAGGAAATTTTCCTGCGGGAACTCGTCTCCAACGCCTCGGACGCCATAGACAAGCTCCGCTACCTGAGCATCTCGGACGACGCCTACAAATCCATCTCCGTCGATCCCAAGATCACCATTTTCGTCGACAACGAAGCCAAGACCATCGTCGTGTCCGACAACGGCGTCGGAATGAACGAGGAAGAGCTGGCGGGCAACCTGGGCACCATAGCCCGTTCCGGCACAAAGGCTTTTATCGAAAAACTCTCCGATACTGAACGCAGGAATTCGAACCTCATCGGCCAGTTCGGCGTCGGTTTCTACTCCGTCTTCATGATTTCGGACAATGTCGAAGTGATAAGCCGCAAGGCGGGCAGCGACGAAGCCTTCTGCTGGTCAAGCACGGGCAAGGGCGAATTCTCCATCGAGCCCTCCAAGCGCGATAGCTTCGGCACCGACGTCAAGATCCACGTAAACGAGGACGGCGGCGAATACCTGAGCCGCTGGGCTCTCGACGGCCTCCTCAAGAAGTACTCCAACCATATCGCCTACCCCATCCATCTCATTTCCCAGGAACCTAAATACGACAAGGACGGCAAGGAAGAGGGCAAGGAATTCAAGGACGAGCAGACCAACACCGCGAGCGCCCTCTGGCGCAGGCCGAAGTCCGAGCTGGCCGACAAGGACTACATCGATTTCTATAAATCCTTCACGGGCGAGGACGACGAACCTCTCGTCTGGCTCCATACGAAGGCCGAGGGAACGATCGAGTACAATTCGCTCTTCTATATCCCCTCCAAGGTTCCCGGGGATCTCTACTATCCCGTAAGCCAGCAGGGCATCAAGCTCTATATCAGAAGAGTTTTCATCACCGACAAGGAAACGAACATCCTGCCCCAGTACCTGCGCTTCGTGCGCGGCGTCATCGATTCCGACGATCTGCCGCTCAATGTCAGCCGCGAGATTCTCCAGCAGAACAGGGTCATGACGACGATCCAGCAGGCCTCGCTCAAGAAAATCTTTTCCGAACTCGAGTCCCTGGCCAAGAACAATCCCGAGAAGTACAGGAAATTCGCCGATCTCTTCAACACCCAGATCAAGGAAGGCCTCTGCTCCGACTGGCAGAACCAGAAGACCCTCCTCGGCCTCGTGCGCTACAAGAGCACGGGCGTCGAAGGCTGGACGAGCCTCGAAGAGTACAAGGCGAGAGCCGGCGAGCGAAAGGTCATTTACTACATTACTGGTAACAACGAGGAACGCCTGCGCGCCAGCCCCCTCCTCGAGGCCTTCGCGGCCAAAGGCATCGAAGTGCTCGTCGGCTCGGACGAGATCGACGAGCTCGCCTTCGCCACCCTGGGCCAGTTCGACGGCATGTCCTTCAAGAGCGTGAATCACGCCGACAGCGACGAGGATCTCGGTACGGGCAAGGAAGGCGCCGACGCGGCCCAGGACGAGGAAGTCGGGAAGAAGGCCGCCGAGGCAGCCAAACGCATTCTCGGCGCAAAGGTCAAGGATGTCCGCCTCTCTAAGCGCCTGGAGAAAAGCCCCTCCTGCGTCGTCATGGACAAGGACGACCCCACCCTCCAGTACCGGGAGCTGATGAAGAGAATTTCCAACGTGGACATGCCCGAATCGGCGCCCATCCTGGAGATCAATCCCGGACACGCCCTCGTGAGAAAGCTGGCCGAGCTCGAGGGAAAGCGCCTGGCGGCCCCGGAAGATGCCTCCATGGCCCAGGACGCCGAGGACATAGCGAACATTCTCCTCGACCAGGCCCTGCTCGCCGAGGGACACAAGTTCATCAGGCCCGCCGAGTTCATCGAAAGGCTCAACCGCCAGCTGGCGAAATAAATGGCAGGATACGACAAGCCCGATTTCTGGTCCATCAAAGCCCGGAAGGAGGGCTACCCGGCCCGCTCCGTGTATAAGCTCGAGGAGATGGTCGCTAAGTTCAACCTCATAAAAAAGACAGGATCACAGGATCATGCGGGACAGCCTACAGGACTACGCATCCTGGACATAGGCGCCGCTCCGGGCTCCTGGAGCCTCTGGATCCTGCGCAACCTGGCGGGCGCGGGGCAGCTCACGGCCGTAGACATCCAGGACCTCGGCATCTCGCCCAAGGACGCCAATTTCACCTTCATAAAGGGTAGCATCCTCGACGAGACCGTCCGCGCCCGCCTCCGCGAGACCGGCCCCTACTCCCTCGTCGTCTCGGACGCGGCACCCAACACCACGGGCAACCGCCTCGTGGACCAGGGCCGCTCGGAGGAACTCGTGGAATCCGTGATGGGCCTCGCCCTCGAAGTGCTGGCGCCGGGCGGTTCGCTCGTGATGAAGATATTCCAGGGCGGGGAGGAAAAGCGCCTCATCACCGATCTCAAGACGCGCTTCGACCAAGCGCGCGGCTTCAAGCCTGAGGCCTGCCGGGCCATATCCTTCGAGACCTATCTCGTGGCGATGGGATTCAAGGGCTGACGAAACTCAGCAGGGCAGGTTCTTCAGGTATTCGACCAGTTCTTTCTTGGAAGGCCGTTTGGCCATGAACGATCGGAACTCTTTTTTTCCGATAAGGCAGGCAATGCCCGAGAGCGCCGAAAGATGATGCTGCACACCCGCCGACAGGATGAGGAAAAGCGTCGTGACGGGCTTGCCGTCCGGAGCGCCCCAATCGAGCGGCGTATCCAGATAGCCTATAGCCATGATGGCGCTTTCCTCGCTGGCCGCTTCCTGTTTCCGCGAATGGGGAATGGCGAATCCTTCGCCTATCGCCGTCGTACCCAGACCTTCCCTTTCGATTAGCGCGTTTTTCAGCGCCGTCCGGTCAACGGACTTGGGCAGGCGCAGCACTTTCGCGAAGGAAGAAATCGCCTCTTCCGCGCTTCCTCCCTGGATGTTGTAATATACGTCGCCATTTTCCATGAGAGAACAGACAAGGGTTTTTTTGGGAATTCCCGATCCATCGACTTTAGGCGCGTCATCCTTCTGCTCAGCGGATTGCTTCATGTCTTTGATTCTATAGATTAAACAGGTTTAAAACAATATATTGCCATACTACCTCTAAGGACGACGGATTCGCTCAATCAACTACGTCCGAAAATTCATAAGACATCTGACCATTCATATATACTTGTACAAATACCTTTGCGGGTTTAGGTAAAGGATTTTTCCCGATAAAGGGAAAATACAATGTCGATCTTCCGGCCTTTTGCGTGAACACAAATGACGGAACGCAAGTCGACCTAATAGCGTTCATCTTCTTGGTATACTCTACATTGTCTTCGATTAGATCATGACTTGAGAACATTTCCCAGTACGTTATGAACTGCTCTCTATCATAGGGATATGCGGCAGCACTTATATCATTCATCGAATTCATCTCTGCCACAATTTCTATTCTAGTATCCTGCTCCAAATTGAAATCAATTTTAACAACATAGAACTCATTCAATTTACCCCGCATCATGGTGCTGGGTTCGATGTAAGGATTAGTGTAAGGATTCCGAACAATCTTCAATATATTATTTTGATCTATCACATGAGAAACGGCCATTGTAGGCAATTCTTTGGAATAAGGATTCGTAGTCGTACAGGATTGAAACTCGAATACAATGAATGCCAATCCGAGCAAAAATACGATCTGCTTTTTATGAATCATCGTCATTCCTTTCTTGATCCTGATATCTGATTTTCGCATTTTTTAAAAATCATAGCAACAACAGAACGATGAATAACAATAATTTTGCCAAAAATGAAAATGCCGGTTATACATCACTGCATAACCGGCATCTCTAAGCTGACTAAATTATCAGGTTTGCTTAGAAGCTGAAGAGGAAGTTCGTGCCGACCTTGAATGCGCCATCATAGGATGCATAAACTTTCGCAGCGCTCTTCGCACCGAGAGTAAATTTAGCATAGGGATCGATGGAATAGGCATTCGTGGAATCATAGGTAACGGAAGCACCGAGCTCCGTCTTGCCCATCGTATAGGAAACTTCGGGAGCGACAGCCCAGTAGAAGGTAGCGCCAAGAGCTTCTTCCGCCCAGACGCCGACGGCCAAGTCGCCCATTGCGTAGGAAAGGTACTCATCGATGGTCAGAGTGTTGGCCACATCCGCGAGATCGGCGAAGTTTGCCTCGAGATTAAGAGTGAGGTCTTTAATCGCGGAGATATCGGCGCCAAGGATAAGCTGATTAGCAGTAAGCCCGAGATTGAGCTGTGCAAGGAAGGTACCAACACCGTCAGCGGTGTATTTTCCAGCGATAATCATATCCTTGAACTGATCAGCGAGGTCGACACCACCGGTGGTCAGAGGAACGATAAATCCTGCATTGAGACCGGCGACGGGCTTAAGCTGAACCTGGAAACCGAGCTTGCCATCGTAGCCGCCCCAAGAATTGTAAGCAGTAGCCCACGTGTAATCATTGAGCTTTCCAACCTTGAAGTAAACCATCTTATTGAAGAGGTTTCCCCACACCAGAGCCTGGGTGAAAAGCTGCGTACCGGTGGTTACGCCGACATCGCTGTTCTGAAGGCGGAAATGCACACCAAAGTCACCATTCGTATAGTCTGCATTCCAGCGGATGCGGGTCATGTTGCCGGCATCTTTGTTGTAAAGATAGAGATCACCAGTCGTGGAGTCATACTGGAAACCAGTATTGAGATAGCCACTGTAGACAAGGGCGGGAGCGGGGGCAGCGGCTGCCTGCGCGAATACACCGCCGACCATAGCAAAAGCGAGAAGCAGGACGATAAGCTTCTTCATTAGAAGTCCTCCTTGCAAATTAGAAGGGGGCCGCGCCGACGGCTCGGTAATCCCCTTTCCTAGGTTCCGTTAGAGTATATATCGGCAAAATTTTAGGTGTCAAGCACATTTTATTCAAGTTTTTTAAACAAAAAGTCAGAATCTGTCAAATACTTTCATATTTTGTTAGATAAGTATCGATAGAATTCGACTTTATTGATGAGGCCATCAGAATATGCATTAATTATAGACTAATTACGTAAAAAAGCGAATAAATGCGCCGGTGCGCTCAAATATAACAAACGAGGGGTGACCGGGAAAATCCAGGTCACCCCTCATGGCGCTCGCGGCTAGCGCGAAGTGATACTTTAAATTCAGGGAATCTGCGCGATGATGTCCTTGAGCCAGGGCTTCTTGGCGAGGTCGCGCTCGAGTCCCTCGGCGCGCGCCTTGTTCACGTAGTCCCTGTTCTCGAAGTAGTAGTGGTAGTTGGTATGGACGTCGTAGGTGCCCTTCATGAGGGCGAAGGCGTCTTCCGTCATTACGAGCTCCTCGTCGGTGGGGATGACGAAGACCTTCACCTTGGAGCCGGGACCGGTGATGTCGAGTTCGGCGTTGCGGCATTTGGCGAGGGCGTTCTTCTTCTCGTCGATGGCGATGCCCATCTCCTCGAGTCCCTGCGTCGCCAGGTGGCGGATGGCCGGGCCCATCTCTCCCACGCCGGCGGTGAAGATGAGGGCGTCGACATGGCCGAGGGCCGCGTAATAGGAGCCGATGTATTTCTTGATCCTGTAGCTCTCCATCTGCTGGGCGAGGATGGCGATGGGGTCGCCCTTCTCGGCAGCCAGCTCGATGTCGCGGCGATCGGCCCATTTGCCGGTGATGCCGAGGACGCCCGATTCCTTGTTGAGTTTCTTCTCGACGTCGGCGGCGCTCATGCCCGTCCTGCGCATCATGTGGAATATGATGCCCGCGTCTATGTCGCCCGACCTCGTGCCCATGATAAGCCCCTCGAGGGGCGTGAGGCCCATCGATGTATCGAAGGAGCAGCCGTTCTTCACCGCGTTGATGGAGGCGCCGTTGCCGATATGGGCGGTGATGACATTGGTCTCGAAGGGATCCTTGCCGAGGAGGACGGCGGCTCTTTTGGCGTTGTAGAGGAAGCTGGTTCCGTGGAAGCCGTAGCGGCGGACCATGTGCTTTTCGTACCATTCCTGGGGGAGCGCGTACATGTAGCTCGACGCGGGCATGGTCTGATGCCATGCGGTGTCCATGATGGCGCAATGGGGGACATCGGGCAGCACTTCGCGCGCCGCTTCGACGCCCATCAGGTTGGCGGGATTGTGCAGGGGAGCCAGGTCGATGAGTTCGCGGAAGGTGGCCAGGAATTCGTCGTTTATGATGGAGGAACGGGCGAAGCGCGAGCCGCCGTGAACCATGCGATGGCCGACCGCCTTGATCATACCCATGTCGGATATGACGCCGTATTCGGGATCGACGAGGGTATTGAGGATGAGCTGTATGGCGATGGTATGGGTCGGGCATTCGTGATCGACGACGTAGTCGGCTTTGCCGCGCGCCTTGTGCGTGATGGAAGAACCGCCGATGGTGACGCGTTCGACGATACCGGTGGCCAGGATGTCTTTATTGTCCCAGTCGTACACCTGGTATTTGACGGAAGAAGATCCGCAGTTCAGTGTCAGTATGACCATATTCGCTCCTGTGAGGTTTTGCCCATCCTAGCATCCAGCCGGGGTTTTTCACAAGATGATAAGAAAGATGCTCGTCACGAAACTTTGTTAAGGTGGGATCAGAGGAGCTGCACGGGATCTATGTCCACTTCGAGGCGGACCGAGGATGGGGTCTTGTAGCCGCCAAGGAGGGAGCGCATGGAAGCATGGAGCTTCGCGAGGCTTGTCGCTCGAAGGAGGATCTGCCAGCGATGCGAACCCGCTATCATGCCGAGGGCGCATTCGGCGGGACCGAGCAGTTCCACGTCGGCGGGGAGGGTTGCCGCGCCTTTCCGCGCGAGCTCCCTTGCCGCCCCCACGCAATGGTCGCGCTCCCGCGATCGGACCACGATGCGCGCCATGCGGGAGAAGGGGGGGAAACCCTGGGCTTCGCGAAGGACGAGTTCGCCCGAATAGAAGGCTTGCATGTCGAGGGTCGAGGCTAGCCTGATGACGGGGTTTTCGGGCCTGAAGGTCTGTATGAAAACGCGCCCGTCGGGATCGTAGCGCCCCGCCCTGCCCGCCACTTGGACGATGAGCGAAAAGACGCGCTCGGCGGCGCGGAAGTCGGGCAGGTTGAGGCCCGCGTCGGCAAGGACGACGCCTACGGTCTTCACGCCCGGGAAGTTCAGGCCTTTGGCGACCATCTGGGTGCCCAGGAGGATGTCGATTTTTCCGCTCCTGAATTCCTCAAGGGTCGATTCGAGGGAGCCTTTCTTCGATACGGTGTCGGCATCCAGGCGCCTGATTGTCCAGTCGGGAAACATTTCGGCCACTTCTTCCTCGATGCGTTCGGTTCCGAAACCGCGCCAGCCTATGTCGAGGGAACTGCATTCGGGACAGGCGCTCGGGGGCGTCGTCCGGTAACCGCAGTAGTGGCAGATGAGCTGGTTCTGCTCTTTGTGATAGGTGAGAGCGACCGAACAATGCCTGCACTTGAGCTCGGCGCCGCAGGTGTTGCAGACGAAGAAGTGGGAAAATCCCCGGCGGTTAAGAAAGAGGATGGACTGCCGTCCTTCGGCCTTCGTTTCGATGAGCGCTTTTTTCAGCCTGTCGGAGATTGTCGAGGCTTCGGTTCTCATGTCGACCACTTCGATTTCCGGAAAATCCCCGCCGCCGGGGCGCTGGCTCAGGGTCTGGCGGTTCATGACGCCTGTCTCGCAGGAATGCCAAGCTTCGACTGAAGGGGTTGCGCTTCCCAGGATGAGCCGCGCCTTCTCTTTGCCCGCGCGGTACATGGCCACCTGGCGCGCGTGGTAGCGAGGGGCGTTGCCGGCCTTGTAGCTGCCCTCGTGTTCCTCATCGATGACGAGAAGTCCCAGGTTCTGGACAGGAGCGAAAATGGCGCTGCGCGCGCCGATCACCATATGGGCTTCTCCCTTGAGGATGCGGCGCCATTCCGACAGTTTCTGCGATGGGGTCAGTCGCGAGTGGATGACGGCACAGTCGTCGCCGAAACGCTGCCTGGCCGAGCGGATGACCTGGCCGGTCAGGGCAATCTCCGGCACGAGGTAGATGACGGAACGCCCCGCCGCGAGCGTACGTTCGGCGGCCTGCAGGAAGACTTCCGTTTTGCCCGTCCCGGTAGGCCCGTAGAGGTAGGTGGTACCCGATTCGGAAGCGAGAATCCCATCGAGGGCAGCGCGCTGTTCTTCCATGAGGGCAAGCGCCTTGTCGCCGATCTGGAAATCCTCGATTTCGGCTGATAGCTGGAGGCTTTCCCTCCTCCCCGTCGGCAGCATGGAGCCCAGGGCTTCGCCCAGGGAACAGAAATACATGCGCGCCACCCAGGCGGCCAGTTGGACCGTGGATTCGGCGAAAATCGCTTCGGTGTCGACGGCTCGCTTTATCGGCTTTATGAGGGTTGGATCGAGGGAGCAGGTCGGAGCCGTCTCGACGATGAAGCCGGCGAGGCCGCGCCTCCCGAAGGGAGCCTCGGCCCTGCATCCCATCCTCGCCGGCTTTTCGTCATTGTTTCTGTACCAATAGGTATCGTCGATGGGCAGGGGAAAGGCGATGCGCACATAGGCATCGGCGCGGGCTTCCGGTTCCGCCCGGTCCGGGCGTTCTTTGGCTTCAGTCATGGTCTATCAGGTCGCGCAGCCGTTTCAGGTCTTCCCACGCGGGACGCTTGAGCGTCGGATCCCGCAAGAGGGCCGATGGATGGAAGCTGGCGACGACGGGGATGCCCTCATATTCGTGCATTCTGGTCCTGAGCCGGTTTATGCCTTCCGTCGTGGAAAGGAGGGCTTGGGCCGCCGTCCTGCCCGCGCAGAGGATGGCCTTGGGGGAAAGGAGGCGTATCTGCTGGCGCAGGTAGGGCATGCACGCGGCCCTTTCGTCGGGCGCCGGTTCCCTGTTGTTGGGAGGCCTGCATTTCACGACATTGGCGATATAGCAGTTTTTCCGCCTGTCGAGCCCTATGGAGAAAAGCATTTTGTCGAGGAGTTGGCCCGAAGCGCCGACGAAAGGGAGTCCCTGGCTGTCTTCCTCGGCCCCCGGGCCTTCGCCCACGACCAGGACCAGGGGTTTTGCGACACCCTGGCCGAACACGACGTTTTTGCGCGCGCTGGAGAGAACGCATCGGGTACAGGTCAGGGTCTTTTGTCCCAAGGTTTCGAGCGTCTCTCCCTCTTCGTTGGGCGGTGCTGCTGCTGCGGCGGTCACGTTGGGGGCCTTAAAAGCGGCGGCTGCGGGGGTTGAAGCGACGCCAGGCGCCGAGCCAGGCGCCGCGATGGACGCGGAGCGCAGTCTTTTCAGCAGTTCGCCGGAAGGCCGCTCGATCCTCATGCCCGTCGACAGGGCGCTTCCGATGGTATCGAGGGATAGGAAGAGATCGGCCAGGTCGGGCGCCGCCGCCGCCTTCTCTGTCGCGGCCGCGGCCAGGTCGGGCGCGGTCCGGGAATTTTCATTGTCCGTCATGGGCGATCTCCGCTTTCATGCTCAATTTTTTCGCGCCGAAACGTCCGCTCGAGACCTTGACGACGATCTCCCCTTCCCTGCCGATGGAAGCGATCCAGAAGGCGGCCGAACCGCCCAGGAAGCTGATTTCGGAGGGTCCGACCAGCCTGCCCGCGCCAGACACTCCGATCCGCAACGGTTCGAAGATGAATGAACAGGGATTGTCATACTGATCGAGAACGCGCGCCGTGACGCGCTGGGTATCCCATTCGTCGCCGGTCCTGACATGGAGGACGGTTGCGTCGGCCGTCAGTTCAAGCCTTGAGGCTGAAGCGTCGGCGCCGTATCTCCTGCGCGCTACTTCGGCGCCATCGAGGATTCCAACCAGCTCGAAGACATCGTCTGGGCAGCCCCAGGCCATTCCATACTTCAGGATGAGGGCTTCGGCGTCCTTGAGTTTCATGCGCCGGTTGAGGGCGAGGCGGAGGAAGCGGAGCTTGTCGGCCGGCCGCAGGTTCGCGGCGCCCTTCTTCATGGCTTCCGACGCCAGCGAGAGGAAAAGCTCCTTGTCTTTCGTGGCGAAGCCTTCCCTGTCGATCCGATCTCCGATGAAATCGTCCATCGTCACGGGCGGATGTTCGAGGTGAGGATATGTTTTCCGGTCCGGCAGAAATCGCCCAACTTTCTCCCCGGAACGATAGAGATCGACGGCATCGCAATTGGTGTAGACTTCTACGGGCAAAGGAAGCATCGCGCTCCGCTCGCCCTTGGCGAAAAGCGTCGCCGGTTCGAGGATGACTTTTATTTTCGGATCAGCCTGGCTTGCGTAGAGCGCGGCCGCGTACTTGGGTATCCTGAACATGTCGGCGACGCCGTGATAGCATATCCTGTCGCCAGAGCCGAAGTCTTTGTGGGTATTGTAATCGAAGGCGCACCAGCCTATGGCGCCGGAGACCGCTGAATCGCCCATCGCGGCGTCGAGAACGCGCGCGTGCCGCCGGGCGTGCTCCGCGAGCCGTTCTTCCTGGTCGTAGCGTTTCGTCGGGAACATGTGGCCGTTGTGTTCGGTTATGAGATAGGGCGCGTCCTTGCTCTTGCCCTTGACGGATGCCGGCGACGCTATGGCGAGCTTGCCGCCGTCGTGGGTGAAGTCGTTGTAGGTATAGACATCTTCCAGAAGCCTGCTGCCCCGGAAATTCCGCACCCCGCCCCTCTGCCTGTCCGGATCGAGGGCGGCGGCCAGCGCGTTGGTTCTCGCGTAAAGCTCGTCGTCGTCCGGCGATTCGTTGACGCGGACGCCCCAAAGGATTATCGAGGGGTGATGCCTGTCGCGCCGGATGAGGTCTCCCAAGTCGGCCAGGGCCTGGTCCTTCCATGCCGAGTCGCCTATATGTTGCCATCCGGGGAGTTCGGTCAGGACGAGGAGTCCCAGTTCGTCGCAGGCGTCGAGGAAATGTCTCGACTGCGGATAGTGGCTGGTGCGCACGATGGTCAGTCCCAGTTCCCGCTTGAGGATTTCGGCGTCGCGGCGCTGCGCCCCCGGTCCCATCGCATAGCCGACATAGGGCCAGGATTGATGCCTGTTCAGGCCGCGCAGGAATATTTTTCTACCATTTAAATAGAAGCCCTGTCTCGTGAAGCGCGCGTCCCTGAATCCGATGCGTTCTCTCAGGCTGTCCGCGTCATGGTCCCCGATCCGAAGGATCACTTCGAGATCGTAGAGTTCGGGCGAATCGATATCCCAAAGCTTTATCCCGCTCAGGCCGTCGAAATCGAGCCGAAGCTCTCTTTCCCACTCGGTTCCGGCGCCGGGAATTTCCTTCCAGGCCTCGGCTACGACCGCTCCATTCTTGGCGAGCCTGGCCAGGATATTCGCTCCCGACCAATCCGAGCCTCCCATCGTCACGTCGATGGAGAGTCGGGCTTCCTGGGCCGTCCCATCGGATGCCGCTCCTTCGGGCGCCTCCCCTACCCGGGGACGGGCATGGATTCTTTCGATATACGCTTTTTCCTGGACGCGAAGAGAGACAGCCCGGTAGATCCCCCCATAAACGAGGTAATCCACGACGTCGCCGAAGGGAGGGATGCCCGGATTTTCCCGCGCGTCGACTTCCACGATAAGCCGGTTGAGGCCGTCGGGCTTCACCGCCTCGTCGATATTCACGGAGAAAGGCGTGTATGGCCCGGAATGGCTTCCCACTTTTCGCCCATTGAGCCAGATTTTGCAGGATACGGCGACTCCCTCGAAATCCAGGAAGATTCTTCCGCCCTCGGGAAGCTTGGGGGTTTCGAAGTCGCGAGAGTAACAGCCCTTTTTCTGATACGATCTTTCGTCGAAATGGTTGAAGGGGAGTTCCAGCAGGCTGTGAGGCAGGTCCACGCATTCCCAGTCGGCTGGGGAGAAAGCATCGCCCAGCCAGGATTCGTCCAGAGGGGAACCGAGGAATAGCCAGCCCGCCGAAAGGGGATAAATACCGCACATAGAGCCGCTCCTGGGAGTTATCCCGCCACCATCACCTGAACGATCTGGATAACGGGAAGGACAATGCAGACGACAATGAATACGATTTCCAGCGTGAGCATTCTCCGTTCCGCCGTATCGTTCTTGAGCAGTTCGTAGACGTTCTGCAAGGCGTCGAGACGTTTGGCGACCGACACTTTCCAGCTTTCCGTATTGAAAATCGAACAGAGACGTTCATAAATAAGGCCAAGGAAGTAGTCGCCGATGATTTTCGACGAATTGTCGAGGTTTTCCAAGGTGAAGAGCGCGTCGAAGCGCAGGGTCTGCAATTTTCCCAGCTTTATCTTCACCGCGCGCTGGCCGAAACGCGTCTTGCCGCCGCTCAGGTATATCTTGCGGATATCCTTTTCGGCCTCGTCTAGCCACTTGTCCAGGAGAGAGTCCAAGGCGCGGAGCTCGATCAGTCGATAATTGGCGTGCTCGGCGATGAGAAGCACGTCCTCGTAATCCCGCGAGGGATCGATGATGATGCAGCGGTCGAAGTCGAAGATGGCCAGGTCGTTCTTGCGATAGCTGTGGGGCTTTTCGAGAATCTGCTTGACTTGGCTGTCGTGGAGGACGCCCGGTTCCTCGCCGGCGAGGAGGGCGGCCGCCACTTCCCTGTTCTGGTAGAGGAATTTTTCCGGACTTTCCGCCGGGCAGTCCAGGATGCAGAAGGCGGTATAGGTTTCCCTGTCGAAGACCCAGTTTTCCTTGAGTCCCGTCACGGCGTCTTTTATGGCGTTCACCACCATCTGGAAACTCGAATCGGCGAACTGGTCCAAAGATTCAGACCCGCTCACGTCGCTCACCGCGAGGTTTGCGTTGGAGGCGAGATTCTTGAAGGTCGAATGCGTCCTGTAGCGCACGACGAGGGTGAGGGCGCCATCGTCATAGATTTTCGCTACTGCCGTGAACTTTTCGAAGCATTTGGCGTCGCATTCTTCCGTGCTCAGCGTGAGGACGAGAGGCTTGGGCAGGGTGAGCGACGATGGCGTATCCCTGCGTTTGCCGAATCCTATGTCAGGATAGGCCGGTATCTTCGAAGCGGCTTTCTTGAGATCGACCGAACGGCCTATGTCGTAGACATAGAGATGGACGATTTCGATCGGCAGCACCAGATCCTCATCAGCCGGTGCAAGATTCTCATCTTGATCGCTCATTGGTTCTTTACCTCCGTTTTCGCGATCTCGCGATCGAGAACCGAAAGTACGAAGCTGCTGCCGGCGGGAACCGAGAAAGGCACGCTGAAATTTCCGCCCGGATGTTTGAGCGAGGCGACGAGAACACGTTGCCCCGAGGGCTTTATGGCCTCAAGCTTGACAGGCACGAGATAGGGGTACTCGGGAAGTGTGTAGACATAGATTCCGTTGACGATATCCTGGGCGGACGCGGGCGAAGAGAGGACGACCTTGATCCGGTCGCTCACCTTGATCTCGGCGTCGGCCTTGGGCTGCTGTTCCACCACCTTGTTCTGGGCTTCGCCCGCTTTGGCTTGGCGCATGGAAAAATCCACGGTCAATGTCGTCTTCTCCGCGGCGGCGACCGCAGCGGACATGGAAAGTCCCATGAAGTCGGGAACCTTGGCCTTGAGGCTTTCCGGCCCCTTGCTGACGACGAGCTCGAGAACGGTGGGTCCCGAGATCTGTTCGCCGGGCAGGGGTTTCTGCTCCAGGATGGTTCCGGCCGCCGATTCGTCGAAGCGGTAAATGGGCGGATCGCGCACGGTCACGAAAGGCTTGGAGGAGGAAAATAGCGACTGAAGCTGGAGCTTCATCGTCTCGAGGTCCTGGCCGATATAATTTTCGATCTTGTCGAGCACGGCGCCTCTGCTGACGATCAGGTTGATTCTTCTTCCCGCCTTTACGATGCTCCCCGATCGGGGCGACTGTTCGAGGATGGTATTCTTGTCCAGGGGATTGTCGGTGAAACGGAGGGTAAGCCTTGGATATAGTTCCCTCTCCTGAAGCTTGACGAGAGCGTCGGCCAGCTCCATATCCCTCACGTCCGGAACCAAGACTTTTTCCGGTCCCTTCAATACGGCGAAGAAAACGATGATGGTGGCAAGGAGCAGCGCGACGCAGAGCAGCGCGGCATAGAGAGAGAAAGCCCTTTTCTGTTCCCTGGTCAAGGTGGAAAAATCAAAGCGCGGCAGCGCGAATTTTCTTCTAGGTTTCTTTTCGTTCTTTTCCATTTCTAAAAATTATCCTTAGTTTGTGGCGGCTGGTTGAACCGAAGGCCAGCCAGATTCCGCATTCCATTGGCGAAGTCTTTGTATGACAAGGCTTTGCGCGTCGAAAACTGAAGGCGTCGCAGGGCTACCCACCCCTCGCCCGTCCTCACCATGATACCTCTGGCCTTATCCATTCCGATTATAGTGCCGGCGGTTACATTGGGCAATGCTTCGCCAGCCGGCTGGAATTCGCCTTCAGCGAAGGCTCTAGCCTCGAGAAGATTGAGGCGCTGCCCCTCCAGATAGGTATAGGCGCCCGGCCAGGGGTCGAAGGCGCGGATGCGGGCGTCGATGTCGGCGGAAGGCAGGTTCCAGTCGATGAGCCCGTCTTCCTTGGCGATTTTCCTGCAGTAGGTCGGCCTTCCCGCCTGGGCGACAGCCGAGGCTTCCCCAGCCTCCATGGCTTCAAGGACATCCAGGGCGAGACGCGCTCCGATAGCCGCGCACAGTTCAGAGAGCGTCCCCGCCGTTTCCCTTCCGGTTAGGGTGATCTTTTCCACGGCGAAGAGATCGCCCGAATCCATTTCCTGGGCCAGTCCCTGGATGGATACGCCGGTTTCCTCGTCTTTGTCGAGAATGGCCTGCTGGATCGGCGAGCTGCCTCGGTGTCTCGGAAGAAGGCTGGGGTGAATATTGATGCCGCCTCGGGGAAAAAGCGAGAGAAATTTAGGGCCGAAAATTTTCCCGTAGGCGAAGACCACGAGAATATCGGGATTCAAGGCGGCCACGGCCTCTCTTGCCTCAGAGCCTAGCTTCTCGAAGGCGAGAATGGGAATATCATGGCCGAGGCTTTCGCTTCCCGCCGCCGCTACGGCGGTGGGAAGCACTTCCTTGCCCCTTCCCTGAGCCGACTCGGGGTTCGTAAGGATACCGACGATCCGATGTCGCTCGGCGATACCCAGGAGCGTGGGCACGGCAATGGCTGGGCTTCCCGCGAACAGTACCTTCATGATTCCCCCCGATTGTCGGACCTACATCTTGATCATTCGTTTGTAATGCTGAAGGGCTCTCTCCTTCTTGAAAGGCGTGATCCTCTCTATGAACAGCTTGCCCTGGAGATGGTCATATTCATGGAGAATCACCCTGGCCAGGAGGCCGTCGGCTTCCACCGTAAAGGGTCTTCCTTTTTCATTGAAAGCCTGTATGCGCAGGGCGCTCGAACGCTTCACCACGAAATAGAGCCCCGGAAAGGAAAGGCAGCCTTCCTCGTACTCGACCAGGTCGGGGCTTGTCATGACGATTTCCGGATTTATGAAGATCCGTTTCTTGTCATCGTCGACGTTGGTTACGAATATGCGTTTCGAAAGACCTACCTGGGGAGCGGCCAGGCCGATCCCATGGTCTCTTCTCATTACTTCGAACATTTCTTCACAGAGCGCGGCAAGATTCTCGTCGAACTCAGTGACGGGCTCGGTCGGCTTTTCCAGTATCGGATCGCCGTAGGTAACTACTTCAAGCATAGATAGAACTCCAAATCTTTATATGCCTATAAGGTAAGGGCTTTGGGCCTCAGGGTCAAAGCCCGCATCTCATATGATCACTTGAGCGGGGGAATTTCGAACCTGTCCCCGATATTCAGGCCGGCTCTCGCGAACCAACCCTGGGGCACCTCGATGGCATAGCGCACGCTCCGCTCCGAGGGCCTAGGATCCAGGGAAAAAGGCGTCAAGTCCAGGATCTGGAGAATGCTGCCGTCCTTGCCCAAGAAGCCCAGGGAGAGCGGCAGGGAGGTGTTTTTCATCCAGAAACTCACCTTCTGGTCGGATTCAAAGACGAAAAGCATGCCCTTGCCGTCGGCAAGGGTTTTCCTGAACATGAGGCCGCGGTTTCTCTCCATCTCGGTATCAGCCACTTCCGCGATCAGCTCTACGTCGCCTGCTTTGAGCGTAACCGTTTCCAGCGCGGGGTTGGGCTTGTTCGGATCTTGAGCGGACTGCGCCGTGCAGGAAACAGCCATCGCGGCAGCCATGGCTATCGCGGCCAACGTCGAGAATAGCCTATGTTTTCGGCTTATTTCCATAAAGCGCATCGATTCTCTCCTTACCGGAACGGGCATAGCATACCTCGATTTCGCATAAAAAAAAAGGCCGTCCAATGGACGACCTTTCGTTTTTACGGATTCGATAGGGGAAAATCCCCCGCTCCGTGCCGATAAATTTGAGCCTATCGGCGAGAGTTTTTAGTATCCACCCTTGGAGTCGTGGGTCTTCCTGGTTTTCTTCATGAGTTTTCTGGCCAGGGCTTTCTGTTTGCGGTTTTTGATTGTGGAAGGTTTCTCGAAGTATTCCCGCTTTTTCCATTCGCGAATGATGCCCTCTTTTTCGACCATGCGCTTAAAGCGCTTAATCGCTTTCTCTAGGGGCTCGCCATCTTCAACTACGATTTGCCGGATAGTAATCACCTCCCTTCTGCCGGAGGCTTGATTTTACTGGAATCGGCATCTTTGTCAAGAGGAGGGCGCGAAAGGAGGGAACGAGAAAGCCAGTAATATGGGTTCACGGAAACGTCGCCGACGCGAATTTCCCAATGCAGATGGGGTCCCGTGGATAGTCCCGTGGAGCCGACGCGTCCGATCGGTTCGCCCCCGCCCACCATATCCCCTTCGGCCGCCTCGATGGCGGAAAGGTGCATGTAGAGGGAAAAGAGGCCCGGCAGATGCTCGAGGACGAGGGTGTTGCCTGTCACGATGCGAAGTCCGGCGAAAACGACTCTGCCTGGGGCGCAGGCGAGCACTTCGCTCCCCGTCGGGGCGCCCAGATCGATGCCGCCATGAATCGTCGAATCGCCGCCCCCGCCATCGTAGATATAGCGGCGCTCGTCGCCGAATCCGGCAGTCTCGCGCCAGGCGACGGAAAGGGGTTTCACCATGGGACCCATGGCAAAAAGGGCGGTCGGATCCCTGGAGTCGAATATTTCCGCGAAGACCTTCGATTCTGCCGTCTTGGCCGGATCGGGCTTCGCGCGGATCGCCGTATTCGCCTTGTCCAGGGGGATGTCTTCCTTCATGAACTTTTTCGCCTCTATGACGAAATCGGCGCTGACTTCCGCTTTATCCCGCGGATCGGATCCCGCGGCATTTCCATCGAGAATGGCGGAGACGTGGAGGCTTCCGGGACCGGGGGCGGCTTTTATCGGCACGGCCAGAAGAAAGCCGTAAAGATAGCCCTCGCCTTCCGATGGCATGAAAAAGGACTCGGCCGAGGAAAGATTCTTTCCGTCTGAGCTTTTTAGTAACGCGGAGGCTGAAATGACGGGACGGTCGCTCGCCATCCAGCAGAGGAAAGGATCGCCGGGCGCGATGTTGCCGGGCATGTGGATTGTCTGGGCCGCCGCGGGCAGGATCGAGACGAAAAGGGCCAAAAAGAGGATGAGGGAGGGACGGTTCGAGGCTGCCGCGCGGCAGGCCGGAGATTTTTTTTCGCGGGTTCCATACGGTCCCAGATACCCTTTCACATCGATACTATATACTTTATACTGCAATCAATTGTAATCACCATTCAGGAGATTCTGATGCTTTTTTCGATCGGCAATCTTATCACCCTCGTCATCGTGCTGGTTTTATTCGTCATTTACCACCGGCTTACCGCCAATAACAGATCCCTCGAGAAGGTAAAGCGACTCTCCGAGAAACTCCAGAACGATCTCGGCGACTACGTCGGAACGAGAGCCGAAGAGCTGAAACACTATGGCATCGATCTCGACGTTCAGCAGAAAGCCGCCAAGATAGCCCTAGAAAAGCTGCAGGCCGCCCAGTCCGCGGTGACCGAAAAGGCCGAGGCCATGGGCGCGATCGCCGACCGCTTCAAGGAATATGACGAGGTCCTCGCGAAACTCATGGAGATGACAGCCCGCGTGGATGAGAACCTCTCGCGCATTCATGAGGACGAGACCTTCGCCGAAGGCGTCAACAGGAAGCTCGACCTGGCCAAGAAAAGCCTGACGGCCATAGAACGCGAACTGCCCCTTTTGAGGGAAAGTTTCGCCCAGGATGCCCAGCGCACCATCGAGACCTTCAGGGATTCCATACTCAATGAACTTCAGGACGGGCTCGCCAACACGGCCGCCGAACTCAACGCGGCGCGCGATGAGGCGATGGCCGCCTTCTCCCAGGCTCAGACCGCCCGGGCTCTCGTGGACGAAGAGCTGGAAAAGGCCCTTGTCACCGCGAAGGAAAGAGCCTCCTCGGTCGAAGACGAGGCTTTCGCGACACTCACCAATTCTTTCGATCAAAGATTAAGGGACTTGAGCCAGTCCACCGATGCCCAGCTGTCCCAGCTGGGGAAAGACACGGCCCAGCACGTGGGCGAACTGCGGTCGGCCATCGGCGAATTCAAGGAGAACTGGCGCAACGAGGCTCAGGCCATGCTTTCGGACATGACAGCCAAGCTCGGCGAGGCCGAGGATATTTTCGCGAAAAAGGCCACCGAGATCGCCGAGCTCCTGGATAAATCTTCGGAACAGGCTAAAAAAGCCGAATCGGACTTCATCCTCGTCGCGGCAAAGAATAAAAAGGATGTCGACGCGACGCTGAATGAAATCAAAGCTCTCGAAGATTCCCTGATGGCTTCGATGGAGACGACGAAGACCAGGATAGAGGAAGAATTCGCGGGGTTCGGCCAGGCATTCGAAGATCACCGGACTCGTTTCGAGGAGAACTTCGCCGCCGAAACTTCGGCGCTGGGAGGCTCTCTCGTCAAGCTGGGCAAGGATATAGAAACGCTGAAAGCTTCGGCCTATGACAGCACGGAACGGAAGCTCGAAGGCTTCGAGGATGAACTCCTCTCAGAACTCTCCGACAGGAAGAGCGAGGTCTTCAAGCAGCTGGATGTCTGGCTCAGCGAAATGGAAAAGACCATATCGGGCATAGCCGAGGAAGCGGGAACCAGAAAGAAAGCCTAGCGGACGATGCCCTTCAGCGCGGTTTCAACCATCGCGCTGAAAGAAGTCTGCCTTTCCTCCGAACTCGTCACCTCTCCGGTCAACAGATGATCGGACACCGTCAAAATCGCCAGAGCCTGGACGTCATATTTGGCCGCGAGCGTGTAAAGCTCGGCGGTTTCCATCTCCACGCCGACGATGCCGAATTTAGCCCACAATTTCCACTGCTCTGGATTTTCAGAATAGAAGGAATCGGAGGAGAGGACGGGGCCCACGAAGGGAGAGTAGCCCGATTCGCGCGCGGCCTGGTAGGCGTTCATGAGGAGAGGGAAGGACGCGGTCGGGGCATAATCCATGCCGTTGAAACGTACCTTATTGACCGCGGAATCGGTCGAAGCGCTCATGGCGAGGATGGTGTCGCGGATTTTGACGTCTTTGCGCATGGCGCCGCAGGTACCGACGCGGATGAGCTTCTTGACGCCGTAATCCCTGATGAGTTCGTTGACATATATGGAAAGGCTGGGCATGCCCATGCCGGTACCCATCACGGATACTCGCGCTCCCTGAAAAGTCCCCGTAAATCCGAACATATTGCGCACTTCATTGAAGCGTTCGGCTCCCTCAAGAAAATTTTCCGCGATGAATTTTGCCCTCAGCGGGTCTCCCGGGAGAAGTATGCGATCGGCGATCTGCCCTGGTTTCGCGGCGATATGAATGCTCATGCTATCCTTCCTTATACGTCAACTTTATGGTAGGATAGTAACTATAATATAGAAGAATTTGCAAGTACGTGAAGGAATAAGGAAATCGCAGGGCTCGGCCTGCGATTTTGCAGGCCAAGGAGAAAGACTTGAATCCATACGAAATTCTGTTCGAAGACGACGATATTCTCGTCGCGAATAAATTGTCCCCGCTGCCAGTCCTCCAGGACAAATCCGGCGACGAGGATCTTCAGTCCCTCATCAAGAAAGACCATCCCGAAGGCAATGCCTTCCTGGAAGCCGCCCACAGAATCGACAGAAGGACTTCGGGAATCGTTGTCTTCGCCAAAAACACAGGAGCCCTGAGAAAACTCGAAGAAGCCTTCAGGGACAGGGAAGTACACAAAACATACGTAGCCTGCCTCGAAAAGGAACCGCTTCCACCCGAAGGCCAGCTGAAACACATGATCGTCACCGATCCGAAACGCAATCTCTCCATAGCCAGGCCAATCGAGACGACTCCGGGCGCCAGGGCTGCTCCCGCCAGGAAGGCGAGTCCCGCCACAAAAGATAGTCCCGCCATGAAAGGGCAGAGCGCCGTCTATGCCGAGCTCACTTATAAACTTCTCATGAAAACCGAACGCTACTTTTTCGTGGAAGCCAAGCCCATTACGGGCAGACACCATCAGATTCGCGCCCAATTCGCGGCCATGGGCTGGCCGATCAAGGGCGACCTCAAATATGGCGCGAGAAGAAGCTCCCAATCGGGCAGAATCATGCTCCATGGCTGGCGCATTGAGTTCGAACATCCGCGCACCGGCGAAGCCCTTTCCTATACGGCGGCGCTTCCGACCGATGAGACATTGTGGAACGTTTTCGCCGATTTTACCGCATCACCCGAAAAAACCGCGGGGAATTCTATCGACTGATATCTTTCGATTCGGACAGAGCATAGGCGAGGACAGGCTGCGCCTGATCAAAAAACCGACTTCACGCCCTGGCTCATGGCCGGCACCTTGAAGTTGACCATCGACCACTGAATGAAGGCGGGGTTGCCCTCCCCCGCTGGTTCCATATCCAGCTGCGAGATGCCGCAGTTGGACGTCGGCATCAGGGGCAGCCAGCTTTTCGCGCCGAAGGTGGATCGGATCAGCCACTGAATGACACCGCCATGCGATACGCATACGATGGTTTTCGCTCCCCGCTCAGCCAATTCCCTCATCTTCACCCAGGAGGCGACAGCCCTGGAATACATGCTTCGCGAATGTTCGGCGCCGGGCACCGCGTCCCAGCTGCCGTACTGGAATTTTTTGTATACTTCGGGATGCTCCAGGCGCGCGGCTTCAATATTCACGCCGGTGAATAACCCCACATCCACCTCGACAAGAGAGGGAAGAAAAATCGGTTCGCCCAATCCGCAGGCTTTGGCGATGATGGAAGCTGTGGTCGAGGCGCGTTTCTGCGGGCTCGAGACGATGGCGTCGATCGGCTTTTCGGCCAGCCACGCACCCGCCGTCCCGGCCTGCTCCAAGCCCTTCGAGTCCAGCGGGTAGTCGAGCCGGCCCTGGAACGTAAAGCTCGCGTTTCCTTCGGTCTGGCCATGCCGAATTATATAGAAGGTCGTCGCGTGCCGAAGGGAGGCGAAAAAATTCCCGTCCACGATGATATCGGAAAAGGCGGCGGGATCGCTCCCGCCGCCTTCCCATGAAGCACTGTCGTCCCAGCCGGACAACTCGATCCGCGGATACATTACGATGCTATGAAGGTATCGCTGCCGCGGTTGAAATACTTGGTGACGATGAACATCGACACGCCCGTCACCACGAGGAGGATGGTCGACATGGCGCTCGCCGTCCCGAAGTAGCCATCGGCGACGGAGAGATAAACCTTGATCGGCATCGTCATCGTCTTGCCTACGTAGAGGAGGATCGAAGCGGAGAGCTCGTTCATCGAGGTGACCCAGCTCATGATGGCGCCTGAAATTATGCCTGATTTCATCAAGGGGAGCGTGATCGTCCTGAAGGTGCGCCCGGGAGAGGATCCCAGGTTGATGCCGGCTTCCTCCAGGGCTGGGTCGATCTGCTTCAGGATGGAAGCGGCCGATCGCACCGAATAGGGGAGTCGCCTGATGAAATAGGTCAGGATGATGATAGTGGCCGTGCCCGCGAGATACAGCGGCTTCCTGTTGAACGCCACGATGAAGCCGATGCCGAGCACCGTTCCAGGCACGATATAGGGAATCATGAGGAGAGGATCGAGGATCCTGACGGCCATGTTCCGCTTGCGGGCGATGACGAAGCCGATCAGGGTTCCCACGAAGGCGATAAGGATAACCGCGACGAAGGAATACACGAAGCTGTTGATCACCGTCTTGCCGACGTCGTAGAAAATCTGCCTGTAGCTGTCCAGGCCGAAACCAGGCTTGAAGACGGGGCCTGAGGTATTCCTGAAGGAGTAGAACACGATGACGCCCAGCGGGAGGGTCGAGAATCCCACGATGAAATAGCACACGAGGTGGGCCAGGAAGGATTTGATGCCCTTCAGGCTTTTCTGTATCGGGCGGTTGACGAGCATGCTCGCGTACTTGCGCCTCGAGGATGCCCAGGTCTGGAGCACGATGACGACGGCGGCGCACATCATGAGGATTATGGAAACCGTCGAGGCCATGCCCGGGCTCTCCCCTACTTCGCTCGTGAACATGTTGTAGGCCAGGGTCGGCAGGACTAGGTAGTTTCCGCCGATGATCATGGGGGTGCCGAAGTTTGACAGGGACATCATGAAGACGATGAGGGCTCCTCCCGTGAGCGAAGGCAGGACAAGCGGGATGGTGACCGAGAAGAATGTCTTGAAGGAGCGTGCCCCCAGGTTTTCCGACGCTTCCTCAAGCGATCGGTCTATGGTCATGAGGGAGCCCGCGAGCATCAGGGAGATGAAGGGATAATACTGGAGCGAATCGGCGAGGATGATGCCGATGGGCCCGTATATCTGGGGCAGGTTGATACCGATGGAGACGAAAATATTCCTCAGGAAACCGTTTCGTCCCATCATGGTGATCCATGAGTAGGCGCCGATGAAGGTCGGCGACAGGAGGGCGAGAACGGAGAGCGTGTTGAGGAGATTCGAGCCCCTGATCTTGTACCTCGTGGTGAAGAAGGCCAGAGGGATGCCCAGCAGGGCCGAGAAGAAGGTGGTGACGAGGGCGATGAACATCGAATGGCCGAAAGCCCTCATATAGTAGGCCCTGCCGAAGAATTCCTTCCAATTTGAAAGCGACGCCGCTCCCGATTCCTTGTCCACGAAGCTGTATCTGAAGACATCGAAGAGAGGATAGATGAGGAAGATGACGACGATCGCGAAGCCCGCGAAGGTGATGAGAGACCAGATGTCGGCTTTTTTCTTACCGAGACTCATCAAAGCCCCCTCGCATCCAGGCGGCGCCCCGATTTCTTGTCGAAGATGAGACAAGCTTCCGTCGGAATCGCGAACTCGACCGTTTCGCCGATGGCGGGTATGTCGGCCTTCTTCGGCCTGTGGCGCTCGATGACGATGCTCTGGCCCAGGAGATCCAACTCCATGCTCGCCACGGTGCCCAGGAAGGAGGTAGCCTTCAGGACGCCAGCGAGGCGGTTCGCGTTCGCGTCGCTCGTCGTCTCGACGATATCTTCGGGGCGGAAAGCGAGGACGGCCTCGACGCAGCCTTCGGTACCGGCCGCGGGCACGGCAAAGACGATGGAACCCGCGGTCGCCTTGCGCATGCCGCCGGGAAGGTTCTCGCCGAGCCGTACATCCAGGGCATTGATCTTGCCGACGAAGGTGGCGACGAAGAGGTTGACCGGATCCTTGTAGATGTCCCAGGGCATGCCCACCTGCTGGATCTTGCCGAAGTTGACGACGGCGATGCGGTCGGAGATCACGAGGGCTTCCTCCTGATCGTGGGTGACGTAGACCGCCGTAATACCCAAAGCCTTCTGCACGGCGCGGATCTCGTCGCGCATCTCCACGCGGAGCTTGGCGTCCAGGTTGGAAAGGGGTTCGTCGAAGAGAAGGACGCGGGGCTCGATGGCCATGGCGCGGGCTAGTCCCACGCGCTGCTGCTGGCCGCCCGAGAGTTTGTCGGGCGTTCGCGCCTCGTAGCCGGAGAGATGGACGCTTTTAAGGGCGGCGGCCACCTTCGTCTCGATTTCCTTGGCGGGAAGCTTGCGGACCTTGAGGCCATAGGCCACATTCTCGAACACTGTCATATGGGGGAAAACGGCATAGTTCTGGAATACCATGCCCGTATTGCGCTTGTACGCCGGAACATCGTTGATGAGTTCGTCCCCGAGCCAGATATCGCCCTTGTCCTGGCGGTAAAAGCCCGCGATCGTCCTCAGAAGGGTAGTCTTGCCGCAGCCCGAGGGTCCGAGAAGGGTGAAGAATTCCCCTTCCTTGATCTCAAGATTGATATCCGAAAGGGCGAGAAGGTCGCCGAATCGCTTTTCCACGCCGGAAATTTTTATAGAAGTCATCGAAAACCTCATAAATGAAGGATATGTGTATCTATCTATATATTATGGGAAAAGCCTGGGAAATTTACAAGTCTCCCAGGCTTTGACAGGAATGCGGCTAGAGGCCGAGGTCCATCTTGATTTCGGTGAATTTCTTGACGAATTCGGTCTTGCTCTTGGCTGCCCAGCCGAAGTCATAGGGAATGCCCTTGATCTCGGTCATGGCGGGCAGTCCCTTCGGGCTCGCCACGTCGGTG
>Ga0074195_1000692_pt1 | contig 59869 bp, 55 predicted proteins | sample EPASupsiteHSE623_FD_64525 | JGI IMG/M metagenome (GOLD analysis project Ga0074195, IMG submission 64525) | Bioremediated contaminated groundwater from EPA Superfund site, New Mexico - Sample HSE6-23 | ecosystem: Environmental > Aquatic > Deep subsurface > Groundwater > Contaminated ...
CATCCTGAATTTTGCCGAAGCAAGAAAAGCAGGCAAGCTTGACAAGTTGCTTGTCATGGGTTGTTTATCGGCACGCTACAAGGACGAACTGACCCCGGAAAATCCTCAAAATGACAAATTTTTTTTAAAAAATCAGCTAGAACCAAACACATTGGCTAAGGGACTGTAGCCCTCCCGTCTGATGGTTTTTTAGCCCGCATAGTAGGTTCGCTTCAGGGAATCAACCGTCCCCCTGCGAAGAACCAGCAAGCAACCTTTTACCCAAGGGAGTTTTTTCGGTGAGCACTTCTAGGTTTACCGACAGACTATATGCTCAGTACGCCTCTAATGACCTATGTTTTTTAACGAACAACTTTTCCCATAGGACAAAGAGGCCTAATTATCCTTAATGAAAGCCAAAAATAAGGGTAATAAGGTCTCTTTGCGAGGTAGAAATTCTAGATATTGAACGGATGGTAGCAAGGAGAAAGCGCTTCACAAAAGGAGTATGGTGGCGTTAAAGACTCCTGCTTGGGCTACAGAAAATCCCCTGAACCACTTTCCTTCCGTGGGGCTTCAGGGTCTCTTCCTACCAAAAAAGGAAGGTCACTCCCTGCCCCCTCCTTGAATTCCGCAGTTTTTTTGTCAAAAGCCCCATCTCTTGGACAGACCCAAACCGATAATGTCGAATTAGGATATTAGATTAAAGAAAAACATTTGTCAATACCCATTGACCTCGGGATTTAAACTAAAGTAAAAGACAAAAAAATGCAATAGACATATAACTTTTTGTTATCCTATAAACCTTGACAAAAACAGTTTTTATGGCTAACATTCTGGGTTCTGTTTTTTTGAAAATCCTTCCTGATTTTGGGAAGGCTCTTGATCCCGGGGTTAGGGATAAAGCCCTTTTTGGACGATTTCAAAGTCCAGGAGGAAAAGTGTCATGGGTACCGAGTTCGTCAAGGCCGAAGCTGCTACAACCGAAAAGAAGAAAACTCGATCTCCGTTGGAAACGGCCAAGAAATGGACTTTCGGCCGAACGGCCTCTCTTATCACGAGGCTTGGACCGGTTAACGCGAGGCACATAGTGAAGGGCAAACTTCGAGTACGCTTTGAAAACAGAGCATTCTCAACTCCCAAGGAACAGGTCGAAATTTGGAGGAAGGTGATGCCCGAGAGCCTTCGGGACATTGTCACATTTCCCTCAGATATCCCGCAGTGGCCTGAAGGTTTCTGCTCCGCTCTTGTGTTGACGCTTGTTGGCCCATCGGCCGCGGCAGAGCTCAAACTCTACTGGGAAATTCTCGCCAAAGTTCGAGGCATTAAGTGGGCTTGGGAAGAATTCTTTATCGACCAGGAACCCGCTCCCCGCTGGTGGAATAATTATCGACGTGATTTTTGGAGCCTCGAGTGGCAAAGGATTGACTTTGTTCCCAGTCAAAGCAAAGTCCCCATTAACGATTTGAGAACACAGAAAGGCCCTGCATATGAACTTCCCAGCGCTGGGCCACTTGCCGCTTTGATAGTTCATCCCGAATGGCGAGAAATTTACCGAAAGGGATACGATCCGGACTGGTTTGGTGTCAGGATGGCTATCCCCGGATATGTTGTCATGAGTCCTCGAAAACTTCCCTGGTTCGTTAATGGGGGTTCCATTTCAATGACGACGTTTAGCGATAAGATCGAAATCGACATATACAGAAATGACATCAGCGAAGGATCGCATGTCATCCAGTTCGTCCCCTATGATCTTTGATCCGTAATCCCAGGAGGGATTCACCGGAAGATTGATGTGAAGAACATCTCTTCCGGTTTTTTAATTTTCAAAAAATTAAATTTAAAAAAGCAGCTTTCGCTGCTTATTGCTTAATTCTTCCCCATTAAACTCAAGGGGAAATCGAGGCCATCCCTGAGGATGGTTTTCATGTCTACCGGCGGAATAAGATGCTCTTCCAATATCTTCATCACTTCTTGCCGAACTCTCTTGAAAAGAAAGTCCGGGGCATTGAAGCGAATGGGTCTTTGTATCTCCACTTGAGGAAGAATCTCTAGAATTTTGGGATTGACCACTTTTCTTTTCCCATAAACATAGAAACCGCGTCCGACCCTTCGACCGGTTTGACCGCCTGCGGCCAGTTTGATGATGATTTGTGTCAAAGGATTTGAACGATTCACGGGAAAACATTTCTGGAGATAGTACCCGGCTCGCCAAAGAGTCGCCAATCCTATTTCATCCGCGAACGTAAATGGGCCTATTCCCATCCCTACAATCTTGGATATCGATTCAATCTGTCCGATGGTCAATCCTGCCTGGAGAAGTTCTCCAGCACCTTGAAAGTAGGCGAACAAAATTCGATTCAGTAGCGAGATTCCGCCTTTTTCAATCACCGGAGTTTTTCCAACTTTCATCGCGTGATCACACAAAGTCATTACGGTCTCTTGACTGGTAGCTTTAGAAGGGATCACTTCAATCATGTTTCTCAGCAAAACCGGATGACAGAAATGAAAAACACAGAACTTGGGATCGGTGAAAGAAATCATGTCGGCCGGAATGGCAGAAGTGTTGGAAGTCCAAATGGCACCATTTTTGGGCAAGGCAGCCAATGCTTGTTTGGTTCTCGCCTCTTCCGTTATACATTCAAGTACCAAAGAAACCCAACTTGGAGGAGTATTCTCTTCGCAAAGATGAACATGTTCAACCGGTCTTCCCGCCAGTTGATGAATTCGTTCGAAAACGGCCGAAAGAACTTTCTTGTCTTTATCAGTCACAAACACTTCATATCCGTGAAGCATGTGACAAGCCGCAATTTCGCAACCCATTTGTCCAGCACCAACGATGAAAACACCTGGTCTATTAACCATGATTCAGTTCTCCAAAAGAGATTTGAAAACAACAAAACATTATTGTTTAACATGAAAAACAGGAAAGGTCAATAAGAAAATAGTTTTTATAAACATCTCCCCACACTCGCTCGCAATGCCACCATGATAACCCCACCCCTGCGAACGCAGGGGTCTTCCGTTTTGTCATATATTTAGGTTTTTCTCAGGCTTATTACTTTTATATCTGGGTTAAACAGACCCGCGCTTTTCGTTGTCTCGAAACTTAAATCCTACATTAACCCAGAATTTAAATATCTATATCAAAATATATGTAGAATTGAATGATCCCTGCGTGCGCAGGGATGGTTGATGCAGGCGGGTTCGCAGGGGTGGACGACTAAAACACTCCTTCAAAAAGGTTTGCAGTGGTGAACCGATTAAATTTTAATAATCCCTTAATTTTTTGAGAGTCTGGTGTTGTCTGATTTTTTCTAAAGCCTTTGCTTCAATCTGACGAATACGTTCCCTGGTGACATCAAATTCTTTTCCAACTTCTTCTAAAGTGTGATGTATGCCGTCTTTCAAACCAAATCTCATTTCTAATATTTTTTGTTCACGAGGAGACAAGTCAGTAAGAACTTCTCGAACATGTTCGCTAAGAATTTCACGTGAGGCAGCTTGTTCTGGTGTTACTGCTTCTTCATCTTCAATAAAGTCGCCAAGCGTTGAGTCTTCTTCGTCGTCACCGACGGTTTGATCTATGGAGACAGTCTCTTGGGAAATTTTCATGATGTGCTGGATTTTGTCGACTGGCATTTTCATTTCGACGGCAATTTCTTCCGGCAATGGATCACGACCGAGATCCTGTAAAAGACGTCGTTGTACTTGAGTAAATTTATTTATGGTTTCAACCATATGAACCGGAATACGAATAGTTCGAGACTGATCAGCCAGCGCGCGAGTGATCGCCTGACGAATCCACCAAGTTCCGTAAGTTGAGAATTTATAACCTCGGCGATAATCAAATTTATCGACCGCTCTAAACAAACCAAGGTTTCCTTCTTGAATTAAGTCCAGCAAAGAAAGATTTTTTCGACCGGTATACTTTTTAGCGATGGAAACAACTAAACGCAAATTTGCTTCTGCTAATCTTTTGCGAGCTTCTTGATCACCTTTTTCAGCGCGCTTTGCCAATTCAACTTCTTCATCAGAGGTAAGCAGCGGGACTTTCCCAATTTCCCTCAAATACATTTGTACCGAATCGTTAGAAATGTTGCTGATATCGACCAAATTTTCTTCACGATCTTTCTGGCCTTTTCTTGTTTCAGGTTTTTTCTTTTCTTCTTTCTTTTCTTCTTCTGAGGGAAGTTGATAATCAATCAGCGAAGAAACTGGTTCTTCGATTCGAAGTCCACGACTGGCTAATTTGTCATAAAGCATTTCAAGAGCTTCAATGTTCTCTTCAATTTCCGGAATAGCCTTCAAAATTTCTTCCTCCGTAACAAAACCAACCTGCTGACCCTTCCGCAATAACTGGGTCACTTCCCAAGAATTCAAAATTTCTTCAGCAGTCATTTCTGCTGAACCTCTTTTGCCTAATTTAAATTCAAGCCTAGCCTGTACTGCTGAAGCTCTTTTCGCAGACTTTTCATAAGCCTTCTTTGGTTTTGGCCGAGATATTTTTTTCTTCTTCTCGGGTTTGGGAGAGTGTTTTTTCTTGGAAGGCATAAATTAATTAATGGATATATTCTCAGCTTGAACTAAATTTTCGGTCATCTTGGTGATTTCCTGGAGCAAGATGGGGTGCTCTTCGAGCGGCGATTCTTCAAGTTTATTGGTTAATATTTGTATTTGCTGCCGGTAATAATCTCTTAACAATTCTTTCAGCAGCGAGTTCATTTCTTGATAAGGCTCTACGATCATTCCCTCTTCTTGTTCAACTTCAAGCCTCAACAATAACACTTCGACTTGCTTCTTTAAATCCTCTGAGAAACTTTTAAAAGCCTCGTATAAGTCAAAGGGTTCCCCTTTTGTATGAGACCGATTGTACCACTGCAATAACGTATTATACAAGCTTTTTGTATGAGATGCAAGAAGGGCTTCAGGTGACATTTTAACGGCTACTTTTGGCAACAAAATTGGGTTCGAAAGGATTATTGCCAAAAGCCTTTCTTCCTTCAAATATCTTGTGTCTTTTCCCGACCCCGCCTCTTTGGTTACCTCTCTAGAGAGATAACCCTCGGAACTCGAAGCCATTCTCAACCTAAAAGTCTTAAGATCTTCTTCTAAAATTTGCGGACTAATGTTCAAGGAAAAAGAAATCTTCCTCATGTATTCTCCCAGCAACAGGGGATCTGAAACCCTAGCCAACACAGGAAGTACTTCGTCAGCCACCTTTTTCTTGCCCATAGTTGATTTGATGTCATTTCGTTTAATACTTCTCCCCAACAAAAAGGGAAAGGCTTCTACTTGGTTGTCGATTAATTTTTGCCATTCATTTGGGGAAAAAATGGCCATTTCAGCAGGATCAACTTCGTCAGGCAGAACAATTACGTAAACCGCGAATCCTTCAGCCACAGCCAGACCGAGTGCTCTCTTTGTAGCTTCATCGCCAGCAGAATCTCCGTCGAAAGCGAAAGTAATATTGTTCGTGAATCTCTTTAAAATAGAAAGATGCTCTTGAGTCAGAGCTGTTCCCGAAGTTGCCACAACATTTGAAACTCCAATTTGATGGGATCCAATTACATCCGTATAACCCTCAACAATTATTACTGAATCTTTCTCTCGAATGGCTTCTCTGGCCTTATTTAAACCGTACAAAAATTTACTTTTTCGGTACAAAGTGGTTTCTTGGCTGTTAATGTACTTTGCCCCTGGCCGATCTTTATTTTCCTTGAGAATCCTTCCCGCTAAAGCTATTACCGAACCATGAATATCAATTAACGGAAAAAGAACTCTGCCATAAAAACGCTCGTAATAACCTCTTGAGTTTTTAGCAAGAATCCCCGATTGAAATAAGTCTTCTGCTGAAACTCCCCGAATAGCGGCTTTACGTATAAGAGGCGTTCCGTTAGCGGGTACAAAACCAAGTCGCCAATCTTGAATGCTTTGTTCAGAAATTCCTCTAGAAAGAAGATATTCTTTCGCTTCCCTTCCCAAATTAGTTTTTTGTAAAACTGCATTATAAAAATCTGTAGCAATATCCAAAGTAGCACGATACTTTTCTTTTTGCTCTCTCTCTTGGGGACGATCGAAGGCTAAAATAACTCCAGCTCTCTGGGCTAAAACTCTCAACGCTTCAGCAAAAGTCATCCCTTCTTTCTCCATAACCCATGTAAAAATATCTCCTGATTTTCCGCAACCAAAACAATGGAACATTTGTCTTATCGGACTCACTACGAAAGAGGGAGTTTTTTCATTATGAAAAGGACAAAGACCAGTGAAATTAGTCCCCGCTTTCTTTAGTCGAACATGCTCGCCAATAAGAGCGACTATATCTGTCCGTTCCTTAATCTGTTCGACGTTGGTATCACCCATGCAAAGAAGAGCTTATTACTATTTGGCGACAAAATAAAGCCCTATTGAACCGTAATCACTCCGGAAATTTCCTTATTGTCGGCGAAATAATATTTGTAGGTTCCTTTTCCTTCGAACTTGTTTGAGAACGAGCCAATTGGGGGAATAGGTCCGCTATTAAATGTCTCATTAATCACGGAATGACTAGCCGTATCATTATTGAGAAACACAATTGTTGTTCCGGGTTGGACTGTTAAGTTTGATGGTTTAAAAAAATAACTAGAGAAGACCACATAAGCCTTCACTCCTTCTCCTTGTAAGGTTGTTGGACTTACTGAAGGAGACACTGTCACAACGTTGGTTTTATTACTTGGTTTTGCGATATTGAAATTTTTGTCTCTTTGAAACAAACCGATGCCAAAGAAAATTATGGCGATGATTGAAATGATTCCTAAAAAACCTAATATTTTCTTCATTTGTAGAGTTTCAAATTATAAATACAAAATAGAAAAGAAAGTGTGATTAGACACTCACTTCTAGTCTTTAATTATTGTTCCTTTAAATTGTTTCCCTTCTAAAATATTTCTAAAATTATTTAAATCCTTCCCGCTGGCAACCACAACTTCTAAGTTTTCCTGTTGAGCAAGTTTGGCGGCGACTGGATCGACGGGAGCATGTATCCCCGGCTTCCATTCATTCGGAATTAATTTTAAATACTCAGTCCAATTTAATTCTTCAATAGGCTTGGCATCGTCGAAAAGTTGATGATCTTTATCGTAAACATGTTCCGGTTTACCCAAAATAATCGCCTGCTTTACTTTAAAATCCGCAGCAATTTGAACTGCCACGAAATCCGTCGACCAGCCCGGCCGCCAGCCGGCACCGATTATTATTGAATGACCTTCGAAATCCTTCATTTTGTGTCTTTCTTCAAACAAAACCGGATGAGCTTCTTTTCTGAAAATTGTTCTCAAAAGATGCGCATTTAATCTCGTCGCATGAACCCCAATCCAGTCCTTATCCTCATCGGTTAACTCAGCTATTTCGTGAGCAGCTTTTTGATATTTTCTAGCAGGACCTCCGCCGCCTACGACAAAAATAAATCTCTTTCCTTTGGATATTTCTTCGAGAACAAAAGAATAAAATTCTTTTAAATAAGAAACATTTATATCGTCAGGGCAAACGATTGAACCACCAAGTGCTATAACAAAATCGGTCTGTTTGCTAAATCCTTCTTCTTTCGCATTCATAAACTTTCTAATAAATAGCACAAAACAGCACCGGAACAGAAGTTGATAACTTTTTTTAAAAAAACTTAAATCTCTCTGATCATTGTTAAGATCATCTTTGAATTCATTTTTGCTTTTACGGAATGTGTTTTATTGGCAGGCATTAATATAATTTGCCCTTTCTCGAGTTGATGTTTTTTCCCATCAATGGTTACTTCAAATTCTCCGTCAACCACTTCAATCAGCGCTTCAAAGGGTGTCTTGTGATCACTCAATCCTTGATTCGAAGCAAAAGAAAAAATAGTTACTGTTCCTGACTTTTTATCGACCAGAGTGCGGCTGACAACGGAACCTTCTTGATATGAAATTAGTTGGTCGATTTTGTTCTCTTTACCAGTTTCAATAGACATACATATTATCTAAGGAAATATAACTCAAACCCGATGAACCCGTGGACCAGAACCACGACCAACAAAATAACCCAAATCAACTTCATGTGAAACCAAAAAGGTAATTTGATTATTCTTTTTCCAACTCCAATTTGGAGAAGAAGCAGTAGAAAGGCTAAAATTCCAAGCCATATATGAAGCGGTTTTGAAAAGATGATTGGATTAGGAATAATCATTCAACTACTATTATACCCTTCATCCAAGGATGAGGAGTACAAATGTAGTTAAAAGTGCCTTTTTCAGTAAAAGTTCGCGAGTAAGTAGCTCCTGGAGCGATCAAGCCGCTGTCAAATTTTCCAGCCGCCGTCACTGTGTGCGCTACGGAATCATTGTTCTTAAAATTAACTGTCGTTCCAACTTTGACAGTAAGTTGGGCTGGATCATAAATAAAGTTTGAAATGGAAACCGATGAAGTCTCAACCTGTTCTGGAGAAGCGGAAGCCAACGGAGTTAGTGGCGAACCTGAATTAGAAATTGTTGGCGCAACTTGATAACCATTACTCACCGGCGTTAATGTCTCGGTGGGATTAGGATTGGGGTTCCGATTTCTGAACGAAAATAAATAAAATACTAATATTATTACTATTATTGCGATTATGACCCAAAGTGTCTTCATGTGCTTTTTGTTTAAGATAATGTTCCAATATTATATTTTGAGTTTTGGGGTAATAAATGTAATTAAAGACACGGGAGTTATTCACACGTGTTTTAAAAACGGTTCAATGACTTCTTGAAGCGTCGTAGAAGAATTTGCTATTTATTTTTTAATCACAGGCAAGAAGATATTTATACCAGTCCCCACGCTTTTTCGAGATATTTTTCATCTTGAACAAGCAAATCCATTTCTTCCTTGATGGCCTTAATATCAGTTTCATTAAGCGGTTCAAAACCTTCATAAAAACCAGTCGATTTGTCTGGCAAATAAATCGATTCAGGAAAAGGTTGCTTCACGGCATTTTTTGATCTGCCGAAGATGTGTACATGTAAAAAAGGTAATTTACCTTCTTTATAAGCCCAATTCCCCATATCTTGATAATTAATTTTTACTACAGGAATACCAACTTTATTCATTCCTTTTTCCATTGCTTCACCCACAACCATCGTCAGACGCATTAACTCAATAGCTTGTTTAACGCTTAGTTTTGTTCTATCTGTAATAGACTCATCTTTTATTCTAATTCGTATATGACCGCCATCTGTTCTAGAAACGAATGGTTTTTCATGAGACTCAACAATAAAACTTTTAGTTTCAAAAAATATAGACATGTTCTTATTATTAATTAGTTGTATTTTTTAGCAAATCAGCGAACTATTCAACAACTAATAGCTAAGTGCGTCGGCGAGAAAGTATATCTGCACCTGGTTTATTACTGAGCACTGGGAAAATAAAACGTAAAGACTTTTACGTTTTATTTTCCCTTCGAATCTGCTTTTGTACGCTTAATAAATAAGGCCCCCCCGCAATTGGGCCTTATTTATTAAGCGGAGAGGGTGAGATTCGAACTCACGAGACCCTTACGAGTCTACGGCTTTTCGAGAGCCGCGCTTTCGACCACTCAGCCACCTCTCCTCATCTCTTTAATGATTCCTTAAGTCGCTTATGCAAATCAGATCGCCCATCGCTTGTTTTAAGGTATTTTTCTCTTAACAACGCTTCTTTCTTTAAAATATATGCTTCATAACAGACTAGTCTCAGAGGTCTCCTGTGTCTAGTTGAAATAACCATTCCCTTTTGATGCTGATCAATTCTTCGTTTCAAATCTCCACTTGAACCAATGTAAAACTTTTCATCTTTCAAACTCTGCAGAATATAAACATAATACATTTATATTATTATACATTCGCCCGAAATTCTCCGGGCGCCCGGCGTATGCCGGGCGACCACTCAGCCACCTCTCCTTCGTCACGACTGCCTACGCTAGACGCATTAAAAGTGAAACTTTTAATGCTTACCGCTACGGCGTCGCTCCTCTCTTTTCAAAGTCTCCGCTTGCTAATCTTCGCTACACTTAGATTAGCATCGCTCTCGACTTTGAAAAGATATAATAAGTGTTAAAAGGATAATTTTCAAATACAAAACCTCCTCTCTTTTGAGAGGAGGACAAAGACTAAACAAATTGTTTACATTCGTTATCAAACTTCGAAAACGCGTACTGATTCGTCCCAGTCATGAGGGTGGTCTGTTTTCAATCCAGAAACAGCCACGACACGATCATTCTTTTTTAATCCATATTTTTTCTTTACCTGACTAGAAATACTTTTCCAAGCTTCTTCCAAATTATAATTTGGATAAAAATACGGATCTACTCCCCAAGAAAGAATTAGTTGTCTTTGAACGATTTCAGCAGGAGTCACGGCGATAATCAGTTCTTGTTGAGGACGATGACGAGAGACCGCTCGCGCCGTAAAACCAGAACGGGTCATTACCATAATGGCTTTTGCGCCAACTGCTTTTGCTACTGAACAAGCAGCCGCACTCATGGCAATAACTGGAGCTGCTTTTCCGTCCATGCTTGGCAAGGTAACCATGTCATCCAATGAAGAGGCTTCTGTATCAGTAATAATTGAGCTCATCGTTGTTACCGTTTCAACGGGAAACTGCCCCATGGCTGATTCCTGAGAAAGCATCGTAGCGTCCGTGTGATCGATGACCGCGTTAGCAACGTCCGAAATTTCAGCTCTTGTCGGTCTCGGAGAATGCGTCATTGAATCTAGCATTTGAGTAGCCGTAATGACTGGCTTCGCTGCTTCAAGACATTTTTGAATCATTCTCTTTTGCCAAATTGGGACTTCTGACGCTTTAGATTCCAAAGCCAAATCGCCGCGAGCAACCATAATTCCATCTGTCTCAGCAATTATTTCGTCCAAATTTACTAGTGCTTCATGTTTTTCGATTTTAGAAATCACCATAGGCATAGCCATATCTTTGGGAAGATATTTAACCATGAGTTTTCTTAAATCTTGGATATCTTTCGCTCTCCTCACAAAAGATAAGGCAACAAAATCAATATTTTGTTTCAAACCGAACTGGAGATCTTCCTCATCTTTTTCAGAAATAGCGGAGGTACTTAAAGATGCCGTGGGGACTGTAATTCCTTTATGAGATATCAGTTTCCCGCCAAGGATAACGGTACATTTAATGTTTCTATCATCTACTGAATTGACGGCTACTTCCAAATTTCCATCATCCAAAAGAATCCGATCTTCTTTTTTTACGTCTTTGTGAAGCTTTTTAAATTGAACTGGAATAATTCCTTCCTTATATGTTTCCGTACTGGTACTTAAAATAATATCATCGCCTTTTTTAAGCACTATTCCTTCTTCGGGCAATTTTCCAACTCGAATTTTAGGACCCTGAAGATCTTGCAGTATCGCAACTGTCTTGCCCAACTTCTTGGAAGCTTCTCTGATGTTTTTGATCAACAAAGAGTGGTTTTCATAAGTTCCATGAGAGAAATTCAAACGCGCCACATTCATCCCTGCTTTTATCATTTTTTCCAGAGTTGCTACTTTTTCGCAAGCCGGACCAATAGTACAAACAATTTTAGTGCTTTTTTCCATTTGAAATTGAATTAATAAATCAGATTCCCTTAATAATTATACAAGGGAACAAACCCCAAAGATAGAGATAAAATACTTTAGAAATTTATCTTCTTGGCTAAATCAGTCACGACTGGAATCTTGGTCCATTTCCCCTGAGCGGCGGTAATCAAGGCATATAGAGCTACCAAAAACAAAATAAGATCAAGTAACGGTCCAATAGCCGGAATAAAACCAGCAACTAGCGAAGCGATGAATAATACAAAACCCTGTTTTGCATGGTATTGAGCAAAAGCACTGTCTTTCTTAATAAGCAAAATTATCAAACTTACTATCCAAAGATAGGATATGGCGGCAACAGCCTTGTTTTGGTCAACGTCATTTTGACCTGAATGTTGAGTTGAGGTTGGTGGAACGTTTTGGGAGTCCATTGTTTTTTAGTTATTGTTAGCACTTTTATTATAGTCCTTTTTAAAAATTAAAATAGACTATGAAAAAAGCGCCTTTCAGCGCTTTTCTCTTTAAATAATTTCAGTCGGGAAACGTTTTACATTCCTCCGAAGTCACCCATGCCACCCGCTCCTGGCATTTCTTTTTCCTTCTTTTCAGGGATGTCTGTTACTACGGCTTCGGTTGTAAGAAGTATTGCAGCTATTGATGCTGCATTTTGCAACTCAAGTCGAATTACTTTTTTAGGATCAACAATACCTGCCTTGAACATATCTCTATATTCATTAGACATAGCATCGTAACCAACCTTGAAGTTTTGCTTTTTAACTTCGGCAATTACGACTGAGCCTTCACGTCCTGCGTTATGAACGATTTGTCGAATTGGCTCTTCTATCGCCCGCTGGACAATACGAAGACCGGTAACAATATCCGCATGAGAACCGTCTTGAGTTCGCTTGTCGATTAACTCTTGCATTTCAGAAGCTGCCTTCAAGAGAGCTAAACCTCCTCCTGAAACAATACCTTCTTCGACAGCGGCCTTTGTGGCATTAACCGCGTCTTCTACACGGTATTTCTTTTCCTTTTGTTCAGTCTCAGTTGGAGCACCAACTTTGATCACACCAACACCAGAAGAAAGTTTTGCCAAACGTTCTTCAAGCTTCTCGCGATCATAGTCGGAATCAGACTTTTCAATTTGAACTCTAATTTGGTCTGCTCTTTCTTTTATCTTCTTTGGATCTCCCTTTCCTTCAACAATTGTCGTTTTTTCTTTTTCAGCGACTACTCTTCTTGCGGAACCAAGCATATCCAAGGTCACGTTTTCTAACTTCAAACCAAAATCCTCAGAAACTAGTTGGGCACCAGTCACAGCAGCGATGTCTCCTAATAATTCTTTTCGGCGATCACCGAATCCTGGAGCTTTGACAGCTAAGCCGTTAAAGGTTCCGCGAATCTTGTTGAGAACTAAGGTAGCTAACGCTTCGCCTTCAACATCATCGGCAATAATAACCAAATTCTTTTGTCCTGATTGCATCAACTTTTCTAGCATCGGCAGAAGTTCTTGCTGAATGGAAGTAATTTTCTTGTCGGTCACAAGAATCATTGGATCTTCCAATTCGGCTGTCATTTTTTCGGTATTGGTTACCATATAAGCCGAAACGTAACCCTTGTCGAATTGCATACCTTTTACCACTTCTTTTTCAACACCGATCGACTGGGAGTCCTCAACCGTAATTGTTCCTTCAGGTCCGACACCTTCTTTTTCGTCCATAATATCTGCAATCAATTTACCTATTTCTTCATCCTGAGCGGAAATGGTAGCAACTTGGGTGATTTCCTCTTTAGATGAAATCTTCTTGGAATCTTTTTCCAAGCTTTTTACAGCGGTAGCAGTTGCTTCTTCAATTCCCTTCTTTACAAGAATAGGATTTGCTCCAGCCGTAACGTTCTTCATCCCTTCACGAACGATGGCTTGCGTTAAAATAGCGGCCGCGGTCGTACCATCCCCCGCTGTTTCGTTTGTTTTTTCCGCCGCTTCTTTTACTAATTCAGCGCCAATATTTTCAAATTTGTCTTCTAATTCGATTTCTTTGGCTATGGTAACACCATCATTAGTAATAGTTGGCGTACCAAAACCTTTATCAAGAACAACGTTTCGACCCTTAGGCCCAAACGTAACCTTAACCGTGTTGGCTAACTGATCTACGCCTGAAAGAAGTTTCTTTCTGGCCCTCTCATCGAAAATTATTTGCTTTGCCATAAGTGTTAATTAAGTTAATTACGATTCAACAACACCGAGGATCTTTTCTTCCTCGATCACTAAATATTTTTCTCCACTGATTTCTACTTCGTCAGGAGAATATTTGGTAAAGAGAACCCTATCTCCTTCTTTTACGGACATGCCAGCTCGATTTCCGTTTTCTAAAAGTTTTCCAGGACCGACTGCGACAACTTCACCTTGTTCCGGCTTTTCTTCTCGTGCCGTATCTGGCAATACGATGCCGCTCTTTGTTACCTCTTCTTGTTTCAGAGGTTTCACTACTACTTTGTCATTTAATGGCTTGATTCTCATAGCCTGTTTCTTGATTACGAATAAGCGTTCCCCCTTCTGTTTTTGTCATTACGAGACACAAAGCGTCGAAGAAATCCCTATAGATCTTTAAAAGTTTGTCACCACTTCGGGCGGGACCCCGCTTGAAAGCGGCGGCTTCTTCGCTTTCGCTCCTCGCAAAGACGATCACTTCGTTTTGCAATGCTAGCACTCTAAGATGTCGAGTGCCAATTTCGAGTTTAACAATAAGTCCTTTGTTGTCAATACTTAGTCCACATTATCGACTGCTCAACTCAGCTCAGCCCTGAATCCTTTTGCCCTGAGAAATCCAATAATCCCAAGGCGCACATTTTTCTATTAAATTCATCCAGAAGCGGAGCTTCATGAGAATGAGGATGAAATTCGAGATGCAGCGAACTAGCAACAATTCTTCCCCCAGAAGATTGCACTTCGCTATTCTTGCTAATTTTTTCTTTTTGCATCCTCCCTAGAGAATTTTCAATTTTCTCTCCAAATTTTCCTGACAACATTTTTTCTCCAATCCATTTAATAAAATTAAAAATTTTAAAATTTGGAACTGATTTCAAATTCGAAGAAAAATCAGGAAGGACTTGCGACAAGTATTTTCTCATCCAACCAGAGTTAATTTCCCTGAATTTCCACACTCCTTTTTCACCATACAAGGGAACAATCCTGGCATATTCTATAGCGGTATACAAACTCTGATACGGAAGATGCAGAGCATCCGATGAAATATAATGGTTTAAGCAAACTAAATCTTTTGTTGGTCCAGTCGGTCTTCTTCTTATCCCAAAGAAATCTAATAAAACAGTAATAATAAAACGCACGGTCCATATTCGACCCGGAGATGTAATCAACAAAACATCCAGATCGCTATCTTTTTTTGCTGCTTCTCGAGAAAGTGAACCGCTAACGGCAATAGAACTAAGAAAAGGGATCATTTGGAGAAACCAAGCCACTCGCCTCAATCTCTTCCATTTCTTTTGGGCTAACGCGTGTCGCCTTATCCTTCTGTTGATTAATTTTTCTCTTCCAGGAAAAGCAAAGTAGCCGTTTTGGAAAAATACCACTCTTTCTTCTACAAATCGGCATAACTCGTTTTCGACTTCTTTTAAAGAAGTAAAAAATACTAAATCCTTTGATTGAATCAAATAGCGCCATATTTCCACAGCCGTTAACGGCATTTCGAGTATGTCATGATACGCCAAAGTCGCGATTATCATTTCTCGCAAGTTTTTGGTTTCTGGATTTTGATTCACTTTTTTATTTTAGTTCAGTTTTCAGGCTTAAACTATCAAGATGGCTTTCGGCGCGAAGAAAGCAACAACGGCAACGATAAAAGAAGAAGATATTTTCCAATAATTAAATGAGACCCGAAATAACCTAAATCTCCTTTGTTTAAGGAGACTACGATGACAAAATAATCCAAAGTCAGATTTAGAAACAACCAACCAAGACCAACAAGGAATCCTTGAGACAAAGAAACTAATTTTAAATCCGCAGAAAAGGGCCAAACAATGAACACGAACGCGATTAAGATAATGCCTTCACCTAAAATTGAATATTCAAAAGCGCCAAGAGATTTTATTAAGAAAAGAGATGCAAAAAAATAAATTAACCAAAGGGCTAGTCCGTAAACTGCGCATTTTAACATCAACCCGTAACTCATATCATCATTATACATTAGCGGTTCGACTAGACTGAACAAAGAAAACTATTTCTTCTTTCCTCTGCCCTTCTTTTGAAAAAATCTTTGAAGATATTGCCCTGTTTGACTGTCTTTCACTTTGGAAACTTCTTCTGGAGTTCCTTCCGCCACAATTTGTCCGCCTCTCACTCCGCCTTCGGGACCAAGGTCGATAACCCAATCAGCTGATTTAATCACATCAAGATTATGTTCAATTACCAAAATTGAATTACCCTTATCAGCTAACGCATGTAAAACATTAAGCAATCGGCGGACATCATCAAAATGAAGACCCGTCGTTGGTTCATCAAGAATGTAAATCGTCTTACCGGTTGCTCGGCGCGAAAGTTCAGTAGCCAATTTAATGCGTTGAGCTTCACCACCAGACAACTGAGTCGCTGGTTGACCAAGATGCACGTAACCCAAGCCCACTTCTTCCAAAACAGCCAGCTTTTGTTCAATTGAGGGGATAGCTCGGAAAAATTCATGAGCTCTTTCAACGGTCATGTTCAAAATATCTGAAATATTTACTCCTTTATACAAGATATCCAAAGCCTCACGATTGTATCTTTTCCCATGACATTCTTCGCACTCTACATAAACATCAGGTAAAAATTGCATTTCAATTCTGATAACTCCGTCTCCCTGACATGTTTCACAACGACCGCCTCTTACATTGAAAGAAAACCTGCCAGCGTCATATCCGCGGACTTTTGCTTCTGGTGTTGAAGCAAAAAGTTCTCTGATGGCGGTAAACACACCAGTATATGTGGCGGGATTACTTCTTGGTGTTCTGCCAATAGGAGACTGGTCAATCGTTATGACTTTATCCAAATGAGATAAACCCTGAATGACATCATGTTCACCGGGGAGATCCTTCGCGCCATGAAATTCTTTCGCCAAAGCTCTTGAAAGAATATCGTTAATTAAAGTTGATTTTCCAGACCCAGAAACACCAGAAATACAAACAAATTTTCCTAATGGGATTTTCACCGAGATATCTTTTAAGTTGTGTTCTTTGGCACCCTTGATAACAATTGCTTTGCCTGAACCTTTTCTTAATTTTTTTGGGATAGGAATTTCCATTTTCCCTGAAAGATATTTACCAGTTAAAGTGCTGGCCTTTTCTAGTGATTTTGGCGTACCCGCAAACACAATTTGCCCACCATGTTCCCCGGCACCCGGTCCGACATCAATTACGTAGTCAGAACTTCGGATTGTTTCTTCATCGTGCTCTACAACGATTACCGAGTTTCCCAAATTTTTGAGAGTTTTAAGAGTTTCAATTAATCGAGAGTTGTCCCTTTGATGAAGACCAATAGATGGCTCGTCTAAAATATACAAAACTCCCACCAATCCGGAGCCGATTTGAGTAGCCAATCTTATTCTTTGCGCTTCTCCTCCTGCTAAAGTCGAGGCGGAACGGTGAATCGTCAGATAATCAAGACCAACATTTAATAGAAAATTCAGTCGAGAAGTGATTTCTTTTAATATCTGTTTAGCAATAGTTTGTTCTCTGGTTCCAAAATTTTCAAACTTTGATCCCGGTACTCCTAACTCAACAAATAATTTGTAACTTTCATCAACCGTCATACTAACGATGTCGTGAATATTTTTATCAGCCACGTAAACAGAAAGCGCTTCCGGCTTCAGCCTTTTTCCTTTGCAAACAGGACATGGCTTCTGGACCATATATCTTTCAATTTCAGAACGTGCATAATCGGAATCAGTTTCTTTATAACGACGCATCAAATTAGGAATCACTCCTTCATAATTAGTTTCAAACGTAGAACCGTCTTCTCCTTTTACAGTAATTTTTTCTTCTGGCGCACCATGCAAGACAATATCCAATGCTTCTTTAGGCAACTTACTGACTGGCACATCCAGAGAAAATTTATACTTTTTGGCTATGGCTTCCAAAACCCACATCGCCCAAGAACTTCCGCGCATCCTGCGACTCCAGGGTTTAATAGCTCCTTCAGCCAAAGATAATTTCCTATTAGGAATAACCAAATCTTCGTTTACTTCTAATTGCGTCCCCAAACCTGTACATGCCGGGCAAGCACCATGAGGACTGTTAAATGAAAACATTCTGGGTTCCAGCTCAGGCAAACTAATACCGCAATTTGGACAAGCAAACTGCTCCGAATAAATTATGTCCTTTTTGTCGGTTCGATTTTCAATTATAACCACGCCATCTCCAATACGAGACGCTGTTTCTACTGAGTCGGCCACGCGCGGTCTGTCCGGATTTTTCTTTTCAATTAACAACCTGTCAACGACAACCTCTATCGAGTGTTTTTTCTGCTTATCTAAATCTAACAATAAAGCTTCTTCCAGATCGTAAACAACTCCGTCAACTCGAACCCTTACATAACCGGCTTGCTGAATTTCCCGAAAAATTTGTTTATGTTCACCTTTTCGGTCGCGAATTTTTGGAGCCAAAATGAAAATATTAGAGCCGTCAGGAAGATTAAGAACCTGGTCAGTTATTTCTTTAACAGTCTGCCGCTTTATTACCCTTCCGCATTCCGGACAATGAGGCACACCAGTTCTGGCAAAAAGCAAACGCAAGTAATCGTAAATTTCAGTGACAGTTCCAACTGTTGAACGCGGATTTCTCGTTCCTGATTTTTGATCAATTGAAATGGCGGGACTTAAGCCCTCTATTTGGTCAACATCCGGTTTATCCATTAAACCAAGGAATTGTCTGGCGTAAGCAGAAAGAGATTCTACGTATCTTCTTTGCCCTTCTGCGTATAAAGTATCAAACGCTAAAGAAGACTTTCCTGATCCAGAAAGTCCTGTTATTACGACAAGCTTATCACGAGGTATTACTACATCGATGTTTTTTAGATTGTGGACCCTGGCGCCACGAATGGTTATTTGGTCTGCCATAAATAAGACTGCGCGACAGCATATAACATATTTTTAAAATTGGCAAATACTGAAAACTTATAAAAGAAAAACTCCCGTCGCGAGTTAACGCAACGGGAGTTGGAGAAAAGAACTAAGGAATGAGGATTGCCGAGCCTCAAGTGGTGAGTTCGGGATTCTTCTTGATGGCAGCGAAGCGGCTATATCGAGTCCACCCGTTTTTATGGGCACCCAGGTCCAACGCGCGCTTGTTGTCAAAGCGGCAGAGACATGGGGAACGTCCTTCCCAAGTTGAGCCGAGAAATACAACCGGACATAAATGTTGCACGTCGGGGTATCTCTCCCCGAAAGCCAAAGCGTGTTCGATTCTCGCCGGCTGCAATCCCATTAATGCCAAGGTCGCTTCGGCTTCACTGGTATCGATAGCTTGTCGGAAGTTAACCAGAAAGATTTTCTCCTTGATTATGCCAGCACCGATGCCGGTGATCGGAAAGTTCGCTACTGTGATGTTCGGATTGTTGTACGAACAACCACAAGCCGCGATCATTTGGTCGAGTGTGCTGTTATAATCGACCATGATTGGGAAAATCTCCTGCTGTTTTTCCCATTTAATCGCAGCGAAGTAACAACCCTTAGCCCATTGAAGATACCAATGACCCAGCTTCAGCAACCGTTGACCCCTCCAATCCCCCCAATAATCGATGTAAGGGGGACGTTCGCACAATTTGACTCCGGGGGATCCGAGAAAAACGACTGATCGATCACGCTGTGTTTTGGAGTGATTTTTTCCAAAAGCAAAAGCATGTTCGATCCTCGCCGGCTCCAAACCCATCGCGGCCAGTACTCGCACAGCATCACTGCTGTCGATGGCGCGACCGAAGTCGACCAGAAAGATTTCCTGCTGGACAACGCCTGTACCGATGACGGGGTAGTTTTCCGCAGTGATATGAGGACTGTCGCAACTGCACCCACACTCAGCGATCATTTGTTCGAAGCCGAGACCGAAGTCGATGTCGACCTGAAAACGCTCAGCCTTCTCGAGTAGATTCTGATCGGACATGATCGTTAATCTCCTTTGGAGTTTGAGATCAAAGAAAATCACCAATAAAGACATAAAAAGAGTTCAAACGGGTTTGGAAATCTTCCGAATGGCGGCGAACTGGCAGGACCGAGACCACCCACCGGGCCCGGCATCCAGGCTTAGCTTGCGCTCGTCGTGCCAGCGGGAGAGGTAGGGGACGCGGCTACCCCAGACCGAGCCGAGAAACACGACCGGGCGGTCACACTGCACGTCGGGGTACTTTTCCCCGAAGGCTAGGGCGTGCTCGATCCTGGCAGGTTCCAGTGTGGGTTCCATCGCAGCCAGTTCTCGGACGACTTCATCACTCTCGACGTCGTGATCGAAGTCGACCAGGATGATCTCCTGCTCGACGACACCCGTACCACTGATCGGAAAGTTTGCGGCGGTGATGTTCTTGTTGTTGTACCCACAGGCACAAGCCGCGATCATCTGCTCGAGGGTGCGGTTGTAGTCGACGGTGATCGGAAAAGTCTTCTGAGTCGTCCCTTTTCGAATGGCGGCGAAACGATAAAGTTTTCCACCCCACTTAAGGTCACGAGTTTGCAAGTTTAGCATCCACTGATTACCATAGAGAATTCGGAACGGAACGTGGTTACGCCAGACCGAACCCAGAAACACAGCAGGAAGCTGAGGCTGAGTATCAGGGTACTTTTCCCCCATTGCCAAAGCATGTTCAATCCTTGCGGGTTCCAGACCCATTTTAGCCAGCTCTTGAACCACCTCATCACTCTCGACATCCCGATCGAAATCGACCAGGATGACCTCCTGAGAAACGATGCCCCTACCGCTGATCGGAAAGTCAGCCGTGCTGAAGCAAGTGTTGCGGAGCCAGGATGCAGCGTCTGCCATCATCTGATCAAGTGTTCGACTGTAATCAATGATGACCATAAACTTGGACTTATCTCGCTCTGAGACAACAAGCTCACCTCGAAGAAATCTTTCTGCGTCACTCTCGCCTCCGAGCTTGTTGACGATGGCCTCAAACCAGTTGTGCGAACGATGACCGTACTTAGACATTTCACACCAACCTTTCCCGACTGATAGTCGGATTTTTCCTCGCCCGTTGAGCGAGTGGCCGCGATGCGGCGGATTCCGCTTGATCATTACCGTGATAACCTCAAAAATAAGGTTCACTGAGAAGCAATGGTCATAGCCAAAAAGTAACAATTAAGATCTGAGAATAATTAAATATTAGTGCTCGCAAGACACCTATTTTTATTGCTTTTGGGCTATGACCAATAGCGTTTTCCTTATATTTTATTTCAAAATAACAAGCTTGAAACTATACTCTTTTTTGATAGTTTTGTCAAGAGAATATCCTAAAGAGGAGAAATACCCCCGAAGGAAGTTTTCATTTCAAAAGTTTACTTTAATTAACTGATCCCTGCGCCCCGCCTGCAACGCTTTGTAGCCCGCAACTCTTTACGTAGCGATACTGGCGGGCGTAGCAATGCGGGCAGGTTCGCAGAGATGGCAATTTAAAAAAAATGATAATAGTTATCGTCAAGATTGCTTCGTCCCGCCTCTCGCGGGACTCGCAAAGACGTTCTGTTTTCGGCTTTTTTTCCTGGCCTACACTGCTTACTTTCATTTCGCTACACTGCCAGTATGGTCGCTCCCACTCCCTCTAGCCTCCCTTCTGGCAAGGAGAGGAACCAATTAAAGGAAGAAGTACGAAATTTCCCGGATAAACCGGGGGCTTATTTGTTTAAAGATACTTCGGGATCAGTTTTGTATGTTGGCAAAGCCAAATCATTAAAGAAAAGAGTTTCTCAATATTTTGATGAAAATCGATTAGAACCGGCAAAAGTAGAAATGGTTAGCAAGGCCACAAAGATCGAAACTATCGTTACAAAAAATGAAGTAGAAGCTCTCGCTCTTGAAGCCAACCTGATTAAAACTCACCGTCCTCCTTATAACGTGAGGCTGGTTGATGACTCTTCTTACTTATATATAAAAATAACCAATGAACTTTATCCCAAAGTTCAGTTAACTAGAAAAGTTATGGCAGACGGAGCTTGGTATCGCGGACCATTCCCCAGCGCCAGAGCGGTAAAACAAACTCTAAAAGAGGCACGCAAGATTTTTCCATGGTGCGCTTATGAAAATCCTAGAGAAAAACATTCTCGCGCTTGCTTTGCTTATCACATCGCTCTTTGTCCCGGAATATGCATAAATGCTATTTCTATCGAGGAATATCATCGAAACTTTGAAAGGCTCAAGAAATTTTTAGATGGCGACATTAAAGAAGTCGTTAAGTCACTTGAAGAAAGGATGAAAAGCTTAAGTGAAAAAGAAAATTACGAGCAGGCAGCAAAAGTAAGAGATCGTTTGAAAGATATTGAACAAACCATGACTCCGCAAAACGTGGTTTCTCTCAAAGACGAGTCGGCTGATTTTATCGGTCTTGCACATCGCGGAGGTCATGGGCAAATTGCAGTGATACAAGTTCGTCACGGAAGAATCATCGGTTCCCAAATTTTTCCTTTAATGCTTCCCTCGAAAGAAACCGACAGTTCTATCATCCGAGAGTTTCTTATTCAATATTATGAAACAGCAACGGATGGCGAGAACGAGATTGTATTGTCTGAAAAAATATCTGACGAAGATTCTTTGAAAGAACTAATGAAAGAAAAGCAACAAAAAGAAATTGCTATTACTGTAAGCGAACGAGGTTGGCGAAAAAAAATTCTTGATTTAGCGAAAACCAACGCATCAGAAGCCCTGACTCGCTCTGAAACTGAATTAGAAAGCCCGTCAAACTTAAAAAAGTCACTCGAAGATTTAGCAAAGTATTTAGGTCTTCCTTCAATCCCCCAAAGAATTGAGTGCTATGACATTTCCAACATTCAAGGGAAAATGGCCACGGCTTCAATGATTGTTTTTCTCAACGGAAAATCAGCAAAGTCTGAATACCGTAAATTCAAAATAATTTCCGAAGGAGAACCAAACGACGTTGGGATGATGAAAGAAGTCCTGCAGCGAAGGCTTTCGAAAATCATTAAAGACGAGAAAAACTCATGGCCTAAACCGGATTTAATAATCCTAGACGGAGGCAAGGCGCAACTTTCGGGAGGCATGGCTATCCTAGAAAAACTCAAATTGGATATCTCAATAGTGGGTTTAGCTAAGAGAGAAGAAGAAATTTTCAAACCCAATGAGAGAGAATCAATAATTCTTCCCAGAACTTCCTTGGCTTTATATTTGCTCCAAAGAATTAGAGATGAAGCCCACCGGTTCACTTTGGGATATCATCAGTTGCTGAGAAAGAAGCGAATGACAAAATCGGCGTTGGAAGAAATTCCTGGCGTCGGACCGAAAACTCGAAAAAAACTCCTCCGATCATTCGGTTCAATAAATGGCATCAAAGAAGCTTCTCTTGAAAAATTAACGGAAGCCATCGGATCAAAAAAAACAGCGGAGCTGCTAAAAAGTTATTTCAGTTCTGGAAGAATTTAAATAATGAAAACCACATGAAAATGTCAAACTTTATCCGCACATTTGTTAAAAATTTATTTCTGGACAAAGCATCTTAAAAATGATATTTTGATCCCTAGTTCTTTTAATTAATGTATTATAAAGATTGAACGAGAATGCGCCTTTTCATAGCGAGAACAATTCTAGGGGTGCTTGGCACTTGGCTGGCAACAATCGTTTTGCCGGTAAGGGGCGACAGCGACCTAAGAACTTATCTTTTGATGGGCTTATTTCTTGGAATCGGTGAAGTTATTCTGATTTTCGTTCAACAGATCGCTGCGATAATTTTATTCTTCATCCCGCGTTCGATAAGAAATTTCTTGTTAAGAGCTTGTCTAGTGTTGATAGCAGCAGCCTTAACAAGCGGTTTCGGTTTTGAACCTCCGCTTAACAACCAACTAATTGGACTCGGAGGAACAACACTTTTATTGTCACTTTTATACTCATTACCTTTTTCTTCTTAAAATCATGAACATTCAATCAATTTTAATATTTGCAGAAATAATTGTTTCTATTTCGTTAATTGCCGCCGTATTAATGCAGAATCGCGGTGCGGGATTAGGGCAATCTTTCGGCGGTGATTCAGCCGTTTATCACACAAAAAGAGGGTTGGAAAAAAGACTTCATCAAGCAACAATCATTCTCTCAGTCGCTTTCCTCACCTTGGCAGTACTGCAACTTATTTTTTAATGTTTTTTAAAAGAACTCGCCATTATTTGCTATCAGTTTCTGACTGATGACAAAAAATGATGAGCTCTCTTTTCAAAAATGTTTCCGGGGCGGCTGTTTTTGCTGCTATTGTTTTTTGTGCTCTCGGCTATTACGCAATAAGCACTCAGGCGAAAGAGAACAGAGACATCATTAGAAAACACGACATTGAAGATTTGGAAAAAGCCCTTGTGAGTTATGAAAAATTGAATGGAACTTATCCCCCCGAGGATAGAGCCACTTGGTGCGGGGTTTTGTCTGATTCTAATAATCAAATCGTGAAAAAAGAAATAGAAGACAGCCTGCGCAAAGATAAAAAGTATGCAAAAGCAGACAAACTTTTTCCATTAGATCCTGTTTATAAAAATACAAATAATGATTATTTCTACTGGAAAACAAGCCCGGTCAGTTTTGAATTATTATCCAAATTAGAGGCCGATAACAACAACAGCCGAGACACCTCCCCTTGCGGTGTAAATAACTTGTATGATTATAGTGTTGTAAGTACTCTTAGGAATCCCTTTTAATATGTCTATTTTTTCCCCCATCAAGAAAGGCTTTTCTGCCGTAGGAAGAAGTCTTTCAGACAAAGAAAGAAAAATTATCGTCATTTTGCTAACTCTGTCCATCACTGGAATCATTTGGACACTAGTTATATACGTAAATTCCCACACCAGATTAATTGCCGCTGAAGGAGGCACTTACAAAGAAGGAGTCGTTGGGCAACCTAGATATGTAACTCCCGTCCTGGCAAAAACTAATGACGTAGACATGAGTCTGACTCATTTGATTTATTCAGGATTAATGAAAGTGACCGACAATGGAGAACTAACGGGCGATTTGGCTGAATCAGTGGAAGTAAGCCCTGACGGAAAAGTGTACACAGCCCATTTGAGGAAAAATATTAAGTGGCATGACGGAGAACCTTTTACTGCAAATGATGTACTGTTCACGATCCAGACCATTCAAAACCCGGACACCAAGAGTCCAGCCTCTCCAAATTTTCTAGGAGTTACCGTACAGAAAGTTGATGACAGTACCATCAAATTTAACCTCAATACCCCTTATGCTCCTTTCCTCTATAACCTCACAAACGGAATAATCCCAGAACATGTCTGGTCTCAAATTGAGCCAAAAAATATCAGCTTAGCCGAACAAAATTTAAAACCAATTGGTACTGGACCATTTGAATTTAAGAAGTTAAAGAAAAGTTCGCTCGGAGAAGTTCGAGAATATGATTTGAAAAAATTCGATAACTATTACGGCCAACGACCTTACATAGATGGGATTAATTTTAGTTTTTATGACACCAATGAAGAACTTGTTAGATCTTTTCGCTCTCGCAAGGTAGATGGCATGAGTTTCGTCCCGACAACCCTCATAAAAGATGTAGCTAAAATGGGAGGTACGACAGTTTATCGAGTAAATATTCCGCAATATTTCGCAGTATTTTTTAACCAAACCAGAAACCCAATACTAGCCGACAGAACAGTCAGAATCGCGCTTGATCTTGCCACGGACAGAGATAAATTAATCAAAGAAGCTTTAAACGGCGAAGGAATCCGGATAGATACTCCCATTCCGCCCGGATTTTTAGGATATGTGGAAGGTCTTGGGAGAGTTGAATTTAACATTGATAAAGCCAAACAAAACTTGGAAGAAGCGGGTTGGAAAGATACTAATAATGATGGTGTCAGAGAGAAAGACGGAAAAAAACTAGAATTCACCTTAGTTACGACTGATTGGCCTGAATATGTTAAAAGCGCAGAAATTTTGGCAAATACTTGGAAGCAAATTGGAGTAAAAGTTAATTTGGATTCGAAAACCGTCGGTACAGTTCAGGTTGAAGCAATCCGACCAAGAGAATATGATGCTTTGCTTTACGGTGAAGTTTTGTTGGCTGATCCCGATCCTTATCCTTTCTGGCACTCAACTCAAACAAGAGACCCTGGTTTGAATTTGGCGCTATACAAAGATAGAGACTCTGACAAACTTTTAGAAACTGCCAGAAAAACAACTGACAACTCCGCCAGACGCGACACTTATCGAAAATTCCAAGAACAATTAATCGAGGAAGTTCCGTCAATCTTCTTGTATAGTCCGCTATACGCTTACGCTTTACATAACAATGTTCACGGAACAATGCTTAAAGCTATCCCCTTGCCCGCCTATCGTTTTAGTACAATTTCTACTTGGTACGTAAAAACTAAGCGCATTTGGAAATAAAGTTTCTGACTCTACCAGCCAGTCTCTAGTAGTAGTAATCTAACAAATATGACAAACCCAAAAGACCCTCAAAATATGGAGCAAGTTCTTTTAGACTCTCCTAAACAATTTATTGACGGCATAAAAGCCGCTTCAAATAATTCATGGAATCCTCCATACCCTATTGAAAAAATACAGTGGTGTGGAATGGGCGGTTCCTGGATGGCAGGAGCTTTATTGAAAGAAGCAAACTTGCTCACTGTTCCCCTTGAAATTCACAGATCATACGGACTACCAAATAGCGTGACGGACAAAACTTTAGTAGTTGCCAGCTCATTTTCTGGAAACACGGAAGAAACTCTATCGGCTTATGATGAAGCGAAAAAAAGAGGATTAGCTTTGATTGGAGTAGCTTCCGGAGGATCTTTGGAAGAAAAATGTAAAAATGACGGGGTTCCATTTTTGAAAATTCCTGTTAATCCTCCAACCATGCAGCCTCGCTGCGGAACTGGATACTTTGTTGGTATTTTCGCTCAATTGCTATCACGCTTAGGACTGGCAGTTCCGGATGCAGTCAATCAGATAGAAAGTTTGGTTGCCCACCTTGAAACAACAAAAGATGAAGCTAGAAAGCAGGGCGAAGAATTGGCTCTTCAATTAGTTTCTAGTACCCCTATCATCTACTCTTCAATTGATTACAGATATGTTGCTAGAATCTGGAAAATAAAGATAAATGAAAATTCCAAAACAGCAGCTTTCTGGAATTACTTTCCAGAGCTAAATCACAATGAAATGGTGGGCTGGACACAACCTCACGGTGCTTTTCACGTCATTATTTTAAGAGATGAAAAAGATCACCCGAGCAACTTAAAAAGAATGGAAATAACTTCCTCTGTCTTGCAAGAAAAGGGAATTCGTGTTAGTATGGTGGCGATTGAAGGGGGGACGAAGCTTGAACGTGTATTTTCAACGCTTCTTATTGGGGACTGGTTATCATACCGTCTCGCCCTGGAACTCCAGGTTGATCCGTCGCCCGTTGCGATGGTTGAGGATTTCAAAAAAAGACTTAAATAATTTTTTGACTTCCTTGCCTTCTAGCTAGGTAGGCCGAGGTGGTGAAACTGGTAGACACGTAGCGTTCAGGGCGCTATGGGCACTAGCCCATGGGAGTTCGAGTCTCCCCCTCGGCACTTCAAAAATGTTCAATCAAAATTGTCTTTGGGTCTCAACTAATTAATGTTCTTTTCAAAAGAGACTCGAGGACTACTTCATAAGATTAACAATCATTTATTAAACTTAATTTAAAAAAATATTTTATATGAATTTTTCATCAGCAACGCCTGCATCTTCTGGCCATGCTCAAACATCTAAAGAACGTTTCCATAAGAAAAACGTAAAACCACAAAAAAATAAATTCCGCGGAAAGCAAAGAAAGCACTCCAAAGGAAAAATGCAAAAACGAAGCACAACTTTGGTAACTCTTCGAACTCAATCTCCAACTCTACCTCCTCACAATGACGACATTTTAAGAATTATCCCTATAGGGGGGTTTGACGAGACTGGAGCACGCAATTGCATTGTCGTTGAATACAAGAGAGATATTCTTGTTGTTGACGCGGGCATCATGTTTCCTGAAGAAGATATGCCGGGAGTAGATTATATTATTCCCGATGTATCACTTTTAAGAGGTAGAGAACGTGATATTCGAGGAGTTTTTATTACACACGCTCACTTGGATCACATGGGCGCTCTTCCCCACATCTTGCCGAAAATTGGCAATCCTGTAGTTTATGGATCGCTTTTTACCAGCAAGTTAGTACAAAGAAGAAGCACTGATTTTCCTAATCAAGCCAAACCAATTACTCAAGAACTTAAAGCTCAAGACATAATCAGAGTCGGTCAGTTTGAAGTTGAAGCCTTTCATGCCCAACACAGCGTACCGGATGCTATCGGTTTAGTAATCAGAGTCCCTGGGGTAAATGTATTAATTACAGGTGATTGGAAATTTGATCCGGCCCCAGCTTTTGGAGGCCCAACCGCAAGAGACCACATTGAATCGTTAGGGAAAAAGGGTGTTACCGTAATGTTTGGAGACTCCACAAATGCGGATGTTCCAGGGGCAACCATTCCCGAACAAACCGTCATGTCCACATTAGACAGCATTTTCCAAGATACAAAAGGAAGAATCATTGCTTCTACTACCGGATCCAATGTTCACAGGATTCAACAACTTTTAGAATTGGCTGTCAGGCACAATCGAAACGTGGCAATCGAAGGTTTTAGCATGCGCACTAGCGTTGAAATTGCTCAAGAGCTTGGATATATTAATTTACCTAAAGGAACAATTATTTCTTCTGAAGAAACCAATAAACTTTCTCCTGAAAAAGTTTTGATTCTTTGCACTGGCGCCCAAGCTGAAGAACAAGCCGTGTTGATGAGAATTGTAAACAAAGAACACCGATCTTTAGAGATTGAACCAGGTGACGCTGTTATCTTTTCTTCATCCGCTATCCCGGGAAATGAAAGAGCAATCGGTCACTTAAAGGACTATCTCGTGCGACAAGGAGCCGAAGTTTATCACAGCCAAATGATGGACGTTCATTCCAGCGGACATGGCCGTCAAGAAGACTTAAAGGAAATGTTAAGATTGGTCACTCCGCAATTCTTCGTTCCATCATACGGCGATTTCTATCACAGAAAAGTTCACGGAAGATTAGCTGAACAAGTGGGAGTTCGTCGAGAAAATATTTTATACCCAGACAACGGACAAGTCCTTGAAATCAAACCCAAAGAGGCCAAAGTAACTAACGAAAGATTTTCGATAAATTACATCATGGTTGATGGTTTGGGCGTTGGAGATCTTTCAGAAGTTGTCTTGAGAGACCGACAAATTTTATCTTCAGATGGAATAGTTGTGACCATAATCAAGATGGCTCACCAAACCGGAGAACTTATTGGAAAACCAGATATTGTTTCGCGCGGTTTCGTTTACATGAAGGAACAAAAAGCGCTGGTTGGGGAAATGCAAAAGAAGATTGGGGATATTATTGAGAAAACTCGTTTTAAGGAAAAATATAATAATCCTCCAAATGAGGCTTATATCAAAGCAAAGTTGAGAGATGATTTGGGACAGTTCTTGTACAACAAAACGGAGAGACGTCCCATGATCATTCCTCTTTTAATAGAAGTTTAATCACAAATCAAAAACCCGGTCTTTAACCGGGTTTTTGATTTGCTCTAATTTTTTAAACGTTTTTCAAAATATCCAACATTTGCCCGTGAACTACTGCGGGACAATACATTTCTTTCATTTTGTTTCGTACTTCAGAGGACACAACTTCACCACTCACCTCTTCCATCTTTTTGTAGACAGAAGGAAGAGAGTTAAAGTCGACAATCCATTGATTCAAACCTAAGCTTTGAAAAGTTTCGGAAACACCCATGTTTGAACCGACCAAAGCAGGAGTGCCACAAGCTAATGCTTCCTGGGCAACATTGCCATAAGTTTCGAAATGCGAAGGACAAATAATGGTGCCCATTTCCTGATAAAACTTAGCCATAAATTCGTTCTCAACAGGACGTCGAAACTTAACTAAACCATTTAACATTATTTTGTCCTGACTGTTCCTCTTTAAGTCAGTAACGGCATGCATAGAAAATCTCCCGCCCTTTTTCTGATTATAAACTGCTAATCTCTTGAAGAAATCCGTATTCTTTATCCTTGCCCAACGACTAACCATGCCAACTTTATTTTTGCTGGCCTTCGCTTCCGCGTCAAAGAAATGCATTGGAATGGCATTGGGTAAGATTGCGGAAGAACAAACTGTATGACCGAAAACTTCTTTTTCAACAGTCTCTTTAGTAAGGTTCGAAGGGAAAATATAGAAAATACTTCCCGAATCGAAAGACCTTTCCATTTCCAACATTATCTTCTTTGGTTTTTCCTTAAAGTGACTAGTTTCTTTTGAGATGCTTCCGTGATAATGAAGAACCGTAGGAATTCCAGTTTGCTTGCTAGCCAAGAGCAGACACCATGGCAAAAAGTAGGTACCGTTAACCAAAATAACGTCAGGGGATTCACTTTCAATTGCCTTCTTATAACTTTCAATTACTTCGCTATATTTACTCTTAAATTCTTCTAGGTTGGTACTTAATTCGATAGCATCAGCCAAATTAGGAACATCAGCTTTTGTCGTTATCTTTTTAAATTTTCCTTCTTCGATAACTTCAGATAAAAAGCTTTGATCGTTTTTTTCTTTCTTTAAAATATCAACTCCAACAACATTTGTTTTTTCTTTTTCACTATTTTGAACAAAATTTAAAAACGAAGAAAGAGACTGAGCGATCCCAGCGATTTTTGCAAATCTTACGTTAGTTAAAATCTTCATTTCTTAAACTTTATTTAAAGCTAATCATTATATTACAAAAAAATACATTTGTCAATATTCACTGACATCATTTTTGTAGCATGTCAAATTGTCTCCAAGTTGTCCAGTTTTTACTACATTTTTTTTCCGAAGTAGGATAATCTTAGAAATATGTCACTACCCACAGGAAAAATAGTTTTAAGCGGTATCCAACCAACCGGCGTCCCACACATCGGAAATTATTTGGGAGCATTAAAACAGTGGATTGCTCTTCAGGAAGCAGGCAATACTTGCTACTGGTTCATTGCAGACTTGCATGCAATTACTATTCCCTATGATCCCGCTCACTATAAAACACAAGTTTTAACTACTGCTGCCACACTTTTAGCAATTGGAATTAATCCTGAAAAAAGTATTTTCTTTGTTCAATCTCATGTTCCCGCCCATACAGAAGGAGCTTGGTATTTGGAAAGTCTAACTAAATTTAGCGAGCTAGGCCGCATGACTCAATTTAAAGAAAAAAGTGAAGGGAAAACTTCCGTCAGTGCGGGATTGTTTATTTATCCCATTTTACAAGCAATGGATATACTTCTTTACGGCACAGAACTTGTGCCAGTCGGAGAAGATCAAATTCAGCATCTTGAATTAACTCGCATGTTAGCTCGTCGATTTAATGGTTTGTATACTCATTTGTTTACCGAACCAGAACCTTATGTCGTTAAAGACGTCGCTCGCGTGATGTCGTTAAAAAATCCAACCAAGAAGATGAGCAAGTCAGGTCAATCATCGGAAGCTATTTTTCTCACAGATTCTCCGGATGAAATAACGGAAAAAGTCAAAGGAGCGGTAACCGACTCTGGAACCTCTCTCAACGTAGAGAATGTCGGGCCAGCTATGAAAAACTTGCTTTCAATCTACATGGCTTTTTCCGAAAAAGATCCAAGCGAAGTTTTAGATGAATTTGCCGGAAAGGGTTACTCTGTAATCAAAAGTAAATTAACTGATTTACTAGTCGAAAAAATCACGCCGATTAGAACGAAAATTAAAGATCAGCTGGATAATGAGTCCGTATTAATGTCGACCTTGCAGTTAGGAGCACGCAAAGCAAAAGAGGTATCGGATCGAACTTTGCGAGATCTAAAAAACAGAATGGGCTTTACGCAACTTCCCTAACAGTTCAATTCTATCGGCTTCAATTACACAAAGTCTCTTGAGGCTCCGATTTTCTGACGGACATCTTCTACGATTTCCTTAGCTTTTTTGAGCATATCAGCTTTTCTCTGTCTCACGTTATCTTCAGTTAAGGTTTCTTTATTGTGTAATTGCACGTGGAAGCGCATGGCATTAGCAGTTCCTGAAGGTCTGAGAATGAAACTGCTCAATTTTTCATCATCGAAATAAAAGCGGAGTCCTTCATCTGGAAAACCTTCCCAATTTTGCTTGTCATACTTCCCTGTCCAGAATGCAATACTTGATTTTACTTCTAAGCCTCCTAGTTCAACTTTTTTGCCCGCTTGAACATCTTCGTGAATTTTTATAGCAGCCGTTAATACATCCTTCTTATGAGTATCACCACGCAGTCCAGGGTAAGCTCCATCGATAGGGTCGGGCTCGTAGTAATTAATAAAGAGACCAATCTCCGGATCAAGATACATCTGGTTTAGCATATCGATAAGATTCGTTCCTTTGTCTTTTGCGTAAGCGGCGAGTTCTACCAGCAACATAGAAGCAAACGTGCCGTCCTTATCGCGCACGTGCCCTCCTTCTCCTAAATCACGTTCACTTTTTGGTACGCCGCCAAAAATAGACATTCCAGCACTTTGCTCGACTGCGGCGACATTGAACACCCTCTTTCCATTATCCATTCCTTTTGAACAATAGAAAAAACTATGGCATTTTTCGCTATTTGGGGTTTCCCGCCCTTCAATAATATTTGGCACATTCTTATTTTCCCAAATATATCTTGCGGCACTGCCTAGCATCACGAATCCAACCCATGTGTGAACCACGCCTAGTCCATACTTTTCTGAAATTTTGGCAACTATTTCATTAGTTGTGTGAGTTAGACTGACATATTTAGTTTCAACATCTTTGATGAAACCATTCTTTTCTTTTTCTTGCTGTAATAAATACCAGACAACTAAAGCCCAAGCATCGTCTGCAGGCAGAAGCATGTAGTCTTTGCCGTCACTATAAATCCGATCTTTCTCAGGAACTTTTACAACAATCCCACTTCTGTCGGCATCTGGGTCCGTACTGATTAAGATATCGAGATTTTCCCAATCATTTGGATATTCTTCTTTAAAAGCTTTAACCGCGACATCGGCAGCGCGAGCATCACCTGGATCTGGCTGTTGCTCTTTTCCAGGGTCACTGCAAAAAGCGGGAAATAATCCGTTAAGATCTTGGAACTTGTTTATTACCTTCAAATCAACAACTCCGATTTCCTGTAGCAGCCAAGGAACAATGCGTCGTCCTGAACCGTGATTAGCGGAATAAGCAACCGACAAACGTCTCGGATTATCTTTTTGATTTTTTAATAATTCAGGATTTCTCAAAAACTTCTTCACTTGATCTACGTGAATAGAATGAATGTCAATTATCTGATCTTCACGACCCAAATAATTTGTTCCTTCCCTGGGTTTTCCCTGCGGAAATCCTTTATGTTCTCCTTCTGAAAAAAGGCTTCCGGTTTTTTCTCCACCCAAGAATACCAACTTTTCTTTTGAAACTTCAGTCGGCTCCACCATCTTTAATTCAGATGGCACGGTCTTGCTTATGTAATCATCAAACATTTCATCACGAACTTTCATTTCCAAGGAAGCACCGTTAGGAGAAGTGATTTTGAAACCGTTGTAACGGAAATCGTTGTGGCTAGCGGAAATGAATATTCCAGTATCGGCTTTTAAAGTAGGCACAGCAAAAGTGATGTTGGGATACATGCACGGTTCATCGAAAATATAAACTATATAATCGTGAGCTAGAAAAATTTTCGCTACCAGCCAAGCAAAATCCATTCCTCTGACTCGGCTGTCACAACCAACAATCATTTTCTTGAAACCTTTGTCTTTTCCATACCTTGCAACACCTAAAGCAGTGAGACCGACAACAACATCGTTAATAGTTGCTGGACCTTTTAAGTAATCACCCTGGAGACCTTCCTTTTGCAGAGTTAAAATCGATCCTTTATCTGATGCCATCAATGCTCGCAAACCGCCAGTAGCGCTAAAAGACGCTCTCCTGAGATATGTATTAACTAGATCATCCCAGCGTCCTGCTTGAATGGCCTCGGTAACTCCTTTTCTTAAATTTTTATCAGTTCTATCGATAGTTTCATCTAAATACCAACTTCTGAGATTAGGAATAACGCTTTTGATGGCTTGATCGCAATAATTCTTTGCAATATTACCTTTTTCTACTTGTTCCTTTAAATAACCAGAAATTCCATCTTCGGCTTTTTTAAGCATAAACTCTCGATCAATTGGACCCGATGAAGCTTCTTCGACATAAGCTTCATTATCGCGAGGAATAATTGACATATTTAGAAAAAAATTATTATTTAGGGCGATCAAAAATTCAAGCAAAAACTGCAATCGCTATAGGATAGATAATACGCCTATAATTTTGCACCTACAAGTAATTGTAAGTTTGGTCACAGTGCGAATGTTTATTCCCGATTTATAAGTAATGAATATAGATGACAGATTAATAAAATGAACGTTATAGAAGTTTCCAATCTGAAGAAGAACTTCGGCAAGTTTACAGCCGTTGATGACATTAGTTTTTCAGTTCAGCAAGGAGAAATTTTAAGTTTTCTGGGACCAAATGGCGCCGGAAAAACAACAACAATTTCCATGCTTTTGGGGCTCCTGACTCAGAAAAGCGGAACAATAAAAATATTCGACAAAGAAATGCCCCAAAACAGAAGGAAAATTCTTTCGAGGGTTAACTTTTCTTCTCCGTATGTTTACATGCCTTATGGCTTACAAGTTATAACTAACTTAAAAATATTTTCTAATTTGTATTCTGTCCCAAATTCCGAGAAAAAGATTGAGGAACTTGCGAACATTTTTGGAGTAACCCACCTGCTCAAAAGACGAACCATGGCACTTTCTTCTGGAGAAGTCGCCCGGGTCAATCTTCTGAAAGCCTTTTTGAATGATCCTGAAATACTTTTTCTTGATGAACCCACTGCTTCTCTGGATCCTGAAGCAGCAGATACTGTAAGAAACCTGCTTTTAAAATTAAAACAGGAAAGAAACTTAACTTTATTTTACACATCGCACAATATGCAGGAGGTTGAAAGGCTTTCGGATAGAATTGTTTTTATTCATAGAGGGAAAATTATTGCTGAAGGAAAACCCAAAGACGTCTTGCGAGAACATAAACATAACACCTTAGAAGAATTTTTTATTTCCCTAGCTAGATCCGAAGAAGTCACAAAGGAGGATGCCAAATGAATTTAAGTCTCCAAAGAATTTGGGGGATTATATACCGACATTTGTCGGTCTATAAAGTTAACTGGGCAAGAATGAACGAGCTGATTATTTGGCCCTTTTTCGAATTACTACTCTGGGGTTTTATTTCTCTTTATGTCAGAACTATTTCTAATATTGGTTATGTGGTACTGACCTTATTGGGAGCTTTGCTTTTATGGGTAGTGTTCGAGAGAATTCAGCAATCCATTTCTACCTCTTTTCTAATGGAACTTTGGAGTCGCAACTTACTAAACATTTTTGTGTCGCCAATTTCAGTAACAGAATATATGATGGGACTTTTTGTTGTGGGTATAATGCGCGTTGGGGTTGCGGGCATTCTTCTTTGGTTGTTTACACTGCTCTTGTATAAAGTAAATTTACTGGTGATTGGACCTTCTCTGGTACCGCTAGCTATAGCGTTAATCTTGTTTGGCTGGTCTCTGGGAACTATTATTACCGGAATTGTTCTGAGATATGGGCAAAGCGCGGAAAGTTTAGCGTGGAGCTTTGCATTCTTTTTGCAGCCTTTCGGCGCTGTTTTCTTTCCCTTCTCTGTTTACCCTGAGTGGGTACAAAAAATAATTTGGTGGATACCTCTTCCGCACATCTTTGAAGCCATGAGAGCTGTCTTAATTACAAAACACTTACCTTGGAATCAAGTAGCATGGGCTTTTGGATTGGATGCTGTTTTCCTCGTATTAGCATTTATCTTCTTTGGAGCAATGTTTGAGCAGGCGCGATCAAAAGGATATTTAATAAAGATTCAGGACTAAGATAACTGAGAATATTATGAAACCTTCCACCCTAAAAGGCGGAACTTTACACGTGCGCAACAATAATATATTATTACTCGTCTTGTTCTTTTTCCCGGAGGATAACGGAATGATTACTTTTAACGAGCGCTTGGAAATAGTAAAGATAAGGCTTCGTCAAATTGAAGACATGGCTATTCGAAATGGCAACGAAACGCTTAGGCAGGTCCTGGGTTTCATGAATGAAAACGGAGTCGTAATCTGGCCGACGAAAGACAAAAAGTTCGCTTGCCCGACAACGACGCTGGGGCAAAGGCCGATATCCAATAATGCTTTTTACTTTTTCATCTATTCTGAAACCGATCTACCTTTCCTTTCAGAGGAGTGCATCAAACATTTGGGGTTGCTGGACAATAAACAGGTGGCGTTATACGAGTCCGCTTTAAAGATTCTAGTCTTAAAAGCAACGAGTATTCTCTCACCCCTTTTTGAAGCACTTATCGCGTCTCATGAAGGCTTCCATTGCTGGAGACACTTGGCTAACAACCAAGTTGCGCCTGAAGACCACTGGCAACACGAAGTAGAAGCGCACCTTTTTTCTCAATTGTGCGCGAGAACGCTCAAAATTGAAGTTTACGACCTTCTTTTGAGAAGGCACCAGGAAAAAATCAGAGAACAAGCAAGGAGATCACAAACTATTCCCGGAGACGTCTATTTCACCGGCTGGCCATATGATCCTGAGCTTAATGAAATATTTGGCCACGCCCTTTCTCCCACGGAAGAGCAACAGCGAATGAGATTTCTGAACATGCACGCCATGTTTGAAATCATCAAAGAAGATTCGCAAGATCCTCTTCCGAGGCAAACATCATTGTTGAAATTTGTTTATCAACAAATCTAGCCCTTAGCTAAAGGGCTTTTTAAATTTACAAAAAGCTTGCTGCGATGAGACAGCAAGCTTAGTAGAACAAAGAAGAAATTATTTTTCTACATATTTCCCCACCCGCCAGCCAACGCCGGCGCTGAAGTTCCAAAAAATAATGTAATCGCCATTACTGACCCAAATAATGGACTCTTTGAATTCACTTCCCTCACCCTCCCTTTTTTTCTTAAAAACAAAATACTACGATTAAAAATTAAAGCTGTGACTTGTCACGAAGCAAATCTTAAATAGTGTCTTTAGCTCGCTTTTGATATTTTCGAGATATTTTTTAATTTTTATTTTCTTTTGTAGACCGTTAAGGGATTCGAACGAAAGCCAGTTTCGTTTTCTATGACAGTGACAAGTTCCCAATTTTTAGACACTAAATCAATTAGATTTTCTTTTCCTCGAAAATACGCGTAATCAGTAAGATGATCCAATAGGAGCCATTTTGTTTTTCCGCTTTTTATTTCATTAACAACAGTCTCCTTACTAGGCAAATAAGCTTCTAAGGTTTTTTTATCAACAAATGAATATCGATACCAAAGTGGGTGACTAACATCCTCGTATATATGATGTCCTGAATAATATGGAACTATAGCAGCTGCCGTTAAAATCGGTTCTTTTGAAGGAATAGTTTTTAGAAGTTCCCGGGCAGATTCTCGTATGGCACTCGCCTCAAACATTCCTGTCCAAGGTTTTTTCCAAAGTGAATAATAATTGAAAACATTTAATACAATTATTATCGTAACGACAACTTTTAACATTCTACTGGAATTTGCTTTTATTTCCTCAAATATCATTCCCGCCAACAAAGTAAGCGGCAATAAAAAATCCGCGGCATAATCAACTAAAAATATCGGGGAGACCGCGTAAAAAAACGTTAATGAAATAATCCACAGTAAAGGTAGAAAAAATTTGTTTCTGAAAATTCTTTTCCCCTCTTGAAAGATCAAAGAGATTCCGTAAATAAGTGAAAAAAGGTAAATAACAATAAACGAACTAGCTATTCTTGTAAGGGCTTTAAGTGAATCTACAAAATTAAAGTTCCAAATATTTTCAGTCCCGTTAATCGTTTTTATGACAATATTTCCATAACCAATACCAATAAATTCTTTAATACCGTTCCATCCATAAAACACACTAATCATAAAGGACAAGGGTATGATCACCGTCATAAAACCTAAAATATAATCTTTAATTAATTTATATTTTTTTTCTTTGGCAATAGCCGCAATACATAAACCAGCGATCAAAAAAAACAATAAGATAGCATTAGATTTTCTTGTGGCAAAAGCAAGACCAAAAAATAAACCCGTAATCCAACCGTTCCACTTTGTTCGCGCATTTAGGCTTTTAAGAAAGAACGCAAACATAAAAGCCGCAAATAAAGAGGAAAGCGTTTCTGTTTGACCAAGAATTTGAAATGTTACCGCGCCAGCAAACAAAATCCACACAAAAGAAACAACGTACTTATTTAATCTTAACTCCCTGCAAATAATGACTAAAGGAAAAAGGGTTAAAATACTAGCCAGGATACTGACCATTCTGGCGGCATAAAGAGATTGTTTGGTTAAAAGAACACTTAATCCAAAAATAAAAACAGAAATTGGTGTTTTAGTTAACGCGTCCCCCTTGGTTAATTGTCCAGATGCGATCCATTTCGCATCATACAAATATGCTCCTTCATCATTGGTAAAACCAGTACTCATCATGAACATGAGACGTAAAATGATTCCGCATGTTATCAAGAAAAGAAAGAAAGTATTTCCACGTTTCATTTTAGAAATATAACAAAATCTGCCCCTTTTGGGGCAGATTCTTTAAATCAATAAGGAGAATTAGGGGTTGCGGTCGGAGTTGGCGTTGGCGTAGATGGACTATATGGATTAGTTGGACCCGAATCGCCTCCATTACCGCTTCCGCCGTTACCTCCTCCGCCATTGCTGCCTCCACCATTACCAGGAGCGGTCACAACAGAAAAAGCATTACTCATCATAATGGCTCCATTGATTGGATTTTTGTTTGCGTTCAAGGCTTGTAGCATGATTCGATATATTCCCTGATCCACATTTGCAACTACTTTTTCGTTCCCATCATTTAAAGTGTTTGCAACAATTACTTTGCACTGAATTTGTTTTGCTTTTATGACCGGACAAACAGAGATCCTTTCAAAGGGATAGTTTGACCTATTTCTTGCATTTGATGGCCATCGCACTAAAACAGACGATCCTTGATAAACTCTGCTGGGAGTAACTCTTACCCCAAAAACATAGGGACTCGAAACAGACGTAAAAAGCTGATCCTGAAAAAGCACGCTGAATGTCGCAATTATTGCTATAACTGCTATGCCAGAAATAATCAGCCAAATGTTTGTTTTCTTTTTTAATACTGGAGCTGCTTCTGCAATATTTTCTATTTGTCCTTCTTGATTTACTTCAGGGTTATTTGTGATCATGAAATTTAAATTGTTAATAACTTTAATAGTATAACCTTTTTTATTAAAAACTTATCAACTAAAAGAAAAACCCCTACCAAATTTTCAGAGGGGGTTAAAAAACTTTGTGGTTATCTCGACGAAGGAACCGGATGAATCACTATTGGCCGTTTGTAGAGTCGGAAGACAATCAACGTGTAGGAGGGGACGGGCGTCTCAGGACTTCCGTAGTCTCCTAGTAAAAGCCGCCTTCCGCGATGTTCTACAACACTGAAAGCACTCTGTCTTCCTGAAACACACACAGATTCCATGGCAAGAAGCACCGACTCACCAGGCGGTTGATCCAAGTACTGCTCGCGCAGTACCGGACCATCTTCAGGAAGACAGAGACTATAGTCAAGCTCAACAATTCTTTCACGGATCGTTTTTAAGGAGGATATCGTCTTCAAACCCAATTGCTCGACAGACGCGCAACCGAGATCTACTTCATCATCAATGGTTGTGGCCTTAAATTGATCAAGCATGTCGCTTGCCCAGACAGTGAAACAACACCCGGCTTGCTTTATTCCGTCACGATAGTTTTCGGCGTTTCTTTGTTCGTGGTGACGAATAGTTCGCCAAGTAGAAAACTTTGGCCATGAGCAAGTTTTAATGAGTTTTTTGAGTCCGGAAAACACTTTCCTGGGTTCGAGTGTGCCATCCATAAGCCGCTGTCTCAATTCCAATTCTTCCCTGTCATACGCGGCCAAAACGTCGTTGGTGACAACATGCGTCGTCATGTGACAACTCCCTGAAAAAAAGGACAATCTTACACCAATGAACAAAGCATTAAACGCTTTAAAGATATTCTTGTCAACGATGCTAAAAGAAATTTCTCTCGTGAAACCTCCCTGCCTTAAAGGGTGAGGCGTTACAAATGCACAGTAAATGAAAAACTCCCATTGCGTGTAAACACAAACGGGAGTTAAAGAAACAAAGGGACAAAGAGCAGACAAGTGCAAGGTACCAAAGGTTCAAGAGGCAGTTTTCGGAAGAACCTTGCGGACGGCGGCGAACCGGCAGTCCCGAGACCACCCATCGTGCCAGTCAGACAGGCGCAGCCCGCGCTCGTCGCGCCAGCCGTCGAGGTAGGGGACGCGGCCATCCCAGACCGAGCCGAGAAACACCACCGGACGTTCACGCTGCACATCGGGGTACTTCTCCCCGAAGGCTAATGCGTGCTCGATCCTGGCGGGCTCCAAGCCTACTGCGGTCAGTTCCCGCAACACCTCATCACCCTCGACGTCGTGATCGAGGTCGATCAGGATGATCTCCTGCGGAACAATACCCGTACCGCTGATCGGAAAGTTCGCTGTGGTGATGCTCGGGTTGTTGTACCCGCAGGCACAGGCGGCAATCATCTGATCGAGAGTGCGGTTGTAGTCAATGGTGACTGGAAAGACTTTGCTGGTCTTCCGTTCGGCTTTGACCAGCATGTCAGCGAAATTTTCGATGAACACGCGGCCTTCCGGCCGGTTGAGCCGATCAAGAAACGCTTCGGTGCCGCCTTTGGCGAGGACAGCATCACGAAGAAGACAATCCAGATCAAACAACATGGCAAATATCCTCCCCAAATGATCACTCTTGGTTTATTCACTTCCCAAAAAAACACTAGACCGAACAATTAAGAAACAGCATTCGGGATCTTGCGGACGGCGGCGAACCGGTTCTCTGAATAATAACCGTTACGCCAGCAATCACAGCGAATCCTTCTCCCGTCAGTCCAATTTCCGAGAGTGGGAGCGTAGGAATGCCAGGTCGAACCAAAGAAAACAACAGGTCGTTCACGTTGAACTTCAGGATATTGTTTTCCTAAAGCTAAGGCGTGTTCGATTTTGGCTGGTTCCAAACCTAATGCCATCATCCCTTCAACTACGAAGTCTCTAAGTATAATACGCGCATCGAACTCAATCAGGACGATTTCCTGCTGAACAACTCCGATACCACTTACCTCAAAGCGCTCTGCGATGAACTCCGCATAATCACAATCAGCAAAGCCACATGCTTTGATCATTTCCTCTAGGGTAAGTTTGTAATCGATTGTGACAAGGAAACCCTTATAACCTGGAAGAGCTGGCATTTTTCTCTCCTTTCTGAGGAAAGGTTTTTGATAGTACAAGCGGAAATATGGAAGTCCGCAATTATACTCTTAATTGACCATATTGTCAATAGTAAATATTGATGCTAATTTCACTATTATGTCTCTCAAAATCGGTATTGTCGGACTTCCAAATGTAGGAAAATCGACTTTGTTTAACGCTTTAACAAAACAGGCAGCGGCCGCGGCTAATTTCCCTTTTACAACCGTTGATCCAAACGTGGGCGTTGTTGTTGTCCCGGACGAACGCTTAACCAAGCTGGCGGAACTTTCTGCATCAGAAAAAGTGGTTCCAACAACAATTGAATTCGTCGACATCGCGGGATTGGTTAAAGGCGCACACAAAGGAGAAGGTTTGGGAAATCAATTTCTTTCTCATATCCGAGAGGTTGATGCTATTGCTCAAGTCGTTAGATTTTTTCCGGATTCGAATGTTATTCATGTGGCGGGATCAGTAAATCCAGAAAGTGATGCGGAAACAATAAACACGGAATTGGCACTGGCCGATTTGAAAACAATAGAAAGTTTACTGGAGAAAGCGCAAAGGAATGCCAAAAGCGGTAAGCCAGAAGATCTATTAAGATTGGACGCAATAAAAAAATTAAACGAGGCGCTCTCAAACGGATTACCTGCGAAATCAGTAGATCTTACCGATCAAGAAAAAGAAGCTACAAAAGATGTCCGCTTGCTAACCCAAAAGCCAATAATGTATGTTGCGAATTTGGATGAAAATCAAATAAAAGAAAAAGAGAATATAATTGCCAATTTTTCTAAAAAGTTTTCACCGGTTATTCCTCTTAGCATTAAAATCGAACAGGAATTATCCGAATTATCACCTGAAGAACAAACTGTTTTTCTTTCCGAATACGGACTCGAAAAGTCAGGTATGGAAACACTCATAAAAGCCGGCTATGAGTTGCTTGGCTTAATCACCTTCTTAACAACCGGACCTAAAGAAAGCAGAGCTTGGACTATTAAAACAGGATCAAAAGCTCCTCAAGCAGCTGGAGAGATTCATTCTGATTTTGAAAAAGCCTTTATTTACGCGGAAACGATTCCCTGGCAAAAGCTTTTGGAGGCTGGGTCTTGGGCGGCTGCTCGGGAAAAAGGCTGGGTAAGGAACGAGGGGAAAGAATATGTGGTCCAAGATGGAGACACTATTATCTTCAAAACTTCGGTTTAAACTTTTAACTTTTTACCCCAGAAATTTAAGAAACTTATAGAAAGTTCTTATGAATTCATAGATCCCTGCGCCCGCCTGCATCGCTATGCCCGCCGCCAAGACTGCCGTCAGGCTGTCGGGCTGGCGAAAGCATTGCGGGCAGGTTCGCAGGATTGACTATTTAAAAGTATCCATCTTTTATACTTGCTAAAAATCAACCTATATGATATGATTTTTTTCAGCTTATGAATGAGAAAAAATCATATATTTTAACTATTTTAGTGAATCCTCAGGCCGAATCTGGGGAGAGAAACGAAATTGAATCGCTTGTAAAATCTTGGATAGAAAAGCAAGACGGCAAGGTTAATGACGTGGTTAGAGACGACAAAAAAAGGATGGCCTACGTGATTGACCACACCCAACAGGCTGTTTTAATAAAGTTTTTCTTTGAAGTTGATGGTTCCAATATCGCTGATTTACAAGGAAAGCTTAAAAGACAGAAAAGGGTTTTGAGATTCAGATTATTCAAGAAAGAACCAAGAAAGCCAGACGAAAAGACGTTAAAAGACATTCCAGCTAAAAGCGCACAAATCGAAAAAGTTGAGGCCCAGCCTAGCCAATCAAGCCAAAAGGCCCCAATTGAAAAATTGGATGAAAAGATTGAAGAAATTTTGGAAGAAGAAGTACTATAAGCTTACAGATTTTCTAACATCTAATCACTCAAAACAATGGCTCGAGACCTCAACAAAGTAATGCTTATCGGTCACATAACCCAAGACCCCGAAGTTAGAACTATTCCAACCGGTCAAATGGTCGCCACTTTTTCCGTAGCTACCAATCGTCAGTGGAAAGATGCCCAAGGAGGAATGCAATCTCAGAGCGAATTTCACAACATTGTTGCTTGGAGAAAACTCGCAGAATTAACCCAACAATATTTGCACAAAGGAAGACAGGTTTTCATTGAAGGTTATTTGCAAACAAGAAGCTGGGTTGGACAACAAGATAATGTAAAGAGATATCGAACTGAAATAATCGCTGAAAACATTATCTTCCTCGGAGGAGCCGGGGCCAATGCGGCCGCTGGAGCTACTAAAGAAAATTCAATGACTGTGCCTCCTCCACCATCTGAAACATTCGAATCTCCTGCTCAACCTAAAGTCCCAGAGTCAGCTCCTAAAGAAGAAGAAATAAGAATTGAAGATATACCTTTTTAATTAACTATGATCAAACAATCCTCAGAACAACCAACTCCAAAGAAATGTGTATTTTGCGCTAACGAAATTGCTGGCCCGTCTGTTGAAGACGCCGAAAACCTAAGAAGATTTACCAGCAGCCACTCAAAAATCCTCCCAAGAAAAAAGACTGGAATTTGCGCAAAACATCAGCGTCAATTATCGCGTGCTATAAAACAAGCTCGAGAGCTCGGCTACTTAGCTTATACAGGCCAATAATTTAGTTCAGCGTTTCTTGATCGAAAAAGGCCCTAACAAAAGTGGTCTGACTTAAAGTTGGCCAGGTAACCAAAACTGCAGCCAAGAAAAACACAACCACCAAAAAAGATGTCGCTAGAAATTTCCAGGCTCTTGATGGAGGAGGCTCGATTGTTTGCCGGTCTGGTCCTTTTAATTTTATCTCAAGATCTTTATTTGGACTCCTCAGCATTAATTAATCCTCCTCTTTATCTGAACCCATTTCTGATAATTCTTCCTGTGAAGCGGCTGCTACTTTAATAGCTCCAGCAATTTCTTCCGCAACCTGTGGGTTATCTCTTAAATATTGTTTTGCCTGCTCTCTGCCCTGACCAATTTTTTCATCATGATGGACAACCCAAGACCCTGACTTTTGCAAAACGCCAAAGCGAACGCCTGTATCTACCAAATCACCTTGTTTAGAAATACCTTCGTTATATAAAATGTCGAACTCTGCTGATTGGAAAGGAGCGGCTACTTTATTTTTAACAACTTTAACAATAGTTCGGCTGCCGACGATTTGCTCGCCTTTTTTGATTTGAGCTCGTCTTCTAACTTCAAGTCTCACTGAAGAGTAAAACTTTAAGGCTTTACCGCCCGTGGTCACTTCTGGATTACCAAACATTACGCCAATATTCATACGAATTTGATTCAAAAAGATTACTGAAGTTTTCGCTTTAGAAACAGAAGCTGTTATTTTTCGAAGCGCCTGGCTCATTAACCTCGCATGCAAGCCCATATGCGACTCCCCCATTTCGCCTTCTATTTCTGCTTTCGGAGTTAATGCCGCCACAGAATCTATAACAATAATATCAACGGCATTGCTTTGGACTAAAGTTTCTACAATTTCTAAAGCCTGTTCTCCTGTATCAGGTTGAGAAATTAGTAATTCATCCATTTTTACGCCAATTCTTCCGGCATAACCAGGATCAAGAGCGTGTTCAGCGTCAACAAAAGCCGCAATTCCTCCCAGCTTCTGCACCTCAGAAATCATATGGAGTGCTAAAGTAGTTTTACCAGAACTTTCCGGTCCAAATATTTCGATAATTCTTCCCTTAGGAATTCCTCCAACTCCCAAAGCCATATCCAATGATATAGAACCTGTAGGAGTAGTCTCTATATCCATTTTTTTAGCTTCAGAGAGTGTCATAATCGCCCCGTCGCCAAAACGCTCTTTGATTTGTTCAACAGCTACTGCTGCCGCCTTTAAACGTTCATTTTGTAGAGATTTTTTAGTCATAGTTTTATTTCTTGTCGTTTTACCGTACCAGATTGAGATTCTCGAGTAAATACAATGTTACGCACAGCCCCTGGGGTATTGGCTAGAATTTCTTCATTCCCGTCAATCGTAATTAAAGTCTTATCTCCTTTGCCAGAAGAAATTTTGATTTCCTTCCCTTCGGCAGTTTGTTCTCCGTCAGGTAGAAGAATCCCCGAAAATTTATTTTTACCGTCCACCGAAACGGAAATCCACACAGATTCACTCTGTGCTTTAACTTTAAACATAATGGGAGCGTCCGGACTAACCGCTGTTGGGGAAGTTGAAGGCATCGCAGAAGGGATAACTGCCACAGAATTTTTAACTAAAACTTCACGAATTACATTGCTCTCCCTTCCTCCAACACTAATCGCCACAACACTTATTTTGTTTATACCCATACCCACACCCAAAACTTCTTCGAAGGTTCCATCACTCTTAACAAAAGTTTTTTCACCGTTAATTCTGACTTCTGCAGTGGGATCAGTTTTTCCAGTAACTTTTAATGAGTTGCCAAGGATTTCCAGATTTTTTGCCGGAGCGGTCACCTCAAGAGCTGGAGGTTTAGTGAAACCCCTGATTTCAACAAAAAGATAAACAGCCGCTAATAACAAGAAAAAAATTCCTCCCGCAATCGCCAAAAAGCGAGAATCGAAAGAAATGTGAGATCGGTTTAAGGGTCTTAAAGTTTTTGGCGTAAGTTTTGGAGGAGAAGCAGAATTTTTTCCAGAATATTTTTGGGTAAACAGTTCTACAGAACCTATTGGATCAAAGCCAAGATACTCCGCATACAATTTTACAAAACCCCGAGCATAAACAACCGGCGGCAAAGAATTGTAATCTTCCTCTTCAATCGCCTTCAAACTCTTCGTTGGTATTTTAAGAGTTTTAGAAATTACATCCAAAGATAAATCCATATTTTCTCTGGATCTTTTGAATTGCTCTCCTAAAGAATTATTTGATTCTTCCATTTTTCCCCGGATAAATTTTAAGATCTTATTCTTTATCGCTCAGTTTAGGCTTCTTCGTCAAAATTATAAGATTCAATCGTGTCATCGTCATTTTCAACTTTATGAAATTCTACCGAATTGTTGTTTTGTTTGGACTTTTCAACCATTTCTTCGACTGGCTCTAAAACTTCTCTTGGCCGTGAGCCATCCGCTGGACCGACAACTCCTTGTTGTTCCAGTACATCAATTATCCGAGCTGCTCTAGAATACCCCACCCGCAATCTTCTCTGCAACAAAGAAGTCGAGGCTCTTTTGCTTTCCCTAACAACCCGAGTCGCTTCCTCGATCAAAGCATCATCAACATCGCCATCTCCTCCATAACTTCCGCCACCTCCACTGCTTCCGCCCAATGTTTGCTGATGAGAAACGATAGAAAGGTCATATTGAGTTTCTTCTCCGGACAAGAAATCGACAATTCGTTTTACCTCATCCTCAGACACATAAGCTGCCTGTAAACGTCTTGGTCTGGAAATGTCTCCCTTTTGGAAAAGCATGTCACCATTTCCCAACAACTTCTCGGCACCAGCGCTATCGATAATAGTTCTGGAGTCAACCAATGAGGCCACGTTAAACGCGATTCGAGAAGTGATATTTGCTTTAATGAGCCCCGTAATAACATCAACGCTTGGACGCTGGGTAGAAACCACCAAATGCATACCGACAGCTCGAGCCATCTGAGCCAAGCGGACAATGGCGCCTTCAACCTCTCGACCGTATTTCGCCATAATTTCTGCCAACTCATCGATGACGATGACCACAAAAGGCATGATGGCTTCTCCGTGTCGACTGGCATTATAGGAAGCGATGTCTCTCTTTCTTGCTTCGGAAAGGACATTGTATCTCCTTTCCATTTCTCCTACCGCCCATCTTAGCGCGTTAATAGCTTTTTCTGATTCCACAATAACCGGTGTCAAAAGATGAGGAATACCATTGTAAAGGGAAAGCTCAACTCTTTTTGGATCAATCATGATCAGACGTAGCATTCCAGGACCGTTTTTATATAGCAAACTGACAATTAAATCATTTATCATGACTGACTTACCAGACCCGGTGGCACCAGCAACCAGCAAATGAGGCATTTTTGCCAAGTCGGCAATTATTGATTGACCGGTAACATCTTTTCCAACTGCGATTGGCAATGCCATTCCGCCTTGCTGAAATTCCCTGCTTTGCATCATCTCCCTTAGCCTTACTACAGCCACCGCTTTGTTTGGTACTTCAATACCGACAAGACTCTTGCCGGGAATTGGCGCTTCTATTCTTACAGGGTGAGCGGAAAGCGCTAAAGCTAAATCATTATGAAGAGCAGTGATTTTGGCCAACTTAACACCTTCATCAGGTTTCAGAGTATATTGAGTCACCGTTGGACCTACATGAACTTCACCCATTGCCACCGGAATTCCAAAGTTTTCGAGAGTCTTCTGAATTACTATTTGAGATTTTTTGACATCACCACCCGCTGGTTTGGTTGTCACATCCGACAACAAAGAAAGCGGGGGTTTTTCGTAAGGTGGTACTGCGATCTTCTGCTGCTTTACTTCTTCTCTTAGATCAACAGTTCTCTTCCCTGTAAGTTTTACACTATCCATCAGCCTCGTTGCGAAAACGGGAAGGGTTTTATCATTTCCATTTTCTACCTGTTCTTCATTTTCAGATTCACCCGCTATCTCATTATTTGTCTGTTCTTCGTCAAATTCATCTTCATCATCCTTTTTCCTTCCGCCTATTAATGAATGAATTTTTCCCATGACCTGCCCAATACTGTAGTTAGTCACCAGCATAAAGCCAATCAAGAAGAGAACTACCAAAAGTATTCCGCCGGCGATATTTCCAATACCTATTCTCAAATAATACGAAACGAACCATCCCAAATAACCACCGCCCTTGCCCTGATCGACAAGTACTAATCCTTTGTCTATTGGAGCTACCAAATGCATTAAACCGTGGCCACTCAAAATCAGTAACAACAATCCAAAATATCGACCTTTCGTTATGTGGAACCGATCTGGATCCAATCTCATCAAGGAAACAAGCGCAAGAATTACGGGAAAAATAAACGCTCCCCAACCAAACAACGTAAACAACTGAGGTTTAAGCCAATAACCAAATCTGCCCGCCATATTGAAAAGACTGAGAATACTGACGGCGCCTATTACAAAGCAAATCAAAGCCAACACATTCTTTTTTGTTTCGGGCTCTAGTTCAAATTCAGCCCAATCATTAGATATCTTCCCCAGGAGTCCTTTTTTGTATTTTTTGTTTCTCCTCGCCATGGGTTAAATAATACCAATTTTCAGGCCATTTCGCACTCCTTTTATTGAACAAGAAGATTGTTCATCTGATAAAGTTGCGCTCAATTGACACATTTCGAGAGTCCGTGTTTTACTTATTAGTTCCTTCCCCAATCACAAGCAAGAAAGGTCCAAATCATGAAGACTGTTGGGTTCTTTTCTTTCCAAAATTATTCCAAATCACAGTTGTTAGTTTGGGCGGCTACTCAACTGCGCTTGAGAGAGAAAAAGCTACTGGTAGCTGATTTCAACCTACCTTCTCCCAATTTGCATTTTTTGATGAAAGAGCTGGGTTTTTCGCAGGCTTTTTCTCCTGGTTTTTTGGATTATCTCTTGTTTTTCCAAGACACAAGCCTAGCATCCAATGAACCAGGCAAGTACGTATTTAAGGTTGAGGAAGGCCTTTTCTTCATGCCTGCCGGGAATTGTCCTTCCTTGGACTACGCAACAGGAATATTGGATCTAGATCTCAAGAGAATCTTCCCTTTGCATGGTCCCAACTTAGGATTAGGGCTGTTTCGATTCTTGAAAGAACACTTGGAAGGTTTGGTTAATCCGGACTTTCTTCTGATTGATTTGCCTGCAGGTTTTTCTCCTATCTCGTCCACGATTATTGGCGGCAATATCTTTGATTTAGTGGTCATCGTCGTCGAACAAAATGACAACCACGAATCCGTGAATTTCATTAAAGGAGTTTTGGACAAGATCGGACTCAGGACGTTTCTGGTTAGAGATAGCTTTGCTCAAACCAGTGAGTTTCTGAAAACCTTGACCTCACTTTGAAGCTCAGTGCACCTGGGCTTTTTTATTTTTTAGAATTATTCTTTTTTTATTCAGAAAAACTAATACGAATTGGCTACACCCCTGATATTATTGACAATCATCTAAAATTATAGTATAGTCCTCTCTTCTTTTGATAACTAAACCCAAGAACAGTTTTTCTCTTTTTTACGGAGGAATAATTTCATGTCCACTTGCTTTTGTTCCAAGATTCGTGATGCTGTCCTCGCCAAGGGTGGTACGGAGGCAACTCTGGATCAAATCGGCCAACCTGAAAGCCAAGTATTCATCGACAATTTTGCCGACATGCTGGTCAAAGCCGAACTCAAGACACGGAAGGTTTTTCCGGTCACCGTTGACTACAACCGCACTCTCGAACAAATGATCTCTGCCTGTGCCTGCGGGTATAACAACCCGAACATCACCGCCGCGAACTTCCCGATCAGTGGTACAGGTATTGTTCAGCAGGAGATCATCCTGGTCGACTTCGATCACGACGTCGAGAGCGACGAAGTCGTCCGAGAACTGGCTGCGATGGAACCCACATTGGAACCCGCAAGGATCGAGCACGCCCTAGCCTTCGGGGAAAAGTACCCCGACGTGCAGCGTGAACGTCCCGTGCTCTTCCTTGGCTCGGTCTGGGGTAACCTCTTTCCCTGCCTCGGCCCCTGGAGCGACTTGCGCTGGTTGGACCTGCAAGTCTGGCACGTTCGGTGGTCTCGGTTTTGCCGGTTCGCCGCCATTCGCCAGTCCGCAAAAGCTACGCTTTAGCGTTGCTGGTGAGCAAGATTCCTAATCCGGCTCCCTGATCCTTGGTTCTTTGCATCTATCCACTCCCGTGAGTTTCTCCGGGAGTTTTTTAATACAAAAAAGATTATAATCTCTCTATTGACAACCATCTAAAATTATAGTATAGTCCTCTCTTCTTTTGATAACTAAACCCAGAACCTTTCTTGAAAGGAACCATTCTTATGGCCACGAAAAATTGGCTTGACGTTTTGCGTGCTGCGCTTGTTGAAGACGGAGGAAAGCTTGAAGACTTCCAGATAGTCTCTGTTCCTTATGTTGCGGGAGAAGTTTCTGTAACATCGTACGTTGCCCTCACTCGCAATGTTTACGATATTACCGTTGATTACGACCTTTCCTTTGAAGCTATGATTGCTGAATGCGGTTGTGATAGGGTCGACAAACTCATTACAGCAGACAACTTCAAGATTTCGGGTGACGGCAAAGTCAAAGCGGATATTATCCTACTTTACTTCGGTCGTGATGTTAGCATCGGAGAAGTAGTCGAGAAGATGCAGAAACTTGGTCTAGAACCTGCCAAACTGGAGCATGCTCTTGCTTTCGGAAAGAAATTTGCCGTTGAGAAAAGCATCGTTTTCCTATCCTCATCCCTCGAGGTCAATGGGGTACGCTTAGTTCCTTGTCTCAGTACCGAGCACACATTAGGACGAGAACTCTATCTGCCTCTGTTTGAAGATGTTGGCGAGGGCGGAAATTGGTTCGCCACCATTCGTCGGCCTGTAGAAGATGCTGACCCTCATCGCTAACACGAAACGTTACGGACTGACCCCTTTAACGTTGCAGGTAGGCCTCAGCTGAAGCCTCGCAATGACGTTACTGACACCGTTCCTTATATATCCACTCCCGTGAGTTTCTCCGGGAGTTTTTTGTTTACGCAAAATTAAATCCCTGCTTTTGGCAGGGACTTAATTTTAATTTCAATTATTTTTTGCCTTCGTAACCAGTTCCGACCGGGATTAACTTACCAATGATTACGTTTTCCTTTAATCCCGAAAGTTTGTCTTCTCTTCCAGTGACTGCGGCATCGATTAGGACTCTAGCGGTTTCTTGGAAGGATGCGGCTGACAAGAATGAGGCAGTGGTCAAAGAAACTTTAATGATACCCAAGAGCAATCTTTCACCAAGAGCCGGTTTGCCTTTTTCTTTCTGGATCTTTTGGTTTTCTTCCAAGAAGTCGGCTAATTCGTAAACTTTGCCAAGTAGTAGAGAAGTATCACCCGGATCTTTTATGCGAACACGAGACATCATCTGACGAACCATAATTTCCAAATGCTTGTCGTTGATGGCTTCACCCTGGATTGCGTAAACATCCATAACTTCGCTGATGATGTATTGCTGGACAGCTTCTGCCCCGGCAACTTTGTAAAGTTCCTGAACATTAACGTGACCTTCTGTTAATTGCTGACCAAGTCTCACGATGTCGCCTTCTTTTACCAAGGTAGCCGTGTCTGGCGGAACAGGATATTCTTTGTAATCAGCTTCGGATCCTTGAATTATTATTTGCGTGTCAGTTAATTTCACGACTCCTTTTCTCTTGGAGAAGAATTCTTCACCTTCCATATCCATAAACAAGCGATCATTGGCTTCAATTTCTTTTCCATCTTCAATGTTCTTGTCCAAAATTACACCACGCAAATCATAAACTTCTTGTCCAGCGTCCTGAGAAAGGATGGTAATCGTTATTTGACCATCGCTTTCTTTGATTCCAACAGTTCCGCTATTTTCAGCAATTACTGCTTTGTTCTTTGGGGAACGAGCTTCAAACAATTCTTCGACACGAGGCAAACCTTGAGTGATATCAGCACCACCGGCAACACCACCATGATGGAAAGTTCTCATTGTGAGCTGAGTTCCAGGTTCACCAATTGCCTGAGCGGCAACGATACCGACAGCTTCACCCATTCTTACCAAAGTATTTGAACCCAAGTCCCAACCGTAACAATTCTGACAAACTCCCCTGAGGGTTTTACAGGTCAAAACTGATCGAATAGCAACTTCTTGGACTTTTGAATCATTGATGGCTTTGGCTTGTTCACGATTTACCAAGGTTCCTTTTTCAAACAAGACCTCACCAGTATCTGGATCAACTATATCTTTTGCCAAAACTCTTCCGCGAACTCTTCTCAATAGAGTAGTTCCCATTTCTTCACTATGCTTTCTGGTAATGACTCGGCCTTCTGTGTCACCGCAATCTTCTTCACGTACAACCACGTCCTGAGCCACGTTGACCAATCGACGGGTTAAGTAACCGGCAGTTGCAGTTCTCAAGGCAGTATCAGCCATACCTTTTCTAGTACCGTGAGTACTGGTGAAGTATTCCAAGACGTTAAAGCCTTCTTTAAAAGATGACTTAATAGGCAATTCGTTAGTTCTTCCAGTTGGAGAAATAACCAAACCTTTCATACCCATCATCTGTGTCACCTGACCAACAGAACCTCTGGCACCTGAGAAAACCATGTGATAGACGCTTTGTTCTTTGGTCAAAGTTTTTTGGACCTGTTCAGTAATTTGATTCTTGGCATCTTCCCAGATTTCAATGGTTTTTACATAACGTTCTTCATCGGTAAGCAAACCTTGTTCGTATTGGTCTCGAATAATTTCAATTTCCTTTTCAGCTTTTTCTATAATTACTCTCTTTCCATCTGGCACTTGTAAATCTTCCATTCCCCATGAAGTTCCAGATATTGTAGCAAATTGGAATCCAAGATCTTTCATTCGATCAATGAAAGCTGCGGCTTGTTCTGTTCCATATTTAGCCATTATTTCACCAAGCAAAGCTTTCAATTTCTTTTTGTCCAAAACATCATTCACAAAGTCATAACCTTCAGGAAGAATTTCATTGAAAAGAATTCTTCCGACGGTGGTTTCTGCCAATTCACCATTTCGACGAACTTTTATTTTAGCGTTGATGGCAACAAATCCCGCGTCATAAGCAAAGATAGCTTCGGTTTCGGAGGCAAAAGTTTTGTTCTCGCCCTTTGCTCCCTCTTTAAGCATGGAAGCGTAGTAGAGACCAAGAACAACGTCTTGAGAAGCACTGGTTACAGGTTCACCGTCAGAAGGCTTAAGCAAGTTTCTTGAAGCCAACATGATCTCGTCAGCTTCTTTTCGGGAAGGAGCTGAAAGCGGAACGTGAACAGCCATTTGGTCACCATCGAAATCAGCATTGAATGGAGGACAGACCATTGGGTGAATTTGAATAGCTTTACCTTCAATCAAAACTGGTTGGAAAGCTTGGATACCAAGACGATGCAAAGTAGGAGCTCGATTCAACATAACCTTGTGAGTTCGGGTGACATCTTCCAAAGCATCCCAAACTTCCGGAATCCCTTGTTCAATTAACCTAGAGGCGGATCGAATATTGTGAGCCAATCCTCTTTCAACCAACATGTGAATTACGAATGGCTTGAAAAGTTCCAAAGCCATTAACTTCGGCAATCCACATTGGTGCAAGCGAAGGTGAGGACCAACAACGATTACAGAACGACCGGAGTAATCAACACGTTTACCGAGCAAATTCTGACGGAATCTTCCCTGCTTACCTTTTAACATGTCAGCAAGTGACTTAAGTTGTCTCCTTTGTCCAACCGCAGCGGCAGTTGTGGAGCCACGTCGTGCGTTGTTGTCAATCAAAGCATCAACAGCTTCCTGCAACATTCTTTTTTCGTTTCTCATGATGACTTCCGGTGCACCCATTTCCATAAGTCTCTTCAAACGGTTGTTTCGGTTGATGACACGTCGATATAAATCATTCAAATCAGAAGCAGCAAAACGACCGCCGTCCAATTGAACCATTGGACGCAAATCTGGTGGAATTACTGGAATTTCAGTTAAGAACATCCATTCTGGTCGGATGTGCCCGCGAATCAAACTTCTTACGAGAGACAAACGTCTGATAATTCTTCTTCGCTTGGCAGCGCCAGCTTCAGTTAATTCAGATTCTAACTGATGAGCCAGTTTTCCGAGATCGATATTTTCGCAAATTGTTCTCAAAACTTCAGCACCGATACCGGCTGAAAAAATATGACCGTATTTCAACGACAAGTTTCGATATTCAACTTCAGAAACAATTTGCAGGGAACGGAGAAGAACTAATTCTTCACGAGCTTTTTGCGTGGCTTTTTCAAGTTTTGTTAATTCTTCTTCCCTTTCGTTATCTTTAGCTTTTAGTTGGGCATCCAGTTGTCCTTCTATTTTCTTTCTTTCAGTTTCATCAGAAATTTCTTTAAGACTTTCCGCAGCGGCTTGCTTCATTTGGTCCTGAGCTTGCCTGTAGACGCGAACCAATTCGTCCCTCTTTTGCTTTACTTCTTTTTCGATCCTATCAGAAATGTCTTTCTTTCCTTGATCGTCAACGGAAGTAATGATGTAAGAAGCAAAGTAAACAACTTTTTCAAGTTGCTGGACGTTAATATCCAAAAGTAAACCAACTTTTGATGGAATACCTCTCAGGAACCAGATGTGAGCAACCGGAGAAGCCAAATGAATGTGACCCATTCTTTCGCGTCGAACGATGGAACGAGTTACTTCAACGCCACATTTGTCACAAACAATTCCCTTATAACGAATACGTCTATATTTTCCGCAATAACATTCCCAATCTTTTACAGGTCCAAAAATACGTTCGTCGAACAAGCCATCACGTTCTGGTTTTTGCGTGCGGTAATTAATTGTTTCGGGCTTGGTCACTTCACCGTGCGACCACTCCTTAATGACATCCGGGCTGGCCAGTTTTAGCTTTACGGCTTCGAAACTTGATCCTTGTTCTTCGTTTGGTAACATTTTAATTGATGACAAATTAATACTTTAATTTAAGTTGCTTCCGGAGTTCTCATTGTTCGAGTTACAGTTTTCTTGGTTTGAGAGACATCTGGCGTAGTAACTGTTTGAGGTTTATCAACTTCTCGACCAACTAATTCAACATCCAAAGCCAAACCTTTCAATTCTCTGACTAAGACATCAAAAGAGGCTGGGATATGCGGCGGCCTGATTTCTTCACCCTTAACAATAGCTTCATAAGTCTTTGAACGGCCCAAGACATCATCAGACTTGATGGTTAACATTTCCTGCAATGAATAAGCAGCACCGTAAGCTTCGAGGGCCCACACTTCCATTTCTCCAAAACGCTGTCCACCGCTTTGTGCTTTACCACCGAGAGGCTGTTGAGTAACCAAAGAATAAGGACCCGTGGAACGCATGTGAATCTTGTCTTCAACTAAGTGATGTAGCTTCAAAATATACATGACGCCAACGGTTACTTTATTGTCAAAAGGTTCACCGGTAATTCCGTCGTAGACAGTTACTTTTCCATCTTTTGGCAGTCCGGCTTTTTCTAACTCTTGCCTGACGTGATCTTCAGAAACACCATTGAACGGAGGAGAAGCTACTTTGTATCCTAATTTCTTTGCAGCCCAGCCCAAATGAGTTTCCAAAATCTGCCCAATATTCATACGGCTGGCTACACCCATTGGATTTAGAACTATGTCGACTGGAGTTCCATCTTCTAAATAAGGCATGTCTTCAGCAGGAACAATTCTGGAAATAACACCTTTGTTTCCGTGACGACCAGCCAACTTATCACCGACTTGTAACTTTCTTAATTGAGCGACGCTGACCTGAACTTGTTGGATAACTCCCGATGGAAGTTTGTCACCTTTGTCACGATCGAAAGTTCTTATTCCAACAACTTTTCCGTGTTCGCCGTGTTGCAAATAAAGAGAAGTGTCTTTAACATCTCGGGCTTTTTCACCGAAAATAGCTCTTAACAATCTTTCTTCAGCAGTTAAATCGGTTTCACCTTTTGGCGTGATTTTACCGACTAAAATATCTCCGGAAGAAACTTCAGCTCCGATGCGGATAATACCTTCTTCATCAAGGTTTCTTAATTTTTCTTCACCAACGTTTGGGATATCTCTTGTTACAACTTCCGGTCCTAACTTGGTATCACGAACGTCGATTGAGAAATCTTCGATATGTACGGATGTAAACCAATCATCGTGCACAATACGATCGGAAATGAGGATAGCATCTTCAAAGTTGCCACCTCTCCATGGAATAAAGGCAACTAACAAGTTTTGTCCTAAAGCCAGTTCTGCATCTTCAATGGAAGCTCCATCAGCTAATGGATCACCGCGCTTAACCTTATCACCCTTGTTAACAACCGGATGCTGAGTCATTGAGGTTGAAGTATTTGATCTGACAAAAGCTTGTAACGGATAAGTTCTAACATTTCCACCTTCTTCGAGAACACTCACATGAGCTCCATCGACTTCAACAACTTCACCATCAGCCTGACAAATTACAACGTGTCCAGAATCCAAAGCAGCCTTTCTTTCCATACCAGTTCCAACAATTGGTGAACGAGGTTTGATGCAAGACACAGCCTGACGTTGCATATTTGATCCCATGAGTGCGCGCTGGGCATCATCATGTTCAATGAATGGAATCAAAGAAGAAGCAACGCTAATGCATTGGATTGGAGAAATATCAACATAATCGACTCGATCAACAGCAACTTCACGGAACTGACCACGGTCACGAGCTTCGACACGTTCATTTTCAAAGTTGCCATCGGAGTTTATCGGTTCAATAGCGTGAGCAACAGCGGTGCGATCTTCTCTGTTAGCATCAATGAATTCAATTTCTTTGGTGACCACTGGACGGACACGAACTTCATTGACTCCCGATTTTTGAATTTTTTCCTGAAGAGCTTTGGTAATTACAGTCTTAGCAGGAACAATTATCTCGCCATTGGCATCTTTGACATCGGCTAAAATTTCCTGACCTTCCGCGTCTTTAATATCAATGAAATGTTTTACTTTTCGATATGGAGTTTCTAAAAATCCGTAATCGTTAACTTTGGCAAAAGAAGCCATGTGGCCAACCAAACCAATATTCGGACCTTCTGGAGTTTCAATCGGACAGATGCGACCATAGTGAGAATAATGGACGTCACGAACTTCGAACCCTGCACGTTCTCTGGCCAAACCACCAGGTCCCATAGCTGAGAAACGGCGCTTGTGTTCTAACTCAGACAATGGATTGGTTTGATCCATGAACTGAGACAATTGAGAACTGGTGAAGAATTCCTTTATAGCGGCAATAATCGGACGAGCATTAATCAACTGGGATGGGGTGACAGTGTTTGGATCCATAGTACTCATTCGATCCTGAGCAATACGTTTCATACGTTGCAAACCAACACGGAACTTGTTTTGGATTAATTCACCAACCGCTCGCACTCTTCTGTTTCCAAGATGATCAATATCATCAGCAATTTCCTGAGATACATTTAAGTTAATAACTTCTTTTAGGATTGCGAGTAAATCTTCTTTTTGAAGTGTTCGATATTCCTTTGCTTCAGGGAAATTTAAATTCAAACGATGGTTCATGCGATAGCGGCCGACTCTACCAAAATCATAACGGTCAAATCGGAAGAACATATCTTCTATCATCTGTCTGGCGTTATCAGTTGTTGCTAAATCTCCTGGTCTGATCTTTTTATAGACCTCTTTCAGACCTTCGGCCTGCGAATGTGATGGGTCTTTAGCTAAGGTGGCCTCAACGAAAGAAATTTCTGAATCTTCGTCTACACCTTTTAAGGCGGCTCTAATGTCATCGTCAGTGCTATAACCAAAAGCTCTTAATAAAGCAGTTGCGACGACTTTTCTTCGGCGATCAATTTTTACATACAAAACGCCATCGATTCCAGTTTCAATTTCCAACCAGGCTCCTCGATTTGGAATAACCTTAGCGCCATACCAGCTTCGACCTCTAGTGAAAGATGAAGTAAAGAATACTCCAGGAGATCTGATCAACTGAGAAACAACGACGCGTTCAACCCCATTAACCACGAAAGTTCCGCGCGGAGTCATCACTGGGAATTCACCCAAATAAACTTCCTGTTCTTTTACTTCACCAGTTTTCTTATTGGTCAAACGAACAGCCACCCTAATTGGCGCTTCCAAGGTGGCATTTCTTTCTTTGGCCGTTTTTTCAGTATGCTTTGGTTCATCAAGATAATAATCCAAAAATTCCAAAGTCATGGCTCCGCCATGAGCTTCGATTGGATTAAATTCTTCAAATAATTCAGGAAGACCACTCTCCAAGAACCACTTGTAAGATCGAAGTTGTGTTTCAATTAACTGTGGGGCTGGAGCCGCATCTCTAATAGTAGTAAAGAATTGCCTTGAAGACGTTTCTTTTGATCCTGTGGGACGCGTAGAGTCCACCCACTTTTGGTGGGTTTCTTTTTTGTTAACTTTTTTAGAACTTTGCTTTGAAGTCTTCCTCACTTATTTAAATCTTGTAAGGCTTAGGAGCCAAGAAGCCATAAAAAGTTTGGGCTTCTTAAAGCGTTACCGCTTTTGTGTATAGATGACATCTAACCACAAAACGTTTTAGACGTCAACTTTAAAAAGGCTGTTGAAAAGTTGTAACTTTTCGAGTGGCTTAGGAAAGCCAATATCTGCCGTGCTCTCCAAGTTCTTGTATGTTCTTGTTACTTCTTACAGGAACTTTTTTTTGTTGTCAAGAGTTAACTTCGGAAATCTATTCAAAAATCCATTTTCTCTCATACAAACAAGCTAAAAACAATAAAATACTGTGTTAATTTTTTCTGACAAGAAAAAACCAGCCTCGCTGGTTATATTGCTCTACTCAAATCGTCTACCTCTATGTCTAATCTATGAGCCACCCATCTTTTCAAGCTCAAATCACTCAAATAGCGCTTCATTGCGGGTGATCCGAACTCAAACTTTCCCAATTTGCAGTTCAAGACCGGGTGAAATTCGTTCATCTTGAGCTTGAAGACAAACCATATTCTCCAAAGGTATCCAACAAGAACTATTCGTTGTCCACTTGGAGAATCATAAGAGTAAAACTTCCGCTTGAAGATGAAACGAAATAGAAACTTTGGTCTATCAAGTTTCCGTTTCAAACTTCGTCTCATTCGGTAAAACCTAATAAGAATTTTCAGCCACATTTTAGTCCCCCTCTATTTCTTTTTCTGAAAAGGAACTTTTCCAATTACAATGATAACCAAATTCTTAAAACTCACAAGAAAAAACCAGCCTCGCTGGTTCAGACAGAAAATTCTATTCCCATTATTTTTCGAAGCTCCTCTTCTCCAGTCGTCGGTATAGAATTTTCATCGCAATTTAGATATTCTCTGCCACAAATAACGCATTGGGGAAATCCGTAGTGAAAACCACTGCAAGACATGCTTTGTGCTCTCCTGACTAGACTACCTCCACAGTGGCACTTTCCATTTTTTGGAGTTTCCTGCTCGAGCATTTCATTCATTTCTTCGACCATCATTATTTTCCTCCCACTTTGAAAGAACCTTTCAATAAAAAGATTAGTTTCCCAAAGGAAGCTGGTCAACTGACTTCTTTCTATTTCAATTTAAATTTTATTACTTATCGTTATTAATGGAGGATGTTTGTAAACAGGAATTACTGGTTTTTTTTCTTCATCTTCAGATTGTTTCTTAGCAAGTTCCTCCAAAGATAACTCCTCTGAAACAAATCCATTAACAGGGATATTCAAAGCGTATCCTAAAGTATTTGCACAAGTTACTCCCACTCTTAATGTCGTGAAACCTCCCGGACCGGAATGAACTTTTATTCTTTCTAGATCTGAGAGCTTGTGCCCAAGCTCCTCAATCATGTTTTTTATTTTCGTCGGCAACTCTTCGGAAAGATTTTTCTGAGCATCCCATTTTTTTTCTGCAAATATTTTTCCATCCTTGGCAAGACCAATTACAACTGAATATGAAGTGGTATCAATTAATAGATCCATAACTTCAATTTAAATCGTCATTGCGAGCCGTCCTAAAGAGGCGAAGCAATCTTTTGTAGTAGAAAGGGATTGCCACCGCCTCGGGCGGGGCCCCGCTTGAAAG
>Ga0074195_1000694_pt1 | contig 59802 bp, 54 predicted proteins | sample EPASupsiteHSE623_FD_64525 | JGI IMG/M metagenome (GOLD analysis project Ga0074195, IMG submission 64525) | Bioremediated contaminated groundwater from EPA Superfund site, New Mexico - Sample HSE6-23 | ecosystem: Environmental > Aquatic > Deep subsurface > Groundwater > Contaminated ...
CTTCCGCCGGGCTGCTGAACCTGCGCCTCACGGTCACCGACAAGGATGGCGCCACGGCCAGCGACGAGTTCGCGCTCGATGTCGCCAACCACATTCTTGGCACGACAGCGAACAACAGCCTGACCGGCACGGCATTACGCGACGTGATCGAGGGCCTTGCCGGCAACGACACGCTGAACGGCGGCGCCGGCGCGGATACGCTGATTGGCGGGCTCGGCAACGACGCGTATGTCATCGACAACACCGGCGACACGGTAATCGAAAATGCCGGAGAAGGCGCCGATACAGTCCAGAGTTCGATCAGCTATACCCTGGGCGCCGATCTGGAAAACCTCACCCTGCTCGGCGCGGAAGCCATTGACGGCAGCGGCAACGACCTCAACAACATCCTCACTGGCAACGTCGCCGCCAATATTCTCGATGGCGGCGCGGGAGCGGACAGGATGGCCGGTGGCCTTGGCAACGATACCTATGTAGTCGACAACGCCGCCGACATCGTGACCGAAGCCGCCAATGCCGGGACAGACACAGTGCAATCGAGTATCAGTTACACGCTCACTGCCAACGTCGAGAACCTGACCCTGACCGGCGCGGCGGCGATCAACGCCACGGGCAACACGCTTGCCAATGCGCTGCTCGGCAACAGCGCGGCGAATATCCTGAACGGGGGCGCTGGCGCCGATACGATGGTTGGCGGCGCGGGTGACGACGCCTATGTCGTGGATAATGTTGGCGACATCATCGTCGAAACAGCAGACGAAGGCGTCGACCAGGTGAACGCCTCGGTCAGCTACACGCTCTCTGCCAACGTCGACAACCTGACCCTGACCGGCGCGGCGGCGATCAACGGCAGCGGCAACGCGCTCGACAACGCGCTCACCGGCAACGCCGCGGCCAACATCCTGGATGGCGGAGCGGGCGCGGACACCTTGACCGGCGGCCTCGGCAACGACACCTACGTCGTCGACAATGCGGGCGACGTGGTGGTCGAAAATGCCGCCGGAGGCACCGACACAGTCCAGAGTTCGATCGACTACACCCTGGGCGCCGATCTGGAAAACCTCACCCTGCTCGGCGCGGAAGCCATTGACGGCAGCGGCAACGACCTCAACAACATCCTCACTGGCAACGCTGGCGCCAATACGCTCTCGGGCGGCATCGGCAACGATACGCTGAACGGCGGCGCTGGCGCGGATACCTTGGTCGGCGGCCTCGGCAACGACACTTACGTTGTCGACAGTGCCGGCGACGTAGTGGTCGAGAATGCCGGAGAAGGCGCCGACACGGCCCAGAGTTCGGCCAGCAGCTACACGCTCTCGGACAATGTCGAGAATCTGACCCTGACCGGCACGGAAGCCATCGACGGCCTCGGCAACGACCTCAACAACCTCCTGATCGGCAACGCTGGCGCCAACACGCTCTCGGGCGGCGCCGGCAACGATACGCTGAACGGCGGCGCTGGCGCGGATACCTTGATCGGCGGACTTGGCAACGATACTTACGTCGTCGACAATGCCGGCGACGTGGTGGTCGAGAATGCCGGGGAAGGTGCCGATACGGTACAGAGTTCGGTCAGTTACACGCTCTCCGACAATGTCGAGAACCTGACCCTGACCGGCACGGCGGCCATCGACGGCGCCGGCAATGCGCTCAACAACAGCATCGTCGGCAATGCCGCCAGCAACATCCTGGACGGTGGCGCCGGCAACGACAGCCTGACCGGTGGCGCCAGCGCCGACACCCTGATCGGCGGCGAAGGCAACGATGCGCTGAACGGCAGCGCCGGCGCCGATACGTTGATTGGCGGTCTTGGCAACGACACCTACTACGTCGACGCTAGCGGCGACGCCATTGTCGAACTGGCTGGCGAAGGACTGGATATCGTCTACAGCAGCGCGACGAATTACGCCCTCTCGGCCGACATCGAACGGCTCACCCTGAGCGGCATCGCCGACATCAACGGCGCCGGCAACGAGATGGACAACTTGCTCACCGGCAACGCGGGCGCCAACATTCTTTCGGGCGGCGCCGGCAACGACACCCTCAACGGAGCGGCAGGCGCCGACACCCTGGTTGGCGGATTTGGCAACGATGCCTACGTTGTGGACAATGCCGGCGATGTCATCGTCGAATTGGCGGACGAAGGCATCGACCAGGCGAACGTCTCGGTCAGCTATACGCTCTCGGACAACGTCGAGAATCTCACGCTGACCGGCACGGCTGCGATCGACGGCACCGGCAATGCGCAGAACAACATCATCACCGGCAATGCTGCCGCCAACATTCTGGACGGCGCGGCGGGCGACGACAGCCTGATCGGTGGTTCAAGCGCCGACACCCTGATCGGCGGCGAAGGCAACGACAGCCTGAACGGCGGGGCCGGAACTGACACGATGCTGGGCGGGTTGGGCAACGACAGCTATACCGTCGATAACGTCGGCGATGCCATCGTCGAACTGGCGGACGAGGGCATCGACCAGGTGAACGCCTCGGTCAGCTATGCGTTGTCGGACAACGTCGAGAACCTGACCCTGACCAGCACGGCCGCGATTATCGGCGCCGGCAACGCGCTCGACAACACCATCACCGGCAACGCCGCGGCCAACATCCTGGATGGCGGCGCGGGCGCGGACACCCTGGTCGGCGGACTCGGCAACGACACCTACGTCGTCGACAATGCGGGCGACGTGGCGACTGAAGCGGTCAGCGCAGGGACGGACACGGTTCAGAGCTACGTGACTTACACCCTGGCCGCCAATCTGGAAAACCTGGCCCTGCTCGGCGCGGAAGCCATCGACGGCGCGGGCAACGACCTCAACAACATCCTGACCGGCAACGTTGCCGCGAATACGCTTACCGGCGGCATCGGCAACGACACGCTGAACGGCGGCGCCGGCGCGGATACGCTGATTGGCAGCCTCGGCAACGACGTGTATGTGGTCGACAATGTCGAAGACATGGTCATCGAGAATGCCGGAGAAGGCACGGACACCGCGCAGTCCTCTGTCAGCGCCACGCTCGCCGCCAACGTCGAGAACCTGACCCTGACCGGCACGGAAGCCATCGATGGCGCGGGCAACGACCTCAACAACGTCCTGACCGGCAACGTTGCCGCGAATACGCTTACCGGCGGCATCGGCAACGATAGCCTGAACGGTGGCGCCGATGCGGACACCTTGATCGGCAGCCTCGGCAACGACGTGTATGTGGTCGACAATGTCGGCGACGTGGTCGTCGAGAATGCCGGAGAGGGCACCGATACGGTGCAGGGCTCTGTGACCTACACGCTCTCGGCAGACGTCGAACGGCTTACCCTGACCGGAACCGCCGACATCGATGGCACGGGCAACGACCTCAGCAACATCCTGACCGGCAATGTCGGCGCGAATACACTGACCGGCGGCATCGGCAACGACACGCTGAACGGTGGCGCCGGCGCGGATACGCTGATCGGCGCTCTCGGCAACGACGTCTATGTAGTCGACAATGCTGGCGACGTGGTCGTCGAGAATGCTGGAGAAGGCACCGACACAGCGCAGAGCTACCTGGGCTATACGCTGGGCGCCAATCTGGAGAACCTGACCCTGCTCGGCACGGCGGCCATCGACGGCAGCGGCAACGACCTCAACAACGTCCTGACCGGCAACGTCGCCGCGAATACGCTTACCGGCGGCAGCGGCAACGACACCCTGAACGGCGGCGCAGGCGCGGATACCATGATCGGCGGGCTCGGCAACGATATCTACGTTGTCGATAATGCCGGCGATGTCATCGTCGAAGCGACGGACGAAGGCATCGACCAGGTGAATGCATCGGTCAGCGCCACGCTCTCGGATAACGTCGAGAATCTGACCTTGACCGGCGCGGCAGCCATCGACGGCAGCGGCAACGACCTTAACAACCTCCTCACCGGCAATGCTGCGGCTAACATCCTCTCGGGTGGCGCCGGCAATGACACGTTGAACGGCGGAGCAGGCGCAGATAGCCTGATTGGCGGACTTGGCAACGACACTTACGTTGTGGACAACGCCGCCGACGTCATCGTCGAAACAGCAGACGAAGGCATCGATCAGGTTAACGCCTCGGTCAGCGCCACGCTCTCTGACAATGTCGAAAACCTTACCCTGACTGGCACGGCAGCCATCAACGGCACCGGCAACGCGCAGAACAACATCATCACCGGCAATGCCGCCGCCAACATTCTGGATGGCGCTGCCGGCGACGACAGCCTGATCGGCGGCAGCAGCGCCGACACCCTGATTGGCGGCGAAGGCAACGATGTGCTGAATGGCGGCGCAGGAGCCGACACCCTGATTGGCGGCCTCGGCGACGACACCTACGTTATCGACAACGCCGGCGACGTGGTCACTGAACTTGCCGGCGAGGGCTACGATAGCGTCAACAGCAGCATCACCGCCACCCTGGCCGACAATGCCGAAGCGCTGTTCCTTACCGGCGCCTCAGCCATCAACGGCGCCGGCAACGCGCTTGACAACCTGCTGCGCGGCAACGCCGCCAACAATACCCTGAACGGTGGCGCTGGCATCGATATCCTCGAAGGCGGCGCCGGCAACGACACCCTGACCGACAATGCCAGCAACGGCTACTTCAACGGCGGTCTCGGCAACGACATCCTGACCGGCGGCGCAGGCGCGGAACTCTACCTGGGCGGCGTCGGTAACGACACCTTCAACACCGGCGCCGGCAACGACCTCCTGCTGTTCAACAAGGGCGACGGCCAGGATACGCTTGCCGCCGGCGGCACCGGCTTGGATGCCCCGAAGGAAATCCCCTGGGGGGACACGCTGTCACTCGGCGGCGGCATCGGCTACACCGACCTCAGCTTCACCAAGGCAACCAACGACCTGGTGCTCAAGATCGGCACCGGAGAACAAGTCACCTTCAAGAACTGGTATGCCACCACACCCAGCCGCAGTGTTGCCAACCTGCAAGTGGTAGCCGAAGCCATGGCCGAGTTTGCTCCCGGCGGCGCCGATCCCCTGTGCGACAACAAGGTGGAGCAATTCGACTTCACCGGTCTGGTCGGCGCCTTCGACGCCGCCCGCGCCGCCACGCCCGGCCTCACCAGTTGGGCGCTGACGGAAGGCCTCACCCAGTTCCACCTTGCCGGCAGCGACGAAGCCGCGCTGGGCGGCGATCTGGCCTACCAGTACGGCAAGAACGGCACCCTGGCCGGCATTGGCGTTACCGCCGCGCAGCAGGTCGTTGGCGATGCCCAGTTTGGCAGCCAGGCGCAGACGCTGCATCCGCTTGCCGGATTGCAGGAAGGGGTTGCCCGTCTGTCGTAACCACCAAGGCATGCCGCCGGGGTGACCCGGCGGCATGAAGGGTAGCCAACTTGTTCCTAACCTGCATGGATGGTCGGTATTTCACGTCGGTAACAGCATTGGATACGATGATTATTTCTTCAACTCTCTGTGCTGCCCTGCGGAACGAAGCATAAAATACGCCATGCGCGTGATTTCCAAGAAACCGCTCCGGGAATTCTGGGATATTCATCCAGAATCGAAGCCATGCTCGAAGATTGGTTCAGCAAGGCGTCTCATGCCGAGGCGGGTTCTTTCGCCGGACTGCGTCAGATATTCGGTTCGGCCGATTACGTCGATGGGTTCACGATCTTTGATGTTGGCGGGAACCGCTACCGGATTGCTGCGGTCGTTCATTACGACAAACGGCGTATATACGTCAGGCAAGTGATGACACACGCGGAATACGATCGAAACGCCTGGAGAAAAAAATGAATTTGGTAATAGATTTGCACCGTGTTGTCCCGGCATGGCAGGCGCTACAGACGGCCTTGCCTTTGTCGCACATAGAAAACGAGGATGACTATGAGCGGGCGACATTGCTGCTCAATACGCTCCTGGATATGGTGCGCGACGACGCCAGCCATCCGTTGTATTCGCTGGTTTCCGTTGTTGGGGATCTGATCGAGGCATACGAGATCGACCACGAGCCAAAGCAATAGCGAGTTGTTACAAGGTTTGATCGTCGGCGACGTGGGCAGCAAGCTGCCCATCCTACATTGGCTGCCTTATCCATGAAATTTCCGTTCAAGCTCAAACTACCCGAACTGTCCTCCAGCGACCCCAGCCCCCTGGACTTTTCTCCGCCCTTGTTGCGGCTCACCGAATCCCCGCCCAATCCGCTGGGCCGCAAGGTGTTGTGGGTCATACTGACCATGCTCGGCGCGCTCTTCCTGTGGGCCATCTTCGGCAAACTCGACATCGTCGCCGTGGCCGAGGGCAAGCTCGTGCCCCAGACCTATCTCAAGATCGTGCAGCCTGCCGAATCCGGCATCGTCAAGGAAATACTGGTCAAGGAAGGAGAAACCGTCCGCGCCGGGCAAGTGCTGATGCGCATGGATACGCTGAGCACCGATGCCGACGCCAAATCGCTGGAAACCGAGCATCAACGCAAGCGCCTGACGTTGCGCCGCATCGATGCCGAGTTGAGCAATCGCCCCTTCCGGGCGGAACCCGGCGACCCGCCGGCCCTGGCGCGCGAAGTCGATGCCCAATACCGCGCCAACCGGGCGGCGCTGGATGCCGCGCTGGCGGAAGAACGCAGCCGTCTGATTAAGGCGCGGCATGACCTGTCATCGGCGGAACAGGTCAAGACCAAGCTGACCGAAGTCCTGCCGCACTACCGCAACCAGGACAAGGCCTACGACAAGCTCGTCGAGAAAGGCTTTGTCGGCGGCATCATGGCCAGTGACAAGAAACGCGAGCGCATCGAAAAGGAACAGGAACTTAAGACCCAGGATTTCCTGATCGAATCGACGCGGGCCAGCATCCAGCAATCCGACAAGAAGCTGATCCAGATCGACTCCGACTATCGGCGCCAACTCCACGCCGAACGCAACGAGAACCAAAGCGCCTTCGACAAGCTGGCGCAGGAAATCGCCAAGCAAACCCACAAGCGCGAACTGCTCGAACTCAAGGCAGCGCAAGACAGCATCGTCAAGGATCTAGCCACGCATACCGTCGGCACCGTGGTGCAGCCCGGAACCGTGCTGCTGACCCTGGTGCCGCAGCAGGATGTGCTACGGGCCGAAGTATGGGTGTCGAACGACGACATCGGCTTCGTCCGCGTCGGCCAGCCGGTCAAGCTCAAGCTGGCGGCCTACCAGTTCCAGAAGTACGGCATGATCCAAGGCACGGTCGAACATGTCAGCGCCGACGCGGCGGATAGCAACACCGGCAATTCTCCGGCGGACGGCAAATCGAACAAGCCGCAGCCGCTGGTCTACAAGGCGCTGGTGACCTTGAAGGCGATGCAGTTGGAGGTGGATGGCGAGAAGTTCAATCTTGGCGCCGGGATGCAGGCTTCCGCCGAGATTCTGCTGGGTACCCGCACGGTGCTCGAATACCTGCTCTCGCCGGTGAAGAAGGCTTGGCATGAGGCGGGCAGGGAACGGTGAGGCCGCACATTGTCGCGGTGCTGTTCTGCCTGTGGGCAACGATGGCCGTTGCCGCAGACAACAGCGATATTGTTTTGCGCTGGGGTGAGAGGGGTTACGTCTGGTATTACAACCTCAGCCATCAGCCCGATTGGTTGAGCCAGGAGGAGGCGCTGGACATGGTGCGGCAGGCGGCGGAGGCATGGCAGCCCTGCGGCGTGACGCTGACCTATGCGGGGATCAGCGTCAGGCGACCGGGCGAGAAGGATGGCGTAAACGTGGTTGGCTGGAGCGAGGATGGCCGCGCTCACAGCGCCTGGACGTCCTGGCGCGCCCATCGCGACGGTCGTGCCGTCGAGGCGGATATTACCCTCTATGCCAATATTTTTTCTGAGTATCGTCGGCGTGGTCTTGATGCGAAGCTGGAGTTGCGCAAGAGCATTATTCACGAGTTTGGCCATGTGCTCGGCCTGCGTCACTCCGACAAACTTGGCGATGCCATGATCGTGCGTATCCGTACCCGGCCAGAATGGCAGCTACCGTCAGATAACGACATCAAGGTTTGTCGGGAGTTGAATTCGGGAGCTGGTGTTCGGTAAAGCTTCGGATATCATCCTGGTACCATAGTGGGATGGGCTTTGTGCGATGACTACGCAGAACTGACCGGCGCAGCCGGGCCTGCTGTTATAATCGATCCAATTCCATAAGCATCGTTAAACCGCTTGCCTTGCGATCATGATTGCCCCAAGCATCGAAATAATCAATCTGAGCGATGGCAGGCGCAATGTCATTCTGATTGGAAGCTGGACGCTGCAGTCGCTGGCTCAGCAGGCGGAAATACTGACGCAGGAACTCGAAAGACATGCGGCCGCGCAAGTTGCAGGCAGCGTTAGCTGGAATTGCCTTGATATCGAGGCAATGGATAGTACCGGCGCCATGCTGCTCTGGCGCGCATGGCGGCGCAGGTTGCCGACGCTGCTGTTGGCTAGCGCAGAACATTTGCATATCTTCGAGCGCATCGCCAGCGCTGACCATGAACCAGTCGCGGTTCCACCGCCGCGTTCGCCGTTCGAATGGATTATCGTCATTGGTCTTGCTGCGATAGGGATTTGGCGCAACCTGGTCGATTTTGTTGTGTTGCTCGGCCAGTTAGCGCTTGTTTTCGCGCACTTGCTGCGTCGGCCTGCCGACATCCCATGGCGCGAAATTTCCGCCAACCTTTTCAAAGGCGGTGTTCGCGCGATGCCTGTGAGCGCATTGGTCGGGTTCCTCATCGGTATTGTTCTTTCCTACCTCTCGTCGCTACAGCTCAAGCAGTTTGGGGCAGATGTTTATATTGTCAATATTCTTGGCATGGGCATTATCCGCGAGCTTGGGCCGGTGCTGGTGGCGGTGCTGGTAGCGGGCCGTTCAGGCTCGGCCATGACGGCGCAACTCGGGGTGATGCGCGTTACCGAGGAAATCGACGCACTGGCGACGATGGGTGTTTCGAACAGTCTGCGCCTGATTTTTCCCAAGGTGATGGCGCTGGGGTTCGCGATGCCCTTGCTGGTGCTGTGGACCACGACAATGGCGCTGGCCGGGGGGATGGTTTCGGCAAGCCTTCAACTTGATATTTCCTATGGCTTCTTCATCGATACGTTGCCCAAGGCTGTACCGGTGGCCAATCTCTGGATCGGTTTGAGCAAGGGGTTTGTTTTTGGCATTCTGATCGCTTTGATCGCTTGCCACTTCGGTTTGCGCATACGGCCCAATACCGAGAGTCTGTCGGCAAATACCACTTCGTCGGTGGTTACGGCGATTACGGTCGTGATTCTGGTCGATGCCATATTCGCCATTGCCACGCGCCATATTGGCCTGCCGATATGAATGCCCCGGTCATTGCCATTCGCGACCTTTTTACCCGTTTCGGCGAGGTTTGGGTGCACCGTCACCTTAATCTGGAAATTGAGCGTGGTGAAATGGTGGCGCTGGTGGGCGGTTCCGGCAGCGGAAAAACCACGCTACTGCGGCAGATGGTTGGTCTATTGACGCCCAACGAAGGAGAAATACGCCTGTTCGGGGAGCCTTTGTTTGGCGGAGGGATGGAGCGTGAGCGTAACCTGAGACGCCGCATCGGGGTGCTGTTTCAGCATGGCGCGCTGTTTTCAGCGCTATCCGTCTACGACAATATCGCTTTTCCGCTACGCGAGTTGCGTCAGCTTGACGAAGGCGTGATCCATGATCTGGTCATGCTCAAGCTTGCCATGGTCGAACTGCTTCCCCGTCATGCGCGCTTGATGCCCGCCGAACTTTCCGGCGGCATGGTCAAACGGGTGGCGCTGGCGCGTTCGCTGGCATTGGAGCCGGAATTGCTGCTGCTGGACGAGCCTACCGCTGGTCTCGATCCTGACCGCTCCGACGCCTTCGTGCGTCTGGTGCGAACGCTTGGGAATGAGTTGGGCCTAACTGTGGTGCTGGTTACCCATGATCTGGATACGCTAGTCGCCTTGGCTACGCGCGTTGCCGTCCTTGCGGAACAGCGGATTCTGGCGCATGGCAGTGTTGACAAGATCATCCATCACGATCATGCCTTCATCCGCAATTTTTTCCTAAGCGAGCGCAGCCAGCGTGCTTTGCAAGTCAAATGAGCAGACTTGCCGGATAAGAAACTAAGGGCAACCGACGTCGATCGGTGGCCCCCTTCGTCCAATCGATGGCTTTTCCTTCTTGGTTTCTATCATTACCAGACCAGCTTGTTGTAGCGATGCGGACATATCTGGAAAGGGTCTGGTTTCGGCAATCGGCGTAGGCTGAACCGGCACTGTACTGGTTGCACTGGTTCTGGTGATGCAACTACTGCGGATGCAGGTTGCATTGGTGCCTGCACAAATTCATTTGCGGTCTGCTTTTCGTCATACGTGTTGCGTTGGCGCATTCACGCTAGACGTAACGAATGATGGCGCTTCCATTTCGTGTTTCCCTTGATTATCGCTTGCCAGCCGACTCATTTTTGCCAGAACACAGTATTGCCCAAGAGTCTGATTTCCAATCCTACTTTTCTTGTACCACAATCTGAGTGCGACACCCATTCCAACCACCAATGCGAGGAGCTCTTCATGAATAGCAACATTACTCCACTGCGTCATCCCATCCATTTTCGCAATGCCCAGATTCCATCGTTTCTCGAAACACGGGTGGAACGCTATTACCGGGAGCGGGTGCGCAATACCTGGGATGGCGGCCACATCATGCGCGGCCTGATACCGGGTGCCGGCGCCCTGCATCTTTCGAGCAATGACTATCTGGCTATCGCCCGTCACCCAAAAATACTCTCTGCGATGGAAACGACGCTGAGGGAAAGCGGAAACGGTTTGTTGATGTCAGGAATCTTCCTGCACGGGGCATGCCCTCAACTGGAGTTGGAAGACCGCCTGGCGGCCTTCATGCACGCAGAATCGGGGGTGCTCTGCCAATCCGGCTGGTGTGCCAATACGGGTCTTGTCCAGTCCATCGCAAATGAGCAAACCCCGGTATATGTGGATATGCTTGCCCACAATTCCTTGTGGGAAGGTGTCCGCAGCGCTGGGGCCAAGCCAATAAGCATTTTCCACAACGAACCGGAACACCTGGAGCGGCAAATCCTGCGCCATGGCCCTGGGGTGGTGTTGGTGGATTCCGTCTACAGCACCAATGGCAGCGTAGCGCCTCTTCCCGAAATTGTGGATATCTGCGAATCCCACGGTTGCGTGCTCGTGGTGGACGAATCCCACTCGCTTGGCACCCATGGCCCCAATGGCGAAGGGCTGGCGGTGGCGCTGGGTCTGGCGGGGCGCATCCATTTCCGCACTGCCAGCCTGGCCAAGGCTTTCGCCGGGCGGGCCGGATTCATCACCTGCCCAAGGCGGTTCAACGATTACTTCAAGGGCGAAGCCAACCCGGCGATTTTCAGTTCGACCTTGCTGCCCCACGAGGTGGCCGGGCTGGCCGCGACGCTGGACGTGATCCGGCGGGAAGGCTGGCGCCGGGAACGCCTGCGCGCCCATGCGAGCATCTTGCGGAGCAGCCTGGAAGAACTGGGGTACAACCTGAACGACAGCCAGACCCAGATCGCCTCCCTGGAGGCCGGCACCGAACAGCAAACCATCGTCCTGCGTGATGCCCTGGAAGCTCGTGGCATCTTCGGATCGATCTTCTGCGCCCCGGCCACGCCGAAGAATCGCGCCTTGATGCGTTTTTCCATCAACGCCGGACTTGCCGACAGCGATGTGGAACGCCTGATCCGTGTCTGCCGCGATATCCGAGATGAGGTGGATCTAGCCAACTGGCCGTCGACCCGCCGTCTGCGCAGGAATGCCACGCATGTCGCCAAGCCGGCCATGGAGGCCGCTGCCTGATGGCGTCAGGCCGTGGGGGAGCGTTTCAGCCCCCGCTCCCCCGTTCGGCCTCGTCAAGTTGATCGAGATATTCGCCGTAGGAGAGGACGTACTCCAGGTTGAAGGCCGCCGGCTCCTTGACTATGGCGTAGAGGTACCAGTCGTTGCCGTGGAACTCCGTTGCCGGGTGAAGGCAGGTTCGCCAGTTATCCCGGTAGATGGGCGTGTAATAGCCTTCGGTCTTCCAGAAATAGGGAACCACCCGCCCGCTACGCAGGGCTTCAAGCAATTCGGCGGGAGCGGCCTGGTCGTAGGCGATGTCATGATCGTCCCTAATATCCACTTCATTCCGGACGATGAGCAGATAGGGGGCGCCGCGGGCATCGAGCATGAGCATCCCGTCCGGCAGGCAGGTCAGGTAATACTCGACGATCCCGAGATTCTTCCGGATTTGCCGGAAACGTTCTGCAAACTTGTTGTCTTGCAGGAAGCGGGGATGCCCCACCGACAGCACATCGGAAAGCATCTGCTCCAACCGGCCGAAATACAATTGCTGCATGTCGCCGATGGCCTGGTTTAGGCTTGTCATGGCCTCTGCGTCCTGCTTGCGGATGAAACGGTCGATCACGCCCTTATTGAAAGCCTTGACGGCGGTTCGTTCATCCGCCTCGCCGGTGAGCAGTATTTTCCTGACCAGCGGATTCTTGATGCTGCGGCAGAACTCCAGCCCGTCGATTTCCGGCATCTCAAAATCAACAACAACTACGGACACCTGTTCGAACCGTTTTTCGTTGTAGACCTCCCGGTGGATGATCTTCAAACTAATATCGATGACATGAAGGCTCAGGTCGTCGTCTTCCCGGTCGCGGTAAGGCGCGAAGAAACCCCGCACTGGAGGCGGGCCGGCGGCATTGCCGTTGAGGGCGATCAGGGCGTCGATGGGCGACCGGAACATGCGGAAAGCCAGGCGCGAATCCAACTGCAAGCCGAGGTTGGCAAGAAAGTCGGCGTTATCGTCGACAAAGACGACTGTCGTGGGAAAGTAGAAGGGGTGGATTTCGTAGGGGGTCATGGGCGCAACTCAGGGAAAGTCAGCACGAATTCCGTGTACTGGCCGAATTCGGATGAACATTCGATGCTCCCGCCGATAGCCTGCATGACATCGTGGCAGAAAGCCAGGCCGATCCCCGATCCCAGCAAGCTTTCCCCGGCGGAAGGGGTGGAATAGAAGCGCTTGAAGATATGGGGAAGCACCTCCGGCGGAATGCCGGACCCGGTATCGCGAAAGACCAGCCGGCCACCCTGCGGCAGCTTGTCCACCCGGATGGCGATATCGCCTTTGCCGGCCTGGGAGACGTGCCGTAGCGCATTCTTCAGCAGGTTGAAGATGACATGGACCATCAACAACTCCGAGCCGCGGAAGGCGATATCCGGGGCGCCGCTCCAAAAAACCCGGCTTTTTTCGCTAGAAGTGAACGGATAGCGATCCAGTGCCAAGTCAACGCAGCGAACCAAAGAACAAACGGCTTGCTCTTCTCTATCCATCCTGGCAAGGCGGACATTGGCAAGCAGTAAGTCAATAATACCATTCGAATAATTAACCTCTGATTCGATACGATCAAGTACCCCACTCATTGCTTCCAGATGCACTCTTCTTATAGGGTTTACATCTAGGTTCTTTTCCTGGGCAAGCTTGTAGGCGCCGATTAAGGCAGGCAGATAACGACGCAAGCCTGCGGCGCCGCTGCGGATGCCAAGCAACGGCGTCCGTAATTCATGTGCCATGCCGGCTGCCACCGCCATTGCGCGCTCGTGTTCCAGGCGAACAACCTCAATTGCGTAATTTGAAATTACCCCAAAAACAGCGGCGAAACCCAAAATGGGCAGATGCTGCAGGATGGCGAAATCAAAAAGAACACCCTCCGTGGTCAAGCTGTACGCCAGTATGGCGAAACCGACGCCGACGACGATATAGACAATCATTGAAACCCAGTCGAGCAGCAGAAGCATGACAAAAAAAGCCGCCAGAGTCGATTCGATCCAAATCGCCGAGCCGCCGTTCTTGAAGAGCATGAAGAAGAAAAAAAACGGCAGCACAAAAAGCAACACCAGATACCAGTATGCCGGCAGGAATTTCCGGTAGCGGGACGGCCAGTAGTCGGACGCAATGATGGGCAGGAACAGCGCGCTGCCTAACAGACGGAGCGGAAGGTTCTCGTAGGGCTGCGGGAACAGGTCGTGCCAGACGTAGTAATACAACGGGAAAGCGATCGCCGCAACGATGACAAAAACCAAACGCCGGCGTTCGAAATATTCGGCGTTGCGCCGCGCTTGATCGGTCAGACGCCAAAGGAGCGGCTTGAGGTGAAGAGTGAAGGATAGGAAATCCAATCGCACAATCGAGAGTATCTCCGTGTTTGGTCGCCGAGGTCAACCATCAATTTTCCGTAGAATGGTCCTGTTCGTACCCAGAACTGCGATCCGATCTGTGCCTGACAATAAAAATGGCCGAATTTGGCGGGCATCAAGGAACTGATCTTTGTCGAGGGTCGAGCATGGTTACCCGGAGTGTCGAGGACAAGCTTAAGGGGGCAACCATCAGTACGTTGGTCGTAGCTACCCCTCATCCCCGAGCTTTCCCCTCCAAAGGAAGTGGCCTTGGGTTATCACCAGAGGGGGAAAGGGAGGCAGAATCCTCCCCCCCACTTCAAACGCACCCGGCTGAAGAATGATGGTCAAAGGGCAGACAACGCTTGAATTGATTGTGTCCTTCGAGCGGATTATTCCCGTCTGGTTTCCACCATTTGCAAGGGTTCGTTTACAACCTCCGGTGCTTTGCGCGGCTTGCGGCCGAGCGGCTGCGCCGGGGCAACCGGTGCAGCCGGGATCGGTGCGCTGGACTTGGTTTCTATCAATACCAGGCCAGCCTGTTGCAGCGTGGCGGAAAGGTCTGGCAAAGGCTTGATTTCGGCAACCGGCGCAGGCTGAGTCGGCTGTGCTGGTTGTATCGGCTCTGGTGATTGCATGGCTACCGGAACAACGATAGCCTCGGTAGCGATTGTGGCTTCAGCTTGGGGTTGAGTAGCAACCACTGCCTTATTCTCTATGATTCTGGACTCCTGGGATGCAATTGTCGCGGGTTGCATTGGTGCTGAAACATATGCATTTGTGGCGACTGGAGCAATGCTGCTGTCTATGGCCTCGATTCTGGCTTGTGCTTCGATGACTGGAACGGGCGATTCGTTTGGAGGAGTCGCCAGCGTGTTGCTTGGCGCGGTATTTTCCTCCATCGGACGTTCGCTACGTTCACGCCGACCGCCACGCCGGCCACGACGTGAGCGTTGGTTTTCAGCGCCGTTATCGGCTTGTTGCGAAGCATCGGCATTGGCGAAAACGGCAGCCGTCGTTTCATCGGCATTGGCAGCGGCAATTGGCTCGATTCGCTGTTGTTGATCTGCACGGGGTGGCCGTGGCTGGCGCGGTTCACGCGGTGGGCGCGGTTCGCGTGAACCGGTTACGGCGCGACTATCGGTCTCGTCACGTTTTTCGCCGCGGTTGCGGCGCGGTTCGCGCGGGGCCTCGGTTTTTTCGGCTTGAGGCTTGGGTTCGTTACGTGGTGGACGCGCATCGTTCCGTTCGCTACGCTCTCCGCGATCACCACGCAGTGCGCCATCGCGATTTTGCCGCCCTTTACCGCCCCGGCGTGCATCGCCTCGGCCTTCGCGACGCGAACGATCGAATTTCCCTTCGGCAGGTTTTGTTTCTTCCTTTTTGTCGCTGCGGAACCAGGAAAGAATTTTGTCAAAGAAACCACTACCAGTTGCTTGAATCCGGGATCCGGATGTTGCTCTTGCTTTCTGTTCGACGATGGGAGCGGGTGTTCCTGATGTTATGCCCTTTACAGCGGCTTCCTGTCGCGCCGGTTTGGCTTCGGTTTGCGCCGATGGCGGGGTGTAGCTTTCTTCGGCCGGTGGTTCAACCATCTTGTAACTGGGTACCACAACTTCTTCAAGGTTGAGCTGGTCGTGGCGCAGGCGCACGATGGTGTGCTGCGGCGTTTCCAGATGAATGTTGGGAATCAGCACCAGATTGACCTTGTGACGCATCTCGATTTTCGCGATGTCGTCGCGTTTTTCATTGAGCAGGAAGGTGGCGACATCAATGGGCATCTGGCAATGGATGGCGCCAGTGTTTTCCTTCATCGCTTCCTCTTCAAGTATGCGCAGAATGTGCAGCGCGGAGGACTCGGTGGAGCGGATGTGCCCCGTGCCGTTGCAACGAGGGCAGGGGATGTAGCTGGTTTCGGCGAGCGTTGGGCGCAGCCTCTGGCGCGACAGTTCGAGCAGGCCGAAGCGGCTGATCTTGCCGGTCTGGACGCGGGCGCGATCGCAGTGCAGGGCATCGCGCAAGCGATTCTCGACTTCGCGCTGGTTGCGCGCGCTTTCCATGTCGATGAAGTCGATAACGATCAAGCCGCCCAGGTCGCGCAAGCGCAACTGGCGGGCGATTTCATCGGAGGCTTCGAGATTGGTCTTGAAGGCGGTTTCTTCGATGTCCGCGCCTTTGGTGGCGCGGCCGGAGTTGACGTCGACCGAGACCAGGGCTTCGGTGTGATCGATGACGATAGCGCCACCGGAGGGCAGGGATACCTGCCGTGAATAGGCCGATTCGATCTGGTGTTCGATCTGAAAGCGCGAGAACAGGGGGACGTCATCGTGATAACGCTTGACGCGGGCCACGTTGCCGGGCATGACGTGCGACATGAACTGCTGTGCTTGCTCCAGCACCTCGTCAGTGTCGATCAGAATTTCGCCGATGTCGGGCTGGAAATAATCGCGGATGGCGCGAATGACGAGGCTCGATTCCTGGTAGATAAGGAAAGCGCCTTTCTGCGTATTGGCAGCGCCTTCGATGGCGCGCCAGAGTTGCATCAGATAGTTCAAATCCCACTGCAATTCTTCGGCAGTGCGTCCGATGCCGGCCGTTCTGGCGATTAGACTCATGCCGCCGGGTACTTCGAGTTGATCCATGATTTCGCGCAGTTCCTGGCGATCTTCCCCTTCGATGCGGCGCGAAACGCCACCACCACGGGGATTGTTGGGCATCAGCACCAGATAGCGTCCAGCCAGCGAGATAAACGTGGTGAGCGCTGCGCCCTTGTTGCCGCGCTCATCCTTTTCAACCTGGACAATCAGTTCCTGTCCGACGCGCAGCGCGTCCTGGATGCGGACTTTGCCCGGTTCGAGGTCTGATTTGAAATAGGAACGGGCGATTTCCTTGAACGGCAGGAAACCGTGGCGCTCTGCGCCGTAATCGACAAAGGCTGCTTCGAGGCTAGGCTCGATACGGGTGATTACCGCCTTGTAGATATTGCTCTTGCGTTGTTCCTTGGTGGCCGATTCGATGTCGAGGTCTATCAGCTTCTGACCATCGACGATCGCAACGCGGAGTTCCTCAGCCTGCGTTGCATTAAATAGCATGCGTTTCATGTCTGCTCCCGCGCGCACTGGCACGGGTATTACAAATTACAACTAGCCTGACAAATCCGACAACAGCCCGTTAAAGGGGCAGCGTCTCCGGATGGCTTAAGTGTGTTGCTGTGTTACGGGCATAAACAGGTATTCGGCCTCGAAAAATCAACAGATGTCAGGTTCGTCTTGTCAAGCTTGCTCCAAGCCAGCGGCGTACCGCAGTCTCGGAGCCCGGCATTCATGCGGTGCTCTGTGCGCGCAAATAAAGTACCATCGCTACTTTGGGTGAGCGAAATAACCTATGGGGTTTACTGAACAGGTTGGACCGGAAACTCGTCTATTCCCGCACTGTCTCACGGCAGATTTCGGTGTTCGATGCGTTGGATCCGATATGCTGGCCCTGAACCAGTTCAATGCCAGGCACGCAGGCGCGGTTCGCTTGGGTCAGATCATGATTTCAGAGCCAACTAAGGCGGAAACTGGCGGAAGCGATGCGGAAACGTGTGCTGGCAACGCCCCAGGCGCGCCGCCGATACCACTTCGGGCTATCGGGCACGCTTGCCGAAGGACGGCAAACCGAATGCAAGTATATTGTAAATGAAGGGTCTAAGCAAAGATTCCGCGACTTGGCATGAAGTCGATGAAGAGGCGGCCGGGCAGCGTATCGATAATTTCCTGCTGCGCGTCTGCAAAGGCGTGCCCAAAAGCCACGTCTATCGCATTCTGAGAAGCGGCGAAGTCCGGGTGAACAAGGGCCGTATCGGCCCTGAATATCGGCTCATGGCAGGCGATAAGGTGCGTGTGCCACCAATTCGCCTGGCGACGCCTTCGCCTCAAGCTCAGGCTATTGTTCCAGCACGCGATTTCGCAATTGTTTATGAAGACGAGGCGCTGCTGGTACTCGACAAGCCGGCCGGTGTCGCGGTGCATGGCGGTAGCGGCGTCAGTTTTGGCGTTATTGAACAGTTGCGGCGGCAACGGCCACAGGCGCGCTTGCTCGAACTGGCGCACCGGCTCGATCGGGAGACATCGGGTTTGTTGATCGTCGCCAAGAAGCGCGCCGCGCTGACCCGGTTGCACGATATGTTTCGCGAGGGTGCCATCGCCAAGCGTTACCTGGCGCTGGTGAAGGGGCGCTGGCACAACATGTTGCAGCATGTGCGCCTGCCGCTGAACAAATATCTGACGGAAGCGGGGGAACGGCGCGTCAGTGTTTCCCCGGAAGGCAAGGTGGCGCATAGCATCGTGCGTTTGGTGGCGCGCTGGGAAAATTTCAGCCTGGTCGAGGTCGAGTTGAAGACTGGTCGCACTCATCAGATTCGTGTCCATTTGGCGCATCTGGGGTTCCCCTTGGCTGGCGACGATAAATATGGTGATTTCCCGCTCAACAAGGAATTGCACCGGGCCGGGCTGAAACGCATGTTTCTGCATGCCGCGCATCTGGATATGCAACATCCGCTGTCGGGCCATGAGATGTCCTTGGTTGCAGCGCTTGCGCCTGATCTGGGCGGCTTTCTCGCGCAACTGGAGCGCCATGAAAAACGGGACTATGGCGAACATGTCGAAACGCTTTGAACTGATCGTGTTCGACTGGGATGGCACCCTGCTGGATTCGGCAGGCGTGATCGTCCTTTCCATCCAGGCGGCCTGCCTCGATTTGCGGATTGAACCGCCGAGCGACGAACGCGCCCGTCATATCATTGGCCTGGGTTTGTCCGATGCACTCCGTTTGGCACTGCCTGGACTCGAAGCGTCGTCTTATTCGGAAGTGGCAGATCGTTATCGTCATCACTACTTATTACGTGACGCGGATTTGACACTGTTTGATGGAATTCACGAACTGGTGACTGGGCTGGCCGAGGCGGGCTATCTGCTTGGCGTTGCCACCGGCAAGTCGCGGCGTGGCCTGAGCCGGGCGCTGAGCGCAAGTGGTCTGGACAAGGTTTTTCATGCTACGCGCTGCGCCGACGAATGCCACTCCAAGCCGCATCCGCAAATGTTGCAGGAGTTGATGGATGACTTTGCCGTGGCACCGGACAAGACGCTGATGATCGGCGATACTACGCACGATCTGCAAATGGCGAAGAATGCCGGTGTCGCATCATTGGCTGTCGCTTATGGCGCTCACCCGCGCCAGGCGCTGGAAGCGGAAGCGCCGCTGTATTGCGCTGGTAGCGTGCCGGAATTGCAGTCATGGTTGATACAGAATGCTTGATCTATACTACGCGACGTTTTTTACAATTTATCAGGAAGATTGATCCCATATGGACCCTCTGCAAAACGAACCGAGAAACGATCTTCCAAAAGAACCAAACTGGGAACGCGATATTCTCGAAAAAATCGCCCTTGAGGGTCTGGCCGAACAGAGAAGGCGCAGGCGTTGGGGTATATTCTTCAAGCTGCTCGGCTTTGGTTTTCTCGCTTTAATTCTTGCGGTTTCCGTCGATTGGGGCGATTCGGCGGACAGGCTGGGCGACGGCAAAAAGCATACGGCCCTGGTGCAAATCAACGGTGTTATTCAGAGCAAGGGCGATTCCAGCGCTGAAAACATCATCAGTTCGTTGCGGTCCGCCTTCGAGGACAAGGCTACGCAGGGCGTGATCCTGCGCATCAACAGCCCCGGCGGCAGTCCGGTGCAGTCAGGTATCATCAATGACGAGATACGCCGCCTGCGTGGCAAGCATGCGAATATTCCGCTGTATGTAGTGGTCGAGGATATCTGCGCCTCTGGCGGTTATTACATCGCTGCCGCCGCGGATATGATTTTTGTCGACAAGGCCAGCATCGTTGGCTCGATTGGTGTTCTGATGGATGGTTTTGGCTTTACCGGCACCATGGAGAAGATGGGGGTCGAGCGCCGCCTGCTGACGGCTGGGGCAAACAAGGGTTTTCTCGATCCATTTTCGCCGCAGGATGCCAGACACAGGGCGCATGCCCAGCAGATGCTGGGCGAGATTCACCAGCAATTCATTGATGTGGTGCGCCAGGGGCGCGGCAAGCGTCTCAAGGAAACGCCGGAAATGTTCAGCGGCCTGATGTGGACTGGCGCCAGGAGCATTGAACTTGGATTGGCGGATGGTTATGGCACCGTGGATTCTGTGGCTCGTGACGTGGTCAAGACCGAAGATGTGCTGGATTACACCGTCAAGCAGAGCTTTGCCGAAAAGTTTGCCAAGCAGTTCGGTGCCGATATGGCGGAAGGTATTGCCAATTCGTTTGCCAAAAGTTTGGGTTATTTTCGCTTAAGGTAGAGAAACGCCCTCGGCGCGCAGCATTTCGCATAACGCAATGAGCGGCAGGCCGATCAGGGCGTTTGGGTCGTCGCCGCGCATCCACTCGAGCAGGGCAATTCCCAGTCCCTCCGACTTGGCGCTGCCCGCGCAGTCGAGCGCATCCTCGCGATCCAAATAACGCTCGATTTCGGTGTCGGAAAGATTGCGGAAACGCACTTCCGTTGGTATGCCGCGGATTTGGGCTTGTCCGTTGGCGGAATTCAATAAACATAAGGCGGTATGGAAAGTGACCGTTTTTCCTCGCATCGATTGCAATTGCGTGATGGCATTTTGCCGTGTTCCGGGTTTTCCGAAGCGTTGGTTTTCGCAGTAGGCTACTTGGTCGCTGCCAATGATGAGCGCGCCGGGGAAGTGTGGCGCTACTACTTGCGCTTTGACCAAAGCGAGCCGTTCGGCGGTCGCCGAGGGCTGTTCGCCGGGCAACGACGATTCGTCGGTGTTGGGCGAAGCCGTCTCAAACGGGAGTTGCAGGCGAGTAAGCAGTTCCCGACGGAATGTCGAGGTCGAGGCAAGCACCAGGCGCGGCATTGATGATTTTGGGGCGTTCATTGTTCTAAATTTTGACTGAGGAAGAGAAAAATACTATCATTCGCCGTTTATATCGGGACAGACCAGCTTGACCAGCTTGCCTAGCGAAGCGTCACAGATTGAGATTGCAGTCATTGATGCCTTCGAGTTTGCACGTGGCAAGCAGGCGCTGAGCGGTAGTTTAGCAGTGAGTGCGCTGACCCGCCTAGGCGATGTTCTGGCTGATACGGTGGGTACGCTGGCATGCACTGTCAGTGGCGAGCAGGACAAGGATGGTAAGTTGTTTCTGCGGATTGGCGTCTCGGGTGAACTCAGGCTTAAATGCCAGCGTTGTCTGGAACCGCTTGAGTATCCGATACATATCTCGAATCGGCTGCAACTGGTTCCACCGGGAGCCTCGTGGCCGGACGACGAACTGGAGGACGATGGCAGCGATGCCATTGCCGCCGAACGAGAACAGGCGTTGTTGCCACTGATTGAGGATGAACTGCTTTTGTTTCTGCCGCTTTCTCCGCGACATGCCGCTAAGGTTTGCGGTTTGATGGGGATTGCTGGGGTTGCCGGAGTTGCAAATGATGGCCGTGGTATGTCCCCGTTCTCGGCCTTGGTTCAGATAAAGAAGCCGTGACCCGACTGTGTTTTGATGATTGGACACAGTCAATAATTGAATTTTTGAAGGAGCATCAAGATGGCTGTTCAGCAGAATAAAAAATCGCCTTCCAAGCGTGGCATGCGTCGTGCGCATGACTTCCTCACTGTGCCGCCCTTGGCTGTTGAGCCTACAACGGGAGAGGTGCACCTTCGCCATCACATCAGCCCGAGCGGTTTTTACCGGGGCAAGAAGGTTGGAAAGAACAAGGGCGAATAGGTTGAATAAGTTAATTGTTCACGAGAATCCGCAAGCTGCGAAATTTTCGCGCTTGCTTCTCGCAGTTCACTTTGACGCATAGCCTGATTTGGCGATGACGGTAACACTTGCGGTCGACTGCATGGGCGGTGATCATGGCCCGGCGGTAACGGTTCCGGCTGTGATCGAATTCTTGCGCCATGATACCGATTGCATGGCGATCCTGGTTGGTCAAGAAGATGTCCTGATTCCTTTTTTGGACGGTACCACGAGCGGGGTAGGCGAACGCCTGAGCGTGCGCCATGCCAGTGAAATAGTAGGTATGGATGAGTCGATTGCCACGGCATTGCGTAGCAAGAAAGATTCCTCGATGCGCGTTGTCGCCGAACTGGTGAAATCTGGCGAAGCCCAAGCGGCGCTCTCTGCCGGCAATACTGGGGCATTGATGGCAATCTCGCGTTTCGTGCTGAAAACTCTGCCTGGAATTGATCGTCCGGCAATTGCGTCTGTTCTGCCGGCGCGCAATGGCCGTACCTATGTGCTCGATCTTGGCGCCAATGTCGATTGTTTGCCGGAGCACCTGTTGCAATTTGGCATCATGGGTTCGACGCTGGTTTCCGCGCTTGAGCACAAGAGTCAGCCCAGTGTCGGTCTGCTTAATATTGGCGAGGAAGATATCAAAGGCAATGACGTAGTCAAGCGTGCCGGTGAACTGTTCAAGGACAGCGATCTGAACTTCTACGGTAACGTCGAAGGCAACGATATATACAAAGGCACGGTCGACGTGGTGGTTTGCGACGGTTTTGTCGGCAATGTGGCGCTCAAGGCATCTGAAGGGCTGGCGCAAATGTTTAATGCTGGCTTGCGTGAAGAATTTACGCGTAACTTGTTTACTCGCATGGCTGCGCTGGTGGCATTGCCGGTTCTTAATGCTATCAAGCGCCGCTTCGATCATCGTCGCTACAACGGTGCCTGCTTGCTCGGCTTGAAAGGTATCGTGTTCAAGAGTCATGGCTCTGCCGATGCGCTGGCTTTCCGATGCGCACTCGAACGAGTAGCCGAAGCTGCCCGTAATAACTTGCCTGACCGTATCGCCGAACACATGGCAAAATCAGGTGTATGCGCTGTAGCTGCCGCTGACACCGAACAAATTTCAGTTGCATGAGCATCCCTATGATTTATTCCAGAATTACCGGCACTGGTAGCTATTTGCCCGGCGCTCCTGTTAGCAACGATGATCTGGTTGCCAGGGGGGTTAATACTTCCAATGACTGGATCGTTGATCGTACCGGCATCCATACCCGGTATCTTGCTTCCGCAGGAACGACTTCCAGCGAACTGGCGTTCGAGGCCAGCCGCCGCGCCATAGAAGCAGCGGGAATTGATCCGCAGCAGGTTGATTTGATCATCCTTGCTACCTCGACCCCGGATTACATTTTTCCCAGTACCGCCGCATTGCTGCAGCGCAAGCTTGGCGTCAGCAATGGCGCCGCTGCCTTTGATTTGCAGGCGGTCTGCAGTGGTTTTGTCTATGCGCTGACAGTGGCCGAGAAATTTATCCGTTCCGGCTCGCATCGTTGTGCGCTGGTGGTCGGCGCCGAAATGTTTTCCCGCATTCTGGATTGGAATGATCGCAATACCTGCGTCCTGTTCGGCGATGGCGCCGGTGCTGTGGTGCTGGAAGCGAGTGCGGCGCCTGGCATTCTGTCCAGCGCCATTCATGCCGATGGCAGCTATAGTGGCATTCTTTCGGTGCCTGGACAAGTTAGCGGTGGCAAGGTTGTCGGCAGTCCGTTTGTGCAAATGGATGGACAGGCAGTGTTCAAGTTCGCTGTCAAAGGCTTGTCGGAAGTGGCGCGGGAAGTTCTCGATGCGGCCAGCATGACCCCGGCGCAAGTCGACTGGCTGATACCGCATCAAGCAAATATCCGTATTATGCAGGCAACGGCAAAGAAACTCGCTATCCCCGAGAAGAAAGTGATTGTTACCGTTTCTCGTCATGGCAATACTTCGGCTGCCTCGATTCCTCTTGCCCTTGACGAGGCGGTGCGCGCTGGTACCATCAAGCGCGGCGACACTCTCTTGCTCGAAGGCGTAGGAGGCGGGTTTACCTGGGGCGCGTCTTTGCTCACGTTCTGATCACTGAGGCTAATCCATGAAATTTGCACTCGTATTTCCCGGACAGGGATCCCAATCGCTTGGCATGATGTCAGCCTATTTTGGCGCGTCGGCCGACAATCCGGTTATTCGCAACACCTTTGCCGAGGCTTCCGCTGCGCTTGGTCGCGACCTATGGCAACTGGCTACGGATGGCCCGGCTGAGGCGCTCAATCAGACCGTCAATACGCAACCGCTGATGCTTACCGCCGATATTGCGGTCTACCGGCTTTGGCTCGACAAGGGCGGCCCGGCACCCGCGTTGCTGGCAGGTCATAGTCTTGGCGAATATGCGGCATTGGTGGCGGCGGGAGTGATTGCGTTTTCTGACGCGGTTCCTTTAGTCGAATATCGCGCCAAGGCGATGCAGGAAGCCGTGCCAGCAGGAGAAGGCGGCATGGCGGCAATTCTTGGCCTCGATGCCGATTCGGTGCGGGCGGCCTGCGCAGAAAGCGCCCAGGGTCAGGTCGTCGAAGCGGTGAATTTCAACATGCCGGAGCAGACGGTTATCGCTGGTCATGCGGCGGCGGTGCAGAGGGCTGCCGATGCATGCAAGGCGAAGGGCGCCAAGCGCGCCATGATGTTGCCGGTATCCGCGCCTTTCCACAGCCCGCTGATGCGGCCGGCAGCGGAGAAATTGGGGCAGCGCCTGGCAACACTGAAATTTTCTGCGCCAGGGATTCCGGTCATTAATAATGTCGATGTTGTTTGCCTTGATGACCCCGAAAAAATCAAGGAAGCGCTGATCCGCCAGGCTGCATCGCCGGTACGCTGGGTGGAAACGATGCAGGCAATGTCGGCGCAGGGTATCAGCCATATTTACGAATGCGGGCCGGGCAAGGTGCTGACGGGCATGACCAAGCGTTGTGCCGATGGCCTGACCGGTGGTGCGATGGCCGATCTGGCCAGTCTTGAGGCGGCCATTGCCGCTGTTAAAGGATAAGGAGCATTCCATGCTGAAAGGAAAAGTAGCGCTTGTCACAGGCGCTAGCCGTGGCATAGGCCGCACCATTGCGATGGAACTGGGAAGCCAGGGCGCCACCGTCATCGGTGTTGATCTTACAGAGGCTGCTGCCACAGACATCCAGAGCATGCTTGACGCTGCGGGCATCACTGGCTGGGGCGCAGTCCTCAATGTCACGGATGCCACAGCCTGTGAGAGCGTGATCGGGGAAATCGAGAGAAAATTCGGCACTATTTCGATTCTGATCAATAACGCCGGAATTACTCGTGACAACCTCGCCATGCGCATGAAGGATGAGGAATGGGACGCAGTGATCAGCACCAACCTGACGGCGGCATTTCGTTTGTGCAAGCTGGTGATGCGCGGCATGATGAAGGCGCGTTATGGCCGCATCATCAACATTACTTCTGTGATCGGCAGTTCCGGGAACGCCGGTCAGGCTAACTATGCCGCGGCCAAGGCTGGCGTTACCGGCATGACGCGCTCGCTGGCGCGTGAACTGGGAAGCCGCAATATCACCGTGAATTGTGTTGCCCCCGGCTTCATCGATACCGATATGACCAAGTCGTTGCCGGAAGAAGTCAAGCAAACCATGCTTGGTCAGATACCTCTTGGCCGCCTTGGTTTGCCAGAAGAAATCGCAGCCGCCGTAAGTTTCCTAGCGGGAGATCGCGCCGCATACATTACCGGGACTACGCTGCATGTGAATGGCGGCATGTATATGTGCTGACCCCAAGTTTTTGCCGTGTTATTGATCTTCGTGGTGTCTTGACGATACGGCGTTTCTGGTAGAATAACCACGTTTTTTCCCACCACTCATAACCCCGGACAACCAGGCAAGGAGCGCCAAATGGAGAACATCGAACAACGTGTCAAGAAAATCGTCGCTGAACAACTCGGCGTCAATGAGGCTGATATCAAGAATGAATCGTCCTTTGTTGACGATCTGGGCGCCGATTCGCTTGATACGGTCGAGTTGGTAATGGCCCTCGAAGAAGAATTCGAGTGCGAAATCCCGGATGAAGAAGCCGAGAAGATTACCACCGTGCAGCAAGCGATTGACTACGTTAACACACACGTCAAAAAATAACTTTTCCCCTTATTTCTGGAGCCTGCCTTGTCTCAGCGCAGAGTTGTAGTTACCGGTCTGGGTATTATTTCGCCAGTTGGCAATACTATCCCGGAAGCTTGGGATAACATCCTTGCCGGGCGTTCCGGCATCGGTCCAATCACGCGTTTTGATGCTTCTGCTATTTCTGCAAGGGTCGCAGGCGAGGTGAAAGATTTTGATGTCGCCGCCTACCTGTCGCCCAAGGACGCACGCCGTATGGATACCTTTATCCACTATGGCTTGGCGGCGGGTATCCAGGCATTCAAGGATAGCGGTCTCGAAGTCAAACCGGAGAATGCAGAACGGGTCGGCGTGAATATTGGCTCTGGCATCGGCGGCCTGCCGATGATCGAGGATACTCACAACGATTTCCTCGCCAGCGGCCCACGCAAGATTTCGCCGTTCTTCATTCCCGGCACGATTATCAACATGATTTCAGGCAACCTGTCCATCATGTTCGGGCTGAAAGGGCCAAACCTTGCAATGGTGACGGCGTGTTCCACTGCGACCCACTGTATCGGCGAATCGGCGCGCATGATCGAATACGGCGATGCCGATGTGATGATTTGCGGCGGCGCCGAATCCACTATTACGCCGTTGGCGGTCGGAGGCTTTGCCTCGGCGCGGGCATTATCCACGCGCAACGACGATCCTGCTACCGCCAGCCGGCCCTGGGACAAGGACCGCGACGGGTTTGTCATGGGCGAGGGCGCCGGTGTTGTGGTGCTTGAAGAATATGAGCATGCCAAGGCGCGTGGCGCGCGCATCTATGCCGAGGTTTCAGGCTACGGCATGAGCGCGGATGCGTTCCACATGACCGCTCCAGCCGAGGACGGTGATGGCGCGCGGCGTTGCATGGTGAATGCGCTCAAGAATGCCAGAATCAATCCAGACGAGATCGACTATATCAATGCGCATGGCACCTCGACGCCGCTCGGCGATATTGCCGAGACGGTCGCAGTCAAGCGCTGTTTTGGCGATCATGCAAAGAAACTGGTGATGAACTCCACCAAGTCCATGACCGGACACCTGTTAGGCGCTGCCGGAGGCGTGGAAGCCATTTTCTCGACGCTGGCCTTGCATCACCAGATTTCGCCACCAACCATCAATATTTTCAATCAGGACGAGCAGTGCGATCTGGATTATTGCGCCAATACAGCGCGCAAGATGACAATCCGCGCCGCGATGTCCAATTCGTTTGGTTTCGGCGGCACCAACGGCACGCTATTGCTTCGTCGCTTCGGCACGGACTGATATCCCTCAGGGCAGTGGTATGCAACTGCCCATGACAATAGTGTTGCGTCCTTCGCTGACGTTGGCTTTATTGCTGACGGCAGCGCATGGCTTGGTGATCGCTACAGTTATGTTGGTGGTTCTTTCCCTGTGGATCAAGCTGGGGTTGCTGCTGGCGATTCTTGCCTCTGCCCTGCATATCTTCCTGAGTCTGCGTGGGCCACAGGTTGTTCTTGGTTTGTCTTTACGCGCCGACGGTTTGTTTGAGGTTAGTCGTGCGGATGGTACATCCACCGAAATGCGCGTTCATCCGCATACCACGGTTATGCCCGGTCTGGTGGTATTGCTGATGCGGGAAAATGGAACCCGAATCCAATCGCTGGTGCTGTTCCCGGATGCTATATCGACGGGGGATATGCGCCAGTTGCGGCTATGGTTGCGCTGGCTGGCTGAGACTGCCGAGCCAGTTTCTTTGCCGGGAAACTCGTGCTAGCGTCGCCGGTATGGGGGCCGTAACATGGTATCGCGTGCTTGCGGCAGTAGCGTCGGGTAGTCGAGACTGAAATGCAAGCCGCGGCTTTCCTGCCGGTGTTGGGCGCAACGCACGATCAGGTGCGCCGTTAACACCAGATTGCGCAATTCGATCAGGTCGTTGCTGACGCGGAAATTGGCGTAATACTCGTCGATTTCCCGTTCAAGCAGATTGATTCGATGCTGTGCGCGTTCGAGCCGCTTGTTGGTGCGCACTATGCCGACATAGTCCCACATAAAGCGCCTTAGATCATCCCAGTTATGGGAGATGACGATCTCTTCATCCGGGTCTGTAACGCGGCTTTCATCCCAGTGGGGTAATTTTGGCAGTTTGCGCGGCGTGGTCGCAAGGATATCTCGCGCCGCAGCCTCGCCGAAAACGAGACATTCCAGCAGTGAGTTACTGGCAAGCCGGTTGGCACCGTGCAAGCCTGTGTAAGTGGTTTCGCCAATTGCGTAAAGATTCGGCAAGTCAGTGCGCGCGCAGAGATCGGTGACGACGCCGCCGCAAGTATAGTGCGCAGCTGGCACCACCGGAATCGGATCGCGCGTCATGTCGATGCCGAACTTGAGGCAATGCGCATGGATTGTCGGGAAATGGCTGAGAATAAAATCCGCTGGCTTGTGGCTGATATTCAGAAAAACGCAGTCAAGGCCGCGCTTTTTCATTTCATAGTCTATGGCGCGGGCAACGATGTCTCGCGGCGCAAGTTCTGCGCGCGGGTCGTGCTGCGGCATGAAGCGCGTTCCATCCGGCAGGCACAGGATGCCGCCTTCGCCGCGCACAGCTTCTGAAATCAGGAACGACTTGGCCTGCGGATGGTAAAGACAGGTTGGATGGAATTGCACAAACTCCATGTTGGCTACTCGGCAGCCGGCGCGCCACGCCATGGCGATGCCGTCTCCCGTCGCCGTATCCGGATTGGTGGTGTAGATATAAACTTTCCCGGCGCCGCCACTGGCAAGTACCGTATGACTGGCGCTGAAAGTGCGCACCTTGTTGGCGTCGATATCGAAGACATAAGCGCCGAAACAATCCTGTTCGGACAGGCCGAGTTTTGCCCCGGTGATTAAATCGATGGCGATGTGACGCTCGAAAATCTTGATGTTCGGATGTTTTCGCACATTCTTGGTCAGCGTTTCCTGCACTGCAGCACCCGTGGCGTCGGCGACGTGGATAACACGCCTATGGCTATGGCCGCCTTCTCGTGTCAGGTGATAACCTACGGCCGCCTTCTCGTCGCGAGTGAATTGAACCCCTTGCGCGATCAACCAGTCGATTTCGGCGTGGCCGTGCTCAACGACATAGCGTGTCACCTCCGGATTGCACAGTCCGGCGCCGGCGGTGAGCGTGTCCTGAATGTGGGCATCTATCGAATCCGTGTCATCAAGAACCGCAGCGATGCCGCCTTGAGCATTGCTAGAAGCCGAGTCATCCAGGGATTTTTTTGTTACCAAGGCGACGCGGCGCTTGTCGGCAAGACGCAATGCCAACGATTGCCCTGCTAGGCCGCTGCCGAGAATCAGGATATCGAATTGATGCACGATGAAGCATTGGTTATGAATCAAGTTGTGAATATAACATGATGTGCGAAGCATGCCCGACTGCGGTGAAGACAAACCCCTACTTTCGACTGAACTATTTTTAGCTTGCTCTGTCTGGTAAGTAGTAACTGGCAGTGGTGGTAACTGTTGGGGAATGGTTGGCAGATAGGTTGAAGCGTGAGTTGGTTGGCTTCGGGTATACTCAGGGTTCATATCTTGAGTGTTCCGAGCGCTCCAACTATAGACCATGCCTGCGATGGGAGATCGTGATGTTGACCAGATTCTGGTCGAACGTGTACAACGAGGCGACAAGCAAGCCTTCGGTTTGCTCGTCTCCAAGTACCAGCGCAGGCTGATCCGGCTCCTGTCGCGGCTGATCCGCGATAGCGCAGAAGTCGAGGATGTGGCTCAGGAAACCTTTATTAAGGCCTATCACGCACTCCCCAACTTTCGCGGCGATAGCGCTTTTTATACCTGGCTCTACCGCATCGGCATCAACACTGCCAAGAATCACCTGGCTGCTCAAGGGAGACGTGCGCCAACGACTACCGAGGTTGCCAGTGAAGATGCAGAGCTTTTTGATGATGGCGAATTGTTGCGCGATAACAACTCGCCAGAACATATACTGATGTCGAGGCAGATTGGCGATACGATTAATGCGGCCATGGATGAGTTGCCTGAGGATTTGAGGACTGCGATCATGTTGCGCGAGATTGACGGCCTAAGCTATGAAGAAATTGCGCAAATCATGGATTGCCCGATTGGAACGGTGCGTTCCCGGATATTCCGCGCACGGGATGCGATCTCGGCGAAGCTGAGACCGTTACTCGATGCTGCGCCGGATAAACGTTGGTAGAGTACTTGCAGGAATGGATGGTGATTTGATGGAAAACGAACATTCTGCCGAACTTTCGTCTTTTATTGATGGCGAACTGGATGAGCATCGGGAATCTTCCCTGCTGACCAGCATTAAACAGGATGCGGAATTGCGCAAATCCTGGAATAACTACCACCTGATCGGCGATGCCTTGCGTGGCTCTTCAATACTGAAAGTGGATATTACCGACCGTGTCATGGCTCAGTTGCAGGGGGAGCCCGTGGTTTTGGCGCCGCCGCTGCTTCGAAAGAACAAGAGACCTCTGCGCACGATAATGGCGCTGGCTGCCGCAGTATGTGGCGTTGCCGTAGTTGGATGGACTGCTTTGAACCTGACCACGCAGCCCACAAGTATCAGTACGAGCACTACAAACGCGAACACAATTGCCATGCCCCAGCCCGTTGCCAACTCCACCAAGCTCACCAAGTCCTCCAAGCCTGTAAAGAATGTCAAAGCGCCTGCTTCCGACCGCATGCAGGAGTATCTGATGGCGCATCAGGCCTATTCGCCGAGTAGCCATATCCAGGGCGGCACCAGCTATATCCGCACTGTTTCTGCCACACAGGAAACGACGTCCCAATGAAACATTGGTTGATTTGTTGTTGTTGTCTTGCCTGGGCTGTCCCGGCCATGGCGCAGCAGGAGACGGAAGCGCTTGCCTGGCTTAACCGTCTTGTTACCGCCGCGCACAAGCTGAACTATAGCGGCACCTTTGTTTTTCAGCGGGGAGGCCGCACGGAAACCTCGCGTATAACGCATCTGCTGGAGGGCAAGCGGGAACTGGAACGCCTTGAAGTGCTGGACGGCAGTCCGCGCGAAGTGATTCGCAACAATGACGAGGTAACGTGTTATATGCCCGACAGTCGCACCATGATTGTCGAGAAACGCAGTCGCCAGCATACCTTCCCAGCTCTGCTACCGGCGTCATTGGGCAGTCTGACCGACTATTATGTCATCCGCAAAGGGCAGACTGGCCGCGTTGCCGGGCTGGAAAGCCAGTCCTTAATACTCGAACCCAAAGACGAACTGCGTTACGGTCATCAAATGTGGGCAGATACGGCTACCGGCTTGTTGCTCAAGGCAGAGCTGATGAACGAGCGCAACGATCCGATCGAAACCTTTGCTTTTACCCAGTTGCAGATCGGTGGTCCGATCGATCCTCAGTCACTCAAGTCCAAGTCTGTCGTAAATGGTGATCAAAAGGGTGGTTGGCGGGTGCGCAATGTACGCACTTATGCAGAGCGTGGCGACGATGCCGGTTGGCAGTTCAAGGTACAGTTGCCAGGATTCCACAAAATGGCGGGGCAGAAGCACAAGCCTCGTCCAGGCAGTTCGGAAAGCCTGCATATTGTGTTTTCTGATGGCCTTGCAGCCATTTCGGTGTTTATCGAGCCGCTTGCGTCGGCTTCGGAGCAGGACAAGCTCGAATTAGGCATGTTCTCCATAGGCGGAATCAACGTCTATCGTCGTATTGTTGGCGATCATTTACTGGTGGTCATGGGTGAGGTGCCGGAGCTCAGTCTGAGAAGACTCGGTGATGGCATTGAGCACAAGCGATAATTGAGACAAGCGATGGAAGCCGGCGCCGTTGTAAGAAAAATCGAGGGTGGCGATGCCTTGGTCGAGGTTCAAGAAGAGCAAGCTTGTGGCCATTGCCACGAATCTGAAGGTTGTGGGAGCCGTCTTCTGATCCAGCTACTGGGGCCGGGGCAGCAACGCATCTATCGGGTCCGCAATGATATTGGCGCCGTGGCAGGCGACAGCGTTATCGTTACGGTGCCTGAAGGTGCTGTATTGCAGGCATCGTTCTTCTCCTACATGCTGCCGGTGGCGCTGGTGATTGTTGGTGCAGCCGTAGCGTCTTTCATTTCCCCCAATCCTGCTGCTGCCGATGGTTATGCATTGGCTGGTGCCGGTATTGGCCTGGTTATCGGCATGGCCTGCCTGCGTCTGGCGCAGCATCGCCTTGGCGCGAAGAAAGGGGCTTTGCTGACGATGACTAAACGAACTGCAAAAAATGTTTTTGGTAACTGTTCAGATTGAAAAAGGAGTCAAACGCATGATCAGAAAGTCGATATTCATATTCTTACTGTCATTTGCTTCGCTGAGTTTCAGTGCTCAGACCAAGGAGCTTCCCGATTTTACCGATCTGGTCGAGAAGCAGGGGCCGGCGGTGGTCAATATAAGCGTTACTCAGGTGATTCGGAACAATCGCTTTTTCCCGCAGTTTCCGGGTATGGACGAAGGCGATCCGATGTTCGATTTCTTCCGTCGTTTTATGCCGCGCCAGCCGGACATGCCACGCGAGTTTGAAAACAAGGGGATGGGGTCGGGCTTCATTATTAGTTCCGATGGACATATCCTGACCAATGCGCACGTTGTGAGCAATGCCGACGAGGTCATCGTCAAGCTCACCGACAAGCGCGAGTTCAAGGCTAAGGTGTTGGGCGCGGACAAGCGTACCGATGTTGCCTTGATCAAGATCGAGGCGACCAGCTTGCCTGTGGTTAAACTTGGCGACCCGAACAAACTCAGAGTCGGCGAATGGGTCGTCGCCATCGGTTCGCCGTTCGGCTTCGACAATAGCGTGACCGCCGGCATAGTCAGCGCCAAGGGACGTTCCTTGCCCCAGGAAAACTATGTTCCATTTATTCAGACCGACGTCGCCGTCAATCCCGGAAACTCCGGAGGACCATTATTCAACATGAAAGGCGAAGTGGTTGGTATCAACTCGCAGATCGTTAGTCGCACAGGCGGCTATATGGGAATCTCTTTCGCCATTCCGATCGATGTGGCAATGGATGTGCAGAACCAGTTGAAGAACAGTGGCAAGGTCAGTCGCGGTCGTATTGGTGTCTCGATCAGGGATGTGACCAAGGAGTTGGCTGAGTCCTTTGGCCTGCCCAAGCCGATGGGCGCATTTGTGGATTCGATCGAGAAGGATGCGCCAGCGGACAAAGCCGGCATCGAAGCGGGTGACATCATCCTCAAGTTCGACGGAAAAACCATTGCCCAGTCGAGCGACCTGCCGCGCATCGTGGGTACAACACGGCCCGGTAACAAGGTGGTGGTTCAGGTTTGGCGCAAGGGCGCGACAAAGGACCTGAGTGTCGTCGTTGGTGAAATGCCTGAAGAAAAAGCAGCCAGGCTTGCCAGCAAGCGTGGCAAATCCGCAGAACCGGCGGCAGTCAATCGTCTCGGTCTGGTGTTGTCCGAACTCACGACCGAGCAGAAGCGTGATCTCAAGCTGAATAATGGCCTGCTTGTCGAGGATGTACGCAACGGTGCCATGCGCACTGACCTGCGTCCGGGAGACATTATTCTGGCGTTGATCAGCAAGGGCGCGCAGATCGAAGTCAAGTCGATCGAGCAGTTCAACAAATTGCTGGTCAAATTGGATAAGACCTCGGTATTCACATTACTGGTGCGTCGTGGCGAAAACCAGACATTTATTACGGTGAAGGGACTTGGGGATATAAAATAGCCAAGTGCATCATCAAAATATTGCCAAGTTGGAAATGTGGAAATAATGTTCGAAAAACTGCCAGCTTATTTAAATGAGCGCAAGAAGCGACCAGGACCGCTCAGCCAACATTTTCAGTGTCACGCCTAAGCCATAATGACTGAAAGGCGTGGCGCCAGGGAAATGTCGGCACTGCTCTTCAAGCTTGAAGAGCAGATCGGACCGCTCGACAAGTGGTCCGGCGGCCCTGGTTGCGTTAATGAACTGGCTGGAGGACAAGAAGGCCAGGGTTGGAACAGAGTTTGACGAGAGAAACGACAATTAAGGAAACGGCCTGATATGACTCGCTACGCAACCATCATCTCCACCGCGCATTATCTGCCGGAGCGCAAGATAACCAATGAAGACTTGGACAAGCATTTCACTTCAATAGGCATTCCTGACGTTGTGAGAAAATTTGCCGAGGCAAGTGGCATTACTCAGCGTTTCTATGCTCCGGAGGAGTGGTGTACCTCGGACTTGGCGCTTCCCGCTGCTCAGGAAGCGCTTAAACGCGCCGGCCGCAAACCCGAAGATGTCGACCTTATCATCCTCGGCACAGACTCTCCTGACTACATCACGCCAGCCACTTCAGTGGTTTTGCAGTATAAACTGGGTGCAAAAAATGCTGGGACATTCGACATCTCTTGCGCCTGCGCATCCTTTCCTGCGGCCATTGCCTCGGCATCCGGCATTATCGCCATCAACCCATCCATCAAGACGGTGCTGGTGGTGGGCGCGTATATGATGCACAAGCTGTGCGATCCAAACGATCCGACCATTTTCTTCTATGGCGATGGCGCGGGCGCGGTGGTCATGGAGGGCGGCCCAAAACCAGGCTTTATCGGCACAGCCATGCAGGCCGACGGCTCATTCCACCCCAATTGGGGCATATACTCGGGTGGCACATTCGAACCCGCCAGCGAGGAATCCGTGAAGGCAGGCCGTACCAAGGTCAAACTTGTCAGGCGCTATCCGTTGGAAGTCAACCGGGAAGGCTGGACCAATCTGTTTCATCGTCTGGCAAAGGAAAACAACTTCACCTCCAACGATGTGGACCAAATCATTTTTACCCAGGTCAGCAAGCCGACAATAGAATTCGTAGCGCAGGCTTGTGGCGTTCCGGTTGAGAAATGCCACATGGTCATGGACAAATGGGGCTATACCGGCTCGTCCAGCATCGCCATGGCATTCGATGATGCGGTAACGTCAGAAAAAATCAAATCCGGCGACCTCGTAGTCATGATCGGATCCGGAGTTGGGTACAACCAAGCCTCGGTGGCATTCCGAATGGGTTGAAAATCGGCACCTTGAGTTTTGGCGCGGGTTACAAGTGGTTAGCATCCTTGCGGATGCTTGCTGAAATATAGTCTGATTGCCTGTCGGATATTGCTGCCAGAATGTTGGTTTTTGCCAATAATTGTGCGATGGCGAACTGGCGCTATCGACCCAGGTTGTTTTTTATTTCCAAAGCCGCTGTTCAGAAATTTCTAAAAAATCCGGGGCGATACATACCCTTTTGCTGGGTACTGTTTACTGACTGCGTTCCAGCGCGAGCAAGAGCGCATGCGGGCATGGACTTTGGCCAACAACTCGTCCCAGATATCTCCAATGGACAGCGAAATGGTGCCACCAGGCTTGGCGATGCAATCCACCATGCCGAGATTCAGCATCTTGATGGTAGCCAGTGAGTTCTTATCACTAACCGACAACAACACCACTATTGGCACCGGCCGTTCTATCATCAGCAACGATAGCGCAACGATGTTACCCATCTCTGGCATGTGGAGGTTCAGTATCACTAGTTCCGGCTGGAAGATGCGGATTATCTCCTGTGCTTCTTTGCTGTTGCGCGCCTGTGAAACTTCGAAATTACCTTCGGCTTCAAACAGAACTGTTAGCTGACGACACATTAGCGTAGAGTCATCGATAATCAATAGCTTGAGCATGGCGGTGTTTAACTTTTCAACTCACGCAAGGCGATTCCATAGCGCACCAGCGCAGAAAAATGGCCGAGGTCGATTTCCGTTTCCAGTAATTCATGTTCGAACCCGGCACCGCTGGAAATGTGCTCGTCTGTCTCCAGCGCAATAAGCTTCAGTTCGTCTTCGTGACCATACCAATTGGTCATCGATAGATATTTTGCTGTCACCGCCATCGCCTTGCCGTAGACATGGCTCTGTTCCATCCATGCCTGCGGATCGAATGCGTTGCGCTGACTGACGCAAAACTGAAGAAGGGAATCAGTGACCCGATTGTTCATTCTTCCCCCAATTGTCGTAAATACAGTCCCTATAGGCTGCGTTTACCATCGATTTGAGCTGGTCAAGCACGCAAACGACTTGCTCGGGCGGCAAATGCTGCTGCTCCTGGCCTTGACTTGCATGGAAGTCGATCCAGCGTGAAACCGCGCCATTCTGACGATCCCACAAGCATGCCACGCCCGAGTAAAACGCATCCATAAGTATCATGGACGATTGGACTCCGGCACGTTGAAGTTCGAAAAACCGGTTATCTGGCGGCAACATAGCTCCTCCCCAAACCACAAATAAAAAATCGCCGGGCAAAGCGCGGCAGCAACCATACTACGCATTTTAGGGAAATGAACTGTGGCAAGAAATACCCAAATCAGCGTATTTTCACTACCGGTATTCAAGTAGGTGTTACGAGCAGGCTCTAGCTAGCGGGTGACAATGCCGTTGCTGATTGCGTACCGAGTGAGGTCGGCGACATTGTGCAAATTGAGTTTGCGCATGATGTTGCGTCGATGCACTTCGACGGTGGATGGGGCGATACATAGCCGGTCAGCAATCATTGACGAGGTGAGACCTTCGGCAACCAGTTGCAGCACCTGGCGTTCCCTGCTGCCGAGTTTGGTGGGAAGAACTGTGTGGGATTGTTGGGTGATGGCCCCTGTCACCGCGTCTGCGACATCGGGACACAAGTACTTGCGGTTGTGCCGTACTGTGCCGATCGCCCGGAACAATTCGTTGGCGGCCTCGGCCTTGGTGATATAAGCCGAAGCGCCGGCATTCATCATGTCCATGACGTGGCTCTGGTCGGCGTAGGTCGACAATGCAATCACCTTGGCCGACGGACAGGCCGCCATGAGACGCCGTGTCGTTTCGATGCCGTTCATGCCGGGCATGCCGATATCCATGCACACGATATGCGGCGAGGTTTTTTGAGCAAGCCCGATCACCTCGAACGCATCGCCGGTTTCGCCGACGACATCGAAGTTCGGAACTTTTTCCAGCAGGCTCCGCAGCGCGTCGCGGAACATCTGGTGATCATCGACAAGAAGGATGCGCACGTTTTCCATGGCTATCTCTCAAAATGGGTTTCCCGGCGTCGAAACTTCCACGGCGATGCGCGTTCCCTGACCTGGAGCAGATTCGATGGTGAATCGGCCGCCGACGGTTTTAGCTATTTCCCGCATGTTCAATATGCCCAGACCGATTTGCCCGGCTTTCCCCAACTGCTCCGGGTCGAATCCACCCCCGTTGTCGGTGATTGTCAGAACAATGAGTTGACCATCGTTGCTTAGCGTCACTATAGCCGATGTGGCGTGGGCATGTTTGGCGCAATTCGTCAGCGCCTCCTGAATTATGCGGAACAATAACAACTCCAAATCCGGTGCGTATCTCGCGTCGCGATTTGCGCAGTCGAATTGAACGGCGATGCCGGTGCGCCGGGTAAACTGCTGCACGTAGCTCTCCAGCGCCGCCGTCAGTCCCGCGTAATCGAGCAAAGGCTGGCGCATATCGGTGCAGATTTCACGAATGCTGGCGGTCGTGTCCGTGATCAGCGCGAGGGTATCCTCCAGGCGCTCGGCGAGACTGATCGAATGTTCCTGCGGCAATTCCATGGCGATGACTTCCAGATTGATGCCAATGGCGGCAAGGTTCGGGCTGGTACGATCATGTAATTCATTGGAAAGCCGGCGCAACGTATTTTCCTGCACGGCAACTATTCTCCGTGACGACTCCTCCAGCCGGTTCAGGTAGTCCATGCGCTCCTGTTCCATCTTTTTCCGTTCGGTCATGTTGTAGACGGTGGAGCGGCTCATGACGTAGTTGCCATTCCTGTCATAAATGGCCGAGGCGCTGATCATCACAGGCAAAATGGCGCCATCCTTGCAGATCAGTTCTAGTTCTACATCGTGTACTTCTCCCTTTGCCATGAAGTGCGGAAAAGTTTGCTTGAAGACCAGCCGTGAGCCGGGGGTCAGTAGATCGGCTAAACGCCATTTCCCGACGATTTCGTCCCGTGCATAGCCTAGCCACGCGAGTTCGGTATCGTTGATCTGGCGGATGACGCCGTCTTTGTCCAGGGAGTGGTAACCGCAGGGCGCCTGGTTGTATAGGTCTTCAATCAGTTTAGATGATTTAAGCAAGCGCCTCTCCGCCTGCTTGCTCTCCGTGATATCCAGAATCGTGCCGATTAGTCCGCCCACGCTACCGTCATGGCGCAGGAAAGTCGCCTTGTGAAACACCACGTCGCGCCGCTCGCCCGACGGCTTCTTTACCACCCATTCGTAAATCTGCGTGCCGGGCTGCTGGAACAAGGCTTCGTCCATCACATGGTACTTTTCCGCGATTTCCGGGGGAGCCATGTCGAACACGGACTTGCCGACGATTTCCGCTCGGCTCTTGCCCAATAGCTCCTCTTGCGCCCGATTGCAGCCGAGGTAGCGTCCTTGGCGATCCTTGTAGAAAACCGGGATGGGAATGCTTTCCAGCAGGGAGTCCAGGAATGCGGATTGCTCGCGCAATGCTTCATACGCCCGCTTGCGCTCGGTGATATCGCGCACGATGGCCCACATTGCCTCGGGCTGACCATGCTTGTCCCGTAGCAGGAATGTTCTCAATTCCACCGGAAATACCGCCCCATCTTTGCGGATGTATTCCTTCTCATACACTTGTGATTGGCCGTGAGGAATAACCTGCTCCTCGACAATCTGTGCCTCCATCGCATGCCATTTCTTTGGCGTCAGATCAACATAGGTCAGGGCATGCAATTCTTCGGCGGAATAGCCCAACATTTCCTGATAGGCTTGATTGAATTCCTGCAAACGACCCGACATGTCAGCTATGACAAAAGCATCCAGCATGCTTTCGTAAAGGCGGCGGTACATGGTTTCGCTTATCCGCGCTTTCCGTTTGGCCTGTTTGATCTCCGTCAAGTCGCGTACGTTGGAAATGAATACGGTTTTGCCATCCGGGTCGTTGATATAGGTGATTTCCACGCTGGCGGGGAAAGTACTGCCGTCCTTGCGCAAACGCTGGCATTCGAACACAAGGTGTCCGGTTTTGCTTAGGGCGCCAGCAATAGGTTGTAAGGCGGCACGGCTTTCCGGCGTATACAGGCTATCCGCCTTTATGCCATACAGTTCTGTCACTGTGTAGCCGTGCATGGCGGCATAAGCCGGATTCGCCTGCCTGATCCTCCGGGTTTCCACATCACCGATAGACATACCCCAGGAGGCGTGTTCGACGAACTGCCGCCATTCGCCCAGTTCGTTTTCTTTCTGGAGCTGGCGGGTGATGTCGCTGAGCGCGATGAGTATCCTGGCAGGCTTGTATTCTGCCCGTAGGTTCAGCCTTTCCAGGCGCGCGTAAAAGATCACGCCGTTTGCGCGAAGGAGCTTTAGCTCGCATTCCGGATTTCCAATGTGTTGCAGCGTGTCCAAAAAATAGAGTTGCCAGCGTTCGCTGTCCTCGCGGCTGACGAATTGAGTGAAACGCCGGCCGCACAGCTTGCTCTGCTCTAACCCTAGCAGAGAGGCGCCGGTGAGATTAACCTCGGCGATCAGGCCATCGCCGGTCAGGGTGAAGTAGCCGACGGGGGCAAATTCATAGAAGTCCAAATAGCGGTCGCGCGAATCCGCCAAGGCGGTCTGGGATTGGCGCAGTTCCTCGTTCTGCATCTCCAGTTCAATCTGGCGCACTTGCAGCTCATGCAGCAGTTTATCGACTGGGAGGGGCTGTTGCTTCGCTACCGGCGCATGCGCGAGCCGCGACTCCGCTCCAGCACGTTGTTGTGTGTTGCCCGGTTCTCTCTCGTCCGACTTCTGGTTCATGAGGACGCCTCCTCACGCTGCGCAGCTCAGGCCACCGCCAGCGTAACGGCAATGCATGCCTGCCAAGATACTCCTATTCACCAGGCCAACAAATAGATATTTCCTAAAATGGTAGCCAAGGGCAGTGAGGATTTGTCGGATTTACGCTGATGCGCATGGATGCGGCTTGTAAGATCGTTATTGGTTGTTTTTGATTCTCAATCTATCGTATTCAATCCTGTTCTGCCGGAGCAGCCCTTGAGAAAGCGGTTGCCAGGCAACCACTGCCGATAATGAAAACGATGCCAAACCAGGCGATGAGTGGCAGTTGTTCGTCCCACAACAAAAAGCCAAACAAACTCGAGAAGACGACCGTACTGTAGGCGAGGTTGGCCGAGATCATGGTTTTGCCGTGCTTGTAAGCCCGTGTCATGCATAGCTGAGCCATTGCGCCAAATCCGCCGACTCCGAACAGGAGCAGCCAGCCATGAGTATTAATCGGGTGAAGGGGATTGCTAGCGATCACCCATGGCAAGCCGCCGATTGCGGTGAACAACGAGAAATAGAATACCGTGCGCCATTCCGGTTCTCCGAGTTCTCCCAGTTTTTTACGTTGAAATAGGCGATGCCGGAAATAATGCCTGAAGCCAGCCCGAACAGGCCACCTCTGATTTGTTCGGAATCCAGGGTCGGTTGCAGCAGCAGGATTACGCCGGAAAACCCCGCAATCAGCGCTGCCGATAGCAACGAACCTACCCGTTCACGTTGCCAGAAGGTGAGCAGCAGGGCGAGGAACAGGGGCGAGGTGTAGTTGAGTGTAACGGCTGTGGCCAGCGGAATCACGCTTATGGCGTAAAAATACATCAACAGTGCGACAAAGCCTGAGAAGCCACGGGTAATGTGTTCCTGCCAGTGAGGCGTCGCCAGGGACAGATTCGCTACGCGGACATAGCCGTATAGCAACAGCAGTGCGATCAGTCCGCGATAGAACACCAATTCGGCGGCGGAGAATTGCGCGCTGCCGAGTTTGACGCATACACCCATGCAGGCGAACAGCAGACTTGCTACAAGCATCCACAAGGATTGCATGTTGGTTCAATCGTAAATATTTTCCGGGAAAAACCAAGGTGGTTTGGGTGGCACAGGATTATAGTTGTCATTCCAGGCAAAAAGTTCCTGGTAGATTCCGGTAGAAATAAGGTGCTATGAAACTGACGATTACGAAATGGCGTTTGACCTGAGGCCATGCGATAAGTTATTTTTATATGTTTTCCTTTAACGGACATTAATGCCGCTCCCTATGGGTAAATCCTCCCGCCCGGATTCTCCGCTGCTTTCCCTTACGTTTGAAGCCGCCTTGGCTGAACTTGAAGCTATTGTGCGCAACATGGAGGTTGGACAGTCGCCGCTCGATGAATCCTTGGCTACCTACGAACGCGGTAACGCGCTGCTCAAGCATTGCCAGGATGTGCTTGGCGCCGCCGAGCAAAAGCTCCAGATACTTGAGAATAACGAACTTCGCAATCTCGATGCCGATGCTCTAGGCAAGGATGCCCCCGCTACGGGTGCCACGGAATGAATAATACCGAGATAGATTTTCCCGCCTGGATGGGCTCGATCCAGCAGCGCTGCGAACATGCGCTCGAACGTTTGCTGCCTGCTGCGAATATTGCGCCACAGCGGCTGCACAATGCCATGCGTTATGCTACGCTGGGTGGAGGGAAGCGCATTCGGCCATTGTTGTGCCATGCCGCTGGAACCTTGAGCGGGGCTGCGCCGGAACGGCTCGACATTGCGGCTAGCGCCGTCGAAATAATCCATGCTTATTCGCTGGTGCACGACGATCTGCCGTGCATGGACGATGACGTGCTGCGCCGTGGCAAGCCGACTTGCCATGTCGAATACGACGAGGCGACTGCGCTGCTGGTTGGCGATGCGCTGCAATCGCTGGCCTTTCAACTTCTTGCAATGCATCCCCTGGCGGACAATTCTGCGCGTCAGATCGAGATGCTGCGCCTGCTTGCCCAAGCAGCCGGGTCGCGTGGCATGGCGGGCGGGCAGGCGATCGATCTTGCCGCCGTGGGCGTACCGCTGACGCTGGAAGAACTCGAATTCATGCATATCCGCAAGACCGGTGCCCTGATCCGTGCCGCAGTGCATCTTGGGGCTCTCTGCGGCTCATCCCGGAGCGAAGGCGAATGCGCCAAACTCGATCAAAATCTGGATCGTTATGCCAAGATCGCTGGCCTGCTGTTTCAGGTGGTCGACGATATTCTCGATGCCGAGGCAAGCACAGCCACGCTTGGGAAAACTGCCGGCAAGGATGCTGCGCATAATAAGCCAACCTACGTTAGCCTGCTGGGCATCGTTCACGCTAGGAGCAAGGCCGCCGAACTGCGGACTGCCGCTCACGAAGCGCTTGCGCCATTAGGCAAGGATGCGCAACGCTTGCATGAGCTGACTGATTTCATCACAGACCGCAGTTTTTAGCCTCGAACCAGATGCCCACGCCATTAACCACTGCGCCGCTGTTGGAAACCATTAACAGCCCGACTGAGTTGCGCCAACTGGACAGCAAGCTTCTGCCGCAACTCGCAGATGAATTGCGCGCTTTCCTGCTCGAGTCGGTCTCGAATACCGGTGGTCACTTGGCTTCGAATCTTGGCACGGTCGAATTGACCATCGCGCTGCATTATGTGTTCAATACCCCGCATGACCGGCTGGTCTGGGATGTCGGTCATCAAACCTATACGCACAAGGTGCTTACGGGCCGCCGTGAAGGCATGGCCAAGCTGCGCATGCTGGAGGGTATTTCCGGTTTCCCGCGTCGCACAGAGAGCGAATACGATACCTTCGGCGTAGGCCATTCCAGCACCTCGATTTCGGCAGCGCTGGGGATGGCAGTGGCTGCGCGCGACAAGGGAGAGGAACGCAACGTCGTCGCTATTATTGGTGATGGCGCCATGACCGCTGGCATGGCTTTCGAGGCGCTCAACAATGCGGGAGTCATCGACGCCAATCTGCTGGTGATTCTCAACGACAATGACATGTCTATTTCTACGCCAGTCGGGGCGCTCAACAAGCATCTGGCAAAGTTGCTCTCCGGTCGTACATTCAATGCTGCTCGTCGAGCTGGTGAGAAGGTGTTCTCGAAAATGCCTTCGGTGTTGGAATTGGCTCGGCGCACCGAGGAGCACGTCAAGGGCATGATCGTGCCGGGAACGCTATTCGAGGAACTCGGTTTCAACTACATCGGCCCGATTAATGGTCACGATCTGGATTCTCTGGTTCCGACGTTGCAAAACCTGAAAAAGCTCAAAGGTCCGCAGTTCCTGCATGTGATTACCCGCAAAGGGCAGGGATACAAACTGGCCGAGGTCGATCCGGTGCTCTATCACGGTGTTGCCAAGTTCGATGCCGAGTCAGGCATTGAACCGGGTATAAGCGCTGGCAAGGCGGACGGAAAAATCCCCTATACGCAGGTGTTCGGAGACTGGCTGTGCGATATGGCTGCTGCGGACAAGCGCTTGATAGGCATAACACCTGCCATGTGCGAGGGTTCCGGGTTGGTGCGATTTTCCCAAGAATATCCGGGCCGTTATTACGATGTCGGGATTGCGGAGCAACACGCGCTGACCTTCGCGGCAGGCTTGGCGTGCGAGGGTTTGAAACCGGTCGTGGCGATTTATTCGACCTTTTTGCAGCGTGCCTATGACCAATTGATCCACGATATCGCCTTGCAAAATTTGCCGGTGATGCTGGCAATCGATCGGGGCGGGGTGGTTGGCGCCGATGGCGCGACGCATAACGGCGCCTTCGATCTTTCTTTCATGACCTGCATTCCCAATATGCTAGTCATGGCGCCGAGCGATGAGAACGAATGTCGCCGCCTGCTCACTACCGCTTTCCAATTCGATGGTCCCAGTGCCGTGCGCTACCCGCGTGGTTGTGGCCCCGGTGTTTCTTTAGACACAACATTAGAGCCGTTGCCGGTCGGCAAGGGCCGGATTCGCCGACAAGGCCAGCGTGTGGCCTTGCTGGCCTTCGGCAGCATGCTTGCCCCGGCGCTTGCTGCGGCCGAGGAACTGAATGCCACGGTGGTCGACATGCGCTTTGTCAAGCCGTTGGATGAAACGCTGGTGTTGGAATTGGCGAAAACTCACGATCTACTGGTCAGCATCGAGGAGAACTCCTTGATCGGCGGGGCAGGGTCCGAAGTTGCGCGTGCGCTTGAGTCGCTGGCGTTGCGGCCCCCCTTGCTCCGGCTCGGACTGCCCGATAAATTTATCGAACATGGCGATAGTGCAACGCTGCTGGCACAACTCGGGCTCGACGCTCGGGGTATTGCTGCCAGCGTAAATCAGACATTAAGCGGCCGATTAAACAAACCCCGGCAATAGTTGAGCGTTATTGTCGGATATGCTAGGATGCACCACCGGCTTCAGTTAACGCCGATTGATCTCAACCAGGCGCTTTCCACCTTCGGGAAGCGCCAATCATGAATATCAGGACTATATGCTTATCCCAGATGTACAAAGCAGCGCCGATTTGAGGCATATGCCCATCAACAAGGTCGGCATCAAAAGCATCCGCTATCCGGTCAAGGTTCTTGACAAGAGCGGCGGGGTACAGCACACCATTGCTGTTTTCAACATGTATGTCGGGTTGCCGCATAACTTCAAGGGTACCCACATGTCGCGTTTTGTCGAGATACTCAACTCCTATGAACGCGAGATTTCGGTAGAAAGCTACGAGAGCATGCTGCGCGAGATGGTGAAGCGCCTCGAAGCCGAGACCGGCCATATCGAAATGCGCTTTCCCTACTTTATTAGCAAGGAAGCGCCGGTTTCCAGGGTAAAAAGCCTGATGGACTACGAAGTTACTTTCTTCGGCGAAATTCTGTCTGGAGGAATATTCCGACAGACCACCAAGGTCGTTGTTCCGGTTACCAGCCTTTGCCCTTGCTCAAAGGAAATATCAGACCGTGGGGCGCATAACCAGCGCTCGCATATCACGATTACCGCCACTACCAATGATTTTGTCTGGATCGAGGAACTGGTGCAAATGGTCGAAGAGCAAGCCTCCTGCGAACTCTATGGCCTGCTTAAGCGCACCGACGAGAAATACATCACCGAACGCGCCTACGACAATCCGAAATTCGTCGAGGACATGGTGCGCGATGTTGCCGGGGTACTCAATAACGAACCGCGCATCGAAGCCTACGTGGTGGAAAGCGAGAATTTCGAGTCAATCCACAATCATTCGGCCTATGCTCTAATTGAGCACGACAAGCGCAAAGACGCTGTCTGAGCCGTGACGCAGGGCTTCACTTGGAGGCCCTTTTCAATTTGTGCGCCTTGTCGATTGAATCTGGACACTTGGGTAGTGTTTTTGTGTCCGGATTGGCTCGTTGTTGATCGAACGTAAACCCAGCCTGCAGTTCAACTGAAGAAAAACCGGCGGATGCTCTCGTCTCAGCCTTGGGTGTTGATCGCCGGCGCAGCGATCATGAGCACCCGGTTTAAGCGGTGGTGTTAATCAAAGTGCCTGTACGCTGACCCTGCGCGTTTGTCACCGGGCGAGGCTGATCGGTTTTCTGCGCTTGTTGAGGTTGTGCCTGCTTGAGCTTTGTCGGTTCTTCGGGAGCTTTCGCAGCTTCTGCGCCTTGGGGCAATTTGGTTTGGCGCGGTTGTTGCGCATGTTGCGCTGCGCTATTCGCGGAGCTGATTGCGTTCGTAGCCATTACTGTTCCTTTGTGGCCGACTAGGCCGTAGTGTTGATGATTTTGCCAGTGACCTGACCTTGGCTATTGACTACTGGCGGGGTCAAACTCTTGGGAGAAACGGTGCTGGCGCCCGTCGCCGAGGTGGTGGCATTCTTTGTTGTCGATGTGGATATTTGCTGGCGGGCAAGCACCTGATCGACGGTGTTCGACAATTGCGTGATTGCCTGCTGTTCATTACCCAATGCCGCCAGACCTTGACGCGCCTGCCCGGCATTTGCCTGAGCCTGATCGGATTGGACGGACAGAGAGCGGGCATTCTCTTGCGCTCGATCCGCTACACGTTGAGCGTCACTGGCTTGCGCCTTCAATGTCTGGGCTGTTTGCTCCGCTTGATCGGCATTGCGCTTCGCCTGCTGCAGCTTGAGTTGCTGCCAGCCGTACTGGCTTGCGCTGGAGGTTGAGGAAACAGGTGACATGGCTGACTCTGAGTTTGCCTAGTCAAATTATAGACTATGGACCCATGGTCGGTACGCAACAAGCTAAGTCGTGCAGAAAATCCCCCTAATAACTGCTTAAATGGAACGCTCTAGCCATTTTTCTGCGAGATTATCATAATTACTCAATTTTACTGATGCATGAGACATACGGTCGGGAAATGTTATTTATCGTGCATGCGGTTCATGGGCGAGCGCAATTTATCCAACAGAGGATATTCGAGACCGGTCTGAATTTGTCCGGCTGGCAACGCTATTTATGATGTCTCTTCGGGAGGCAACCGCCGCTGAAGGATGGTCTGGACACGGAGGTCCAGCGGGAGGTCGATGGTTGGACTCTCCACCTGGCGCGGACCGGTGGTGGCGCCTTGCTGTTCTGCGGAATGCAAGCGCCGGGCTTCCGCGCCGGTCTCCTGCGGATGGACGGTGACCAGAGCCGGACGCCCGTCCTCGGCGCGACCTATTTTTAAGGCCATTTCCCGGCGACCGAGCAGCACGTGGATTATTTTGTTCATAATTAGCTTTCATGGAGAAGATATGGCATTGATCTATCAGGTACCCACCATGGGCGAAGCGGAAATCCGGGCGGCCCTGGTTGAAAGAGGCATGGCCGACCTGCTGGTGCATCGTGTTCTGGTCAAGGGCCAGGCACGAGGCGATGCCTTGTGGTACATCACGAAAATTCGCCAGGAAGCGACATCCCGGGTCTGGTTCGGTTCCATCGGCATGAGTCAGGTGAAAATCTGCTTTGTCGACAGCTACGGCGAAGCAGGCTGGTGCCGGCCACACCCGCTGCAGGGGCAATTGGGATGAGTTTCCACGGTGCCACGGTATATTCCCGATCAAGGTTTGGCTGGCGCTGGTAGCAGAATGGGGCGAATGGCCTGCGCCGAAAGGCGTTCGGCCAGCCAGGCGCGCGTCATTTCCAGGTCTTGGGGCGACGCCTGGTCGCCGGCTGCCACCACCCACCAGTTTTGGCCATCTCGTCCGCGCGACTGGATGGTTTTCGCGGCCGCGCCCGGTAGCCGTAGCGCATTGATGCGCGTCGCCAACAAATCCGCTTCGTCGGCTCCCGGAAAAATCCCCATCTGCAGCCCATAGCGCCCCTGCGGTGGCGTGGGTGTCGGGATGAGCAGCGATTCCAGCGGCGGTGGTTCCTTCGTCGGCTTGTCGGTTGCTGTTCCCTCGGTCGCCTTGGCGGTCGTTGCGCCAGTGCCCGGTGCCGCCGCCGCAATCGGCGAGGAGCGGGGAAGCCAAGCCTGGATCGCCTCGGGCAGCGGAATTTTTTGCAGCAAGGCAGGGGGCATCGCTACACCTGCTAGCAAAGCCAGCAGGCCGAAGGCGACGAAGAGGATCAGGAAACCAAGTTTTGAGAGCATGTTGCAATCCTCGCCCAAATTAGCGGTGGAATCGGCAGTGGCGAAATGGTTTTTATCTCACTGGTCGGTGTAACTCGATGTCACCCGTCTCCCGGAGATAACCGGGGAAAGACCCGAAATCGTGGGCCGTACCCTTGGTGATGGTTTCGCCGCTTGGCATGAGGAAGGGAAATGACATTTGGTACCCGAAAATTGCTGAAGTTGCCTTACCAAACTGTGGATGAGCCGCGGCCGGAACTCTGCTGCCCGGCCATGCCGCCGCCGCGGCTATGATGCAATAGGGAATGAATCGGTTGATTGCCATCGTTGTAAATGTCGTTTTCATGAAATCGTGGTCTGCTTTGGTCTGACACCGATACCTATTGGTTCACCATTTCATCGGGAATCCGCGGATCTGATGGTCCGGTGTCAGTTCGACTCTCGTTTTCATGAGACCGACGCTCTCCTCGGCTGTAGTGGCGAAGCGGCGGAAGGGCACCATGACTGTCGCGCTGCCAGTCTGTGATGCCAAGGTTTGGGCTCGTTTCAGATGGGATTCAACCTTGGCCTGGCTGAAATCCATTGGAAAGAACGTGCTCGGTTCGGGTTTGTCCCGCCAAGTGGCGGCAGTGCTCTTTCTGACCTGGACGGGGGCTTCATAGGCGTGGGACCGTGGATCGAATTCAACGCGAGGGCCTGTAACTCGTGCAGTATCCTGCACTATGGCTTCGGAATGAAAACCGCTGGCTTCCCTGCCTTGGCGCCTTAAACCGCCTTCAAATATATGCTTTCGGTCGACTGGAAATGGGGAGAGGGGAATGGATCGATAGGGACCAGACATGTGGCGACCTTTCTATTTCATTTAGGTGGGATATTCGAACACGAGATCGGCGGCATCATTTTTTCCAGTGTTTCTCCGACAACTGTCGCACAGATTCCGCGTCGCCATCCCACACCGGGTTGGTTCTGGCGAACTTGAGGCGAATTCCAAAATCCATCAGGCTTTCACTCGTGAATTTCCCCATCGGTTTGCCGAAAGCGTTGAGTTGGCTCGTTGACTTGACGACGTCGAAATGATTGACCCGGCCGAATTTTTGGTCCTGTTTCTCCTTCAGCTCCCTCGATGGATGCAACCCCATGCTGAGATAGAAACCCTGAGCGGAAAGAGCGGTCAGCGTGGTGCCAACGCGTTTCTTGTTCAATGTCAGTGCTTCCGTCGCGACCATGTTCATCATTCGCGAACCAAGTCCGGGCATGGTCGATTCGATGGAACTGACCGAAAGGCTATTGTTCGTCTCGGTATATTTGGTGCTGCCGAATGGAAATTTGATTGATCCCTGCGTGTTCAGCCCGGACGATTTTCGATGTTGCGGGTACTCCTGCATTTCTATCTCGATCGGTTTGCTGACGGTGGGTTTTGATTTTCCGAAAAGCGACCTCATCGGGTGCCTCCTATATGGCAACGGTGTTGAAGATACGATTCAATTTTTGTTGGGCTCATGCTCGAAACTCCATCCTATTTCTTTGGCGGCTCCAAATAGCGGCTTCCCGATCTGGAGCTTTCGTCGTAATGATGGGTTTGGTAATAAAGCTTGGTTCTTCCGTCGGGCTTCTTGCGTAACATGACGAACGAGTTGTCGGCATCAAGATAATCCTTGCGCCCGTAGCTTTGCCCGGGCGTAAAACTGCTTTGCAGGGCTTCACCGCCGGCATCGCCGGGACGGATGTGCGCAACTGAGTTCTTGAGGCGAACGATGGAACAGCCGGTTAGTTCGGTCGTGAAAACTGGATTGGAAGGTTGTTTCAGCGACCCCAGGCCGAGTTCTCCACGCTTGAACGCTTTCACATTCTTGTTGCTGGGAGTCGAGGTCAAAGTGCCAAACTTGGATTGCACCATGGGCAGGAATCCGCCCTCGATTTCCGGCCCGAACTGCACCTTGTCCGCGCCAAAAACTTTTTCCACATCCTTCTTGCGGGAAATCTGCACCAGATTGAAATCCTGTTTTCGCTTGTGCGTCCATCCGCTGCTTACATCGAAAATCGTGTCTTTCTCCACACTGGGAATGCCAATCGATTTGGAGCTCTTGCTGGCGACGAGATGGAATTTCTTGCTGGCGGTGGCCGTCTCGTTGAAGCCGGTCTTTGCGTTCTTGCTACGAAGCGAATCATCGGGCTGTTGCAGGAATCCGGCGCGTATCGTGTATTGGCGCAGGAAGGCGCTCGGGTGTTTGAGCAGCAGCTCTTCCGGCGACAAGTTCCCATATTGCAGTTTCCGTCCTGCATCGACATAGCTCTTGTTGCCCAGCGCCTTGCCCAGCCCTTTCAGCGCGCGCCCCTCCATTTCCGGCGAAGCGCGTTTATTGTGCGGATGGTCAGGATACAACTCGGTCAGTTTCTTCCGCATTTGGCCGAGCTGGTGTCCGCTGTACTTGCCGCCAAACAGCGCGTCGACCTTCGGTTTCTTCGGGGGTGGCATGCCACCGCCCAATTGAGCGAGGACGGCGAATCGGTTGCTGTTGCTCATTGCTCTCGTGTGCTTAGTATTTTTTTATCGTGACTGGAGGGATCTGTCCCGGGTCGCGGTGCGCTGATGAATCCCATGCATCCTGGGTATATGTGTGTTCGGATTTTTTCCGACGCAACTCTTCTTTATATTCCTTCGTGGTTGAGAAATGCACATCGCGCCCTTTGGCGCTGAAGCGGGTCACGCCAGGTTGAGGGCCAAAATTAATGCCGCCACTGTATTTTTTATCGTTGCGTTTTTCCCATTCATCATGGGCGGGATGCTGTATTTTGTCGCGAGGGTGTACGCGCAACTCGGTGTACGGTTTATCGGGAGCGAGGGGGCGACTCGTTTCGCTGAAGGTATTGAGATGCGAATTCAACTTTGGAAGGTATTCAGGGGCTAGAACAGTCTTTCCGTGAATATCTACCCGATGCAAGTCAATGTCACTATGCACGGTATCGCCTTGACGATCCCGAACCAGGCCTGTGTCTTTGTCGGACACAAACCCCAGCCCAGATTTGTCGACCAGTGGGGTCTCTTTGGCCCTGACCAATCCGCGGAATTCGGTGCTTTTGTCCGTCTTGGTATAAAGGCCAACCGGTTTGGGACGTGTATTCTTCGATCTAATGTGCAAGAGGCGCGCCGGATTGTTGTCCCGCACATATACGTCGAACCCGGTTCTTACTGCAAAAGACTTTAAGGCGACTGTCTCGCGCGTAGTCAAACCGACTTCATGCGGTGGCTTGGCGTGCTCTTCCGGCAGGGTCACACCGGGAGAATCCCGTACCGGAGTGTCTTTCTTGAAGAACTTTCGTGTCCTTTCAGGCATGACAATAGGGGACAGAACCTTAGTACTTGGTTCTTTCTTCTCGTCCCGAGGCCGGACAGATTCGCCTAATTCCGGCGAAGGACGAAGAGAAGGTAGACGAAGGACAGTGGGGGCAATGCTGTTGCTGCTCTTGCGGTTATTGTTTCGTCCATTCATTTCTTTTCTCCAAGCGAGTAATTGAGGCTTGCACCCTATTATTTATGTGGCGTCAGTATTTGGATTTTGGATTTTGAAATCGGCTTGCTGTGGTGTGTAGGCGCGCTTGTTCTTCCGTGCTCTGTACGGGCATGAACGGGTTTCTTGAGGTATGTTTAACTTTGCCACCATAAAATTCCTGCGACACCCCGTCCCGTCCGGTGTTGCCAATGTGGTAATCCATGTGGGTCCGCGTGAGGCTCCTGCCGATGTTTGTCTGATCTTGGTGCTGGGTGGTGACATGGCTGAAGGTATCGCCAGATTGGTAGTAAATACTTGCCGAATCTCTGGATCCGGTGCTACCGGTAACATTGTGTGCCTGAAACAGAGCTGCTTCAGGCACTGGCGGTAGCTGCCTCCTGGGCAGGTTCTTGGTTAGCCTTGCGCTTCGTGACCAGACATCCGAGCCGGGAGTTTGCGTTCTCAAGTTCTGCATTGCCTCAACTTCATCCACAATGAGTTGTTTTTGTCTCGACATTTCGCTTCACCTCCTAGGTTTTGATGATGTTAGTTATGGAAATTGGATAATAAGGGGCGGACCCCTATTACCACTGAAGTGCTCATATCTTCTCCCAGTCCTTGGCGGTTGTTACGATCCGCAGCGACGACTTGTCCGACGGATGCATGCGGATCTGCTCGCCGCCTCCGCTGGTCAGCGGCGCATCGCCCAGGATCGACGACCAGGTGTCCTGAACGGGCTTGGCGGTACTCTCGATGACGCGCAGGTCCTTCAGGCTTTTGACCAGAACCTTTTCCTTGCGTGTCCGGAAAATGAGGGAGCCGCTGAACGGCGTGCCCATGAGCATTCCGGGGTACTTGCCGGTGGTGAGGAGGTTGGGGCCGGGCGGATCGAAACTCTTAACGGAAGCGACTGGAGAAATGCCGAGTTGCCATGGGCTCACGTCCTTCTTGCCCGGGATGTGGGGACTGAAGTAGTTGCCCAGGTCGGTCCTGCCCGGAGTCCGATATTGAACGAGCAACTGGTCCTTCGAAACGATCCCGCCGCGCATCGTTTCGGCGATGTGGCCGCTCATCTCCTTTTCTGGCAACAGGAACGGTATCGGGGGCTTCTTGAGCGGAACCAGCGACGTTTCCTTCTTACGGTAAATGTCGGGCGGCAGGCTTGTCGAATACTTCATCAGCGAAGACTGCTGGAGAAAGGTCGACAACCTTTTGGTGAAGAGCGATTGGCCCTTTTTAATTAAATTCATGGCAGGAAGCTCCTTGATTATGTTGGACTGGTACGGGATACGGGCCGGCATTCATGGCGCAACGGTCTCGGATGCGCCGCCCAGTTGCAGTTGCGCGTGCCTGCGATCCAGAATGACCTTCCGTGAATTGTCTTTGGCATTTTGTTATCCCGATCTATTTGGATTACCTGTCGCAAAATGGTTGGTATCAAAAATTGGAATCTGACCCCTATTGCTCTTACTGCCTTACGCGTAGACAAGCCGACTTCATGCGGTGGTTTGGCGTGTTCTTCTGGAGTTGTTCTTCGAGTTGAGTTCATATCATCGAGCTAGCCTAGGTTTTAGGAGGAGGTGGGGGAGGGAGGGACGGCAGGAAGGTTGTTGGTCCCCGGGTGGGTGCGGCAAACAGTTGTGGCGACGGTAATTGGAACGGCGGCAGCGACGAAGAAGGCATGGGCAGCGGCAAGGGCATTATTCCTGAAGGCGCGGCAAACGGATTTGGAAACGGGAGCGGCAAAGGTTGCGGTGGTGCCGAAGTCGGCAAAGTCATGGCGAATGGCGGCAGCCCCATCAGGAACAGCGGCGCAGAAGACATCGCTTGTCGGGGCAGTGGCCCGCCTTGGGGCGGGAGCATTGGCGCTAGTTGAAAACTGGGGCGTGGCGTAGACGCGGTCGTCGATATCGGGGACGGGTGCTGCGGCGACTGCACCGGAGTCATGAACAATGCGCCGAGACCGGGTCCGCCGGAGGAACTGCCGCTACCTGTCGGTGCTGGCACACGATGCCAAGTATGCCATGGCACCTGCGGATCGAAGTTTGGATCCTGCGGATTCCAATAGCTTGGGTGGCTGCCGAGATCGGGCCTGGGGGAAATATAGCCCGGCGCACTGGCGCCGCTTGCATTGGAATACTCGCGCGATTCGATGCCGTGGTAGGTATCTGTTCGCCGGTTGTGCTCGGCGTTGATGGCGCGCACTCTCTTATGGGCACCGCTGTTCCAGACGACAGCGGCGTCCGGATAGTGGCCGAGCACACCTTTGCCGTGGCCGCGAATGACGCCTGTCGAGGTACCGTCCGGCCTCTTGGTCGCGAAACGGCGGTTCGCCGCCATCAGATGTTTACGTTCCTCCTTCGAGCCCCGGCGAAAAGGAATAGGACTCAATGCCGCTTCGCGCCAATGTGGCATCATGTTGGAGTGGCTGTGGGACGGATTGTCGAATCCTGCCGCCTCTCGCCGTGCCCGCTTCCGGGAACCTGGAGGTGGCGAGGGATCACGTTCGTATAACGTGCCCTTGGGCGATCGGGCGCGCTCCGGCACCGACGCAGGAGGCGTCGCGACCGACGAAGCAGGCCGGCGTTGCGGCAGCGTCGGAATCGGGGCCGATACGGAGGGTGGGAGAATCAGTTGCGGAGGCGGGGGACGCCGCAACGCAGGCGTCAGCAGAAGCGGCGCTGGCCGGACTGGCACCGGACGTGGGAGGGCGAACGGCAACTGACTGCCGAACACAGGCAAGTGGCCTTGTGAACCGCCTCCCAAGCTCTTTCCACTGCCACTTTTACCGCTCACGTTCAGCTCCGAAAAAGTCCTGTGCGGAGGAATTGGGGTTAGCCCCAGATTGCCCCATCATTGTTCAACTCATCGACTCGTTTAATGAAGGGTGATCAGCTGTCAGTCGTGGATGAAGACCGATTCGCGCGCGGCGAGCGACGTCTCAGATTTCATCCTGGCCAGCAACCACCTCAATTCCTCAACCGCGCCGCTTGACTCGATTTCTTGTCCCCGTCGATAGAACACTTCCTCCCCATTCGGCCCAGCCCCCATCCCCAATTCCTCAAACTTCAAATGCTCCAACAGCCTTCGCGAATCGACATTCTCTTCGAACACCTTGGCGTAGCACGTTCGCATTCCGAAATGCTCCTGCGTTGCCTCCAGCAGCAACCGATTCGCCCGCAGCGCCACCCCTTGCCCGCGAAAATCCGGCCCCAGCCAGTAGTACAGAAACCCGACACCCTCGTGCAGCACCAGGTGGCTGCAGCCGACGAAGCCGTATTCCCGGTGCAGAACGGCCAGCGGCAGCTCGTCGCCCGTGGCATAGAGGCTGGTGAGCCAAGCGTGCCAGTTGTCGTTGCCGGCCCGGAAATCGGGCAGGCAGCAGAGTTCGGCAATGGCCGGGTCAAAGTATTGCCAAGCGAAATCGTCAAGGTGGTGGTGGGCGAGGGGTTCGAGGCGCAAGTCCGGTTCGCCCCACTCGCTGCCGTCGATGGCAGCCCAGGATTGGCGGAAATGTTCGTGTCGGCGCAGTTCTTCCCAGGCGGCGGCGAAGCGTTGGTCATGCGGACTGGCGAGTTGCCAGCGAAGCGCCAGAGTGTGCGCGGCTGCGATTTCGCCGAGGTGGAGTTGGGCCTCGATGAGCAGCAGGGCATCGTAGGCTTGCAGTTTGTCGCCGAGGGTTTCGCCGACGGCGAGGGCGAGCGTCCAGTCGCACCATGCGGCGGCAAGTTCCAGCATGCTGCGTTGGGCGGCGGCCGGCAATGCCCAGCCGTGACGTCGCCAGGCATGGTGCAGGCCGATGATCCAGGCAGTGCGCTCCTCCGGGGCCAGTTGCCCTGCGAGTTGCTGAATGGCGGGAAGGCGCCGCGCCAGGTCGCGGACTGACCAAGAGCTGGATTCCAGAGCCAGCCGGTGCGCCTCCAAGTCGGTTGCTTCGTGCGGAGGCGGCAGCGGGGCCAGTCTGGTGGAGATGGGGCAGTATTCCGCGTACATGCTCAGTCCCCGTTCCGAAGGCGCGGCTCTGCCGACGCGGTGCCGAGGCCGACGGCGCTTGCCGCGTCATGGGGCGGGGATGGCAATGGGGGCTTCATGCTTTTCCCTTCGCTTGCGGCGGCAACCCCAACAGATCGAAGATGCTGATCTGCCCGTTGCGGTGGACGAAAAGCTCTTCGTACAACTCGACGGTGTTGAGCTGTCCCCATTCGATGGCGCGGCGCACCAGGTAGGGCACGGGGCTGTGGGGTTCGAGGCGCATCAGGAACTCGGCCGCTGCTGCCAGATAGGCATAGGCCTGGGCGCGGTCGGCCATGGCTTGTTCGAGCGAATCGCTGATGGGTCCGGAGGCTTCTTCATCTTGAGCGGGTTTGTCGGTGCTTTCCTGGGTCAAGCGCCCCCGCTTGGTCAGTTCGCTGCCCAGCCAGTTGCCGATGTCGCAGAGCAGGCCGCGCAGGGCGGAAAGACCCGGCGGCTCGGCGGTGAAGCAGCGGTCGAGCGTCTGCTGCAGGCCGTCGATGGCAGCGATGGCGGCAGCCAGGTCGGCGGCGCGCTCGTGCAGGATGTCGCCAGGCGTCAATGTCAGCGCGGCGCTGATTTCGGCGATCCCCGTCCCTTGCGGCTGCTCGTTCCGGCTGGCAGCGCGGGATGATTCCAGGCGGCGCGCCATTTCCCAGTCGCTCCAGCCGTAATCGCGGGCGCCGCCGGCGGCGGTGATGGCTATCTGGCGCAAGCGCGAAAGCAGTTTGGTATTGATCCACGCGACGAGATTGGCGCGCATTTCCTGGCCGCCGTTCTCTTCGTTGGGATGGAGGCTGTCCCAGTAACGCTGGCAAAGGCCGTTCAGCAGCACCAGGCAAGGCGCCAAGGCGGCAAAGCCGTCCAGATTGATGCGGGCTTCGAGCAGCCAGGCCACCAACTGCATGTCCTTGCTGCGGCTGGCCAGAGCCTCGGCGCAGAGTTTGCTCGCCTTGTCCCAGTCGGCCCGTTTCAAGTCGCATTGCCAGGTGCCTTGCGGCACGGAAGGGTCGTCCTCGCGCCGAGCTTCGCGGATTTGTTCGTAGAGGCGGTCGTATTGCAAGGATTCGCCGGAGGGCCGTTCCGGGCTGATGGCGGCGAGCAGGCCATCTAGCGAGATGCCTAATGTGGCACCGAAAAATCGGTCGGCGCGGGTTTCCGGTTCCGTCATGTCTTGCTCCTATTGTTGGTTGCTTTCTTTGCCGTTGGTGTCGGCGAAGCCGAGGCGCTGGCAGCGGGCGCTGCGGTCGGGAATGAAGGCCAGGTAAGCGGAGCGGTGGCCTTGCGGTCAGAGATTTCCAGTCCCAGATAGAGCCGGCTGGTGCTTTGGCTCGCGGGGCCGGTCGCGGCGGTAGCGCCGACCGGCACGTTGAATTGCAGCTGGATGACGTCCGGGTTGAGCGGGTCGCTGTTCCCATTGGCCGGACGATGCCCGCGGATCAGGCGCAACAGCGACCAGGAGCCAGCGCTCTTGAACACCGCGTTGACGCCATCTACCGCCAGGTCGGTCTGCTTTGTGTCGGCAGCCGGCCGCCAGCGCGAACCACTCGCCCAAGTGAGCCGCAGATCGAGACGCTGGCCCCAGTTCCATTCCAGCGTCGTCGGCTGGTTGGGATAGGCGGCTTGGGCGGAGCCGTTTGACAAGTTCCAGGCCAGCACTTGGTTGGCGCCGCTGGAAAGCTTGGGCTGGGTGTTGAAATGAACGACCAGTTGCACCGAGGCGCTGGCCGGAGTCTGCGACAGGTTGCCGCGGAAGAAGGCGGCGATGACGTCCAACTGATCCAGAAAACGGCGCACCTCCGGCAGCTTGTTCTTGCCGGCGCCGTCGAACAGGCTGCGGATCTGGTCGCGCTGCGTAGCGTAGTCAGCCAGGAATTCCTTCACCGCGCTGGGCGAGGCGTCGCGTTCGCTGAGCGGCCCGAATGGGAAGCGCCCGGCCAGCTCGCGGTTGAAGCGTTCCGCCAGCGTTTGGTAGGCTTGGAGCGCTGGGGTGTCATGGCGGTGGGCGCATTGATCCTGTGTCTGTGCGAGGCGTTGCTGGCGCAGCGTGGAGAACAGGTCGTTGCCGTAGTCCGGCACCGCGAAATCGGCCAGCTGCTTGCGGCAGTTGGCATTGGACATGCCCGGCAGGAGCTTCAGGAATACCGTCTCCAGATAGGCGACTTGGCCGTTGGGTTCCTTGAACTGCAAATAGCGCTCCAGTTCGGCGATGGTGTTGTCCCAGAAAACGGCGTCGCGCCGGTCTTGCCACTGTTGTTCAACCAGCGATTGACTGTTCTTCAGGAAGGCCACGTATTGGCTGGCATAGCCACCCAACACGCGCACCCGCGCGGCCTGCCGGGCGAGCCAATCCTTGGTCACCGCCAGGTCGCCAGGGAGGGGGAAGTTCTCGGAATCGGGCGAGCCGGGGTTGTAAAGCTGGCTGGTCGTTGCGAGGCTGTGGGCGCGGCCCAGGCTGTCGTCGGCGAAATCGCGCGCGAACTGCGCGATCTCACGCCCGTCGGCGGTGAAACCGAGCTGGGCGTAGAGCCCCAAGATATCGAGCAGGGAAGCGCTTGCGCTGGCGAAATCGGCGCTTTCTCGCGCCAGACGCCGCTCCTCGGCGGAAAGTCCATTGACGCCCGCCTGGGCCTGGGCAGTAGCAGGAGCCACTTGGGCTTGGCTGAGCCGATCGTTCAGTACCGCCAGCAAGTGGTTGCGCGCCAGAAGATCGTAGAGACTGCGCTTGGCATCGGATGTCGTCGGCGAAGGCAGTCCGCGGGATTGGGCGAAGGTCAGATATTCCCGCGCATAGCCGGTTGCTTCCAGCAAAACCGCAGGGTTCCAGCCGGCAATTTCGCTCAGGCGGCGGAACTCGGCCTTGGGCGACAGGCGCATGTAGCGCAGCTCCATGACTGCGGTCAAGCCGGTGAATTCCGGGAGCAAATCCTTGTTCACTTCCAGCTTCTTGTCGGCGTTCAAGATAAACAAATTGCCGTACGGCGCGGCGCTCTGAGCGGCGAGGGTCTTGATGGCTGGTTGGAAGCAATGTTGATCGTCGAAGCTTTCCGCCACGGCGCTCATCGGCTTCGGGAAGGGAACCATGTCGCTGATTAGCGCCAAATGCGGCGCGGCGATGGCGCGAATCTCCTCGCAGGGGTTGTGCGTGGCATCGGCGTTCAGCCACGATTGGCGCATCCAGTTCAGCCACCACAGCAGGTGGGACATGTCTTCCTGGAGATGGGACTCGAGGTCGCCGGTTTTCCCAAGTTTGGCAAGCAGGCCGGCGCCGGTTTTCAGTTCCGCGTCCATCATGTCGTGTAGCTCACGGGACAGTTCGAGAATGCGCGAGCGATATTCGAGTTTCTGCTTGAGGGTGACCTCCAAGGGTTTGTCGTATTTGAAATGGGCCAGCGCGCTGGGCAGCGAGCCGCGGCTGAAATCCAGTTCGTCCGGCAGCGGCTTGTCGAAAGCGTAGGCTGCCAATTCCTTGAATGCCTTGGCCGTCGCCGCCGCCTCATGGTCGCTCACCGGCTTGGCCACCTTGGCGAAATTGGCGATGTTTTGCTCCAGGTCCGCCACTGCCTTCACTTGATCCAGAAATCTCTTGCGGCTGGCGCCAAGCTTTTCGGAGGCCGGAATATCCTTGACGGTGTCGCTGCCGGAATTGGACGACAGTTCCCGTATTTTCGCATTCATGCGGCAGGCGATGGCCGGCATGATGATGTTCTTGAAGGCGCCTTGCGCGATCCCGCCGGCGCTGTGCTCCATGACCCGGTTGTCCACCAGGGAGAGGGGCATGGCAGGGTAATAATGTTGCGCGTCGATCCGGTTGATCCGGCGTAGCAGGTCATGGATTTGAGCCATGTCGCGGCAGCCGTTTTCAACTTGTTTCTCGGCGGAATTGATCGACGTCAGCGTGGTCATGAGGTAATCGATCTTCCCGTGGACGCGAACCGAAGACCAGGCCAGCACCGACAACATCGCCACCGCGATCGCTACGCCCGAATACTGGACGCGTCGAATCAGGCGGTTGCGCGACCAGACACTCTTGCGGGCCGGGCAGGCGAGGTGTGTTTCACCGAATACGCGATCCTGGATCACGTCATGCACGAATTCCAGGTCGTCGCGGGTTCCATCTACCTGGCAACCCTCGGCCGTCATACTGCCGGTAAAGTAAATGCCCCGGCAAAAGTATTTCTGACTCCAGTTATCGGGTTGGAACACCATCTGGAACCAGCGGCCGAGCGGCGCGGCGAGGCGGCGGAAACCCACCGGGAACAGGAAGACCTGATCCACGTCGGCCACCTTGCCCCGCGCTGCCGCCACTTTGAGCAGCCACAGACGCAGGCGCTCGTTCAGGGTGGCGAAGGCTGAGTCGACCCACTGTTCGGGCGGCTGGCTCTGCATAGACGGCGATACCGTCCAGCCGAAAATTTGCCGGCGCGCCGATTCCGGCTGTGTGCGCCAGAACTCCGCGAAGCCGGGCACCGCATCGCACTGCGTGACGACGAGATAGACCGGTAGCACGAACTCGAAGCGCTGCCGGATCGTTTCCAACTGGTCGATGGCGCGGCGGGCGTTGTCTTGCAGCCCGTCCTCGTTGCCGGCCATCAGCGTGCGGGCGGAAAGCACCAGGATGATCTTGTCCACCGGGCGCTCGGGGCGCAGCGCATCGAGCTCGTCGAGCAGTCCCTGCCAGCGCTTGGCATCGTTGCTGCCTTCATCGGCATTGCACAACCTGCCTTCTGGGTCGATCAGGATGCCGGCATCGAATGCTTGCAGGTCGGCGTCGGCGCGTTTTCCCGCCGAGTGGGGCGCGCGGGGGGGGCGCGACCTCTTCTCG